>Ga0105091_10000556_pt1 | contig 15715 bp, 18 predicted proteins | sample PPLLak1March2015_FD_87022 | JGI IMG/M metagenome (GOLD analysis project Ga0105091, IMG submission 87022) | Freshwater sediment microbial communities from Prairie Pothole Lake near Jamestown, North Dakota, USA - PPLs Lake P7 Core (1) Depth... | ecosystem: Environmental > Aquatic > Freshwater >... | reverse complement strand
TAGCCATTAGCGTTTAGCGGAATCGCTAGCTGCTGATGGCTAAATGTTAATAGCTGAATGCTAAATGCTAATAGCTACTAGGGCCCATGGCGCAGCGGTTAGCGCAGGCGACTCATAATCGCTGTGTCGCTTGCTCTTAAGCCGTGGGTTCGGATAAATGCAAGGGCCCGTGGCGCAGCGGTTAGCGCAGGGAACTCATAATTCCTTGGTCGCTGGTTCGAATCCAGCCGGGCCCACAAATTTGTTCCGTTTTTGAATCAAAACAGCCTATTTTCCGTTGAAGGTACGCTGTTTTGATTCCTAGATCGTACGCGTAAAGATGCGGTATACCTTACACAGAAAACCATGCTGAAGAATGCAATCACTGGTGGGTTTACAATGCTGGGGAAGAGCTCAGTTGGGGATCAAAATCGCTCGAATAGGGGAATAAATCCCGTCAAAGTGGACAGCATGGCTTGACGATCTTCCCCTAGCATAGCGCCTGAGACAATACCAAGCGATATATTATCGCTTGATCTTATACTTTACAGCGTAAATCATTATCGAAAAATGTGATTACCAAGGGATCTACAAGGATGAGGAAGTGTTTGCCTAGACATCTAATCTCTACTGTGTGATTCTTCGGTTTCGGTTTTTCACACCCCGTTTCATATGTCTCATGTGTCTATTGTGATTGCAACACTTTTGCAACACCCTACAACATATACAGGACTCTACTTGCCCAAGAGTAGAATCCTTAAACGAAAAACGGGCGGAGAAATCCGCCCGTGTAACAAGCTACCCGTCTACTCTACCTTCTTCAATGTCCTGAAATGTGCTGTTGAGTTTCCTAATCGCTTGGTCGGCAACGCTCGGAAGTAGATGAAAGTAGTTGTGCAACGTAACTGTTACTGTGCTATGACCAAGAAGCTCCTGGACGAATTTGGGGCTAATACCTCCTGCCAAGTGAACCTCCAGCATCGTACAGCTCGTAAATCACGCCATAAGTACTCCTTCCCACAAAGGAGTAGATGCAGAAAAACTTCATGTACAGAAACGGTATAATATCTGTATTCAAGTAAGTAGATTGCTTTTAGAGGTTATGGGGCTATATCACAGTCTGGCAAATTTCATGGCAATATCCCTTCTGGCAACCAAGCTCCGTATTCCTCGCCAACGCGTGAATAGTGTTTCACGTCCTCGGCTGACAGAAAAGCTCAATGCTGCTGCACAGCGACCCGGCAGTGTTATATTGCTGTCTGGCTCGGCAGGCTTTGGAAAAACTTCACTATTATCCGAGTTTGCATCCGATCGGTTGGTGGTCTGGGTCTCGCTTGGTGAAGAGGATAATGATCCAATACAGTTCTGGAGTTATGTGGTCACAGCTCTTCAAACTGTTGAGCCAGACATTGGCAAAGCAGCTGTGGCGCTCCTGGAGACTGTCCAGTCACTACCGGATCAATCGATACCCACTGTTCTTATTAATGATCTCGTTCAGTCAGGGCAAGACATGGTTTTGATTCTGGACGATTATCACACGATCCGAAATCAAAGTATTCATACCGCCCTTTCATTTTTCATTGATCATGTTCCTGACAATTTCCATCTGATTGTATCCACGCGCATCGATCCGCCGTTGCCGTTAGCACGTTTGCGGGCCCGTAACCGGCTGACCGAAATCCGTTCCACAGACCTGCGGTTCACGTTGGACGAGACCAACTCCTTTCTTGCTCAGACCATGGGGTTGATACTCTCTGAAGAAGATGTAAAAGCCATCGAGACTCGCACAGAAGGCTGGATCGCCAGCCTGCAGTTGGCTGCCATTTCCATGCGGCAACAAAACGATATATCCAGCTTCATCCGAGCCTTCACTGGCAGTAACGTCTTTGTTGCCGAGTATCTCATGGAAGAAGTTCTGAACCAGCAGTCCGAAGAAGTTCGGACCTTCCTGCTGCACACGAGTATTCTAGCGCGCTTAAATCCAAGCCTATGTAATGCAGTACGCCCTGCTGCAGACAGTCAAGCTCTGTTGCGGCAGCTCTATCAATCCAATCTGTTTGTTATCCCGTTGGATGACGAAGGACAGTGGTTCCGCTATCATCAACTCTTTGCAGATCTCCTCCTGGCTCGTCTTCAGGCATCAGGCTCCGCTGAAGAGATAGCGATGTTACATCGTCGCGCCGCGCTCTGGTACGACCAGGCAGGGATGATGAGTGATGCAGTTGCTCATGCATTGTGGGCGAAAGATTATCAGTACGCGGTAACACTCATCGAAAGAGTTGCACTTCCCATGATATTGAAGGCCAACTTCAAGATGATGGAAGACTGGCTGGCAGCCATTCCTCCTGAATTCCTAAAGGAAAGCCTCCCGGCCAATCTGGCATTCGCCTGGATGCATTTGCTTCGGCGCAATTTGGAACACGCCGCTCCTTACTTAGAACGGCTGCAACACATGTTTCCGGAACGCGGCAGCGAGATTCAGCCTATATTGCAAGGGGAATGGTTTGCCCTTCAAGCAATTCTATTGAATGCACAGGCCAACGCGGTGGAAAGCCGTGATCTGGCAGAAAGAGCCTTGCGATTGTTACCCGAGGGCGAGTCCATGGTGCGAAGCATGACTTATATGGCGCTCTCGAATGCTTATGAACAGCTTCAAGATTATGAACGAGCCAGGCAGATTCTTGAGACGATGATCCAATTCGCTCGCAGCACAAATGATCTTAGCTCTGAAGTGTTCGGGTCTTCCTTGCTCGGACGAATGATCCTCCATCAGGGAGAACTTCATGCTACCTACCAAATCGTGTCGGATGCTCTTCTAAGAATGGAACATCAGAAGGCATTCTCGCCTTTTAGTGCAACTTTGTTTGGAGAACTGGCACAGGTTCATTACCATTGGCATCAATTCCCCGAGGCGCGAGAGTACTTCTCACGTTCCGTACAGTGGAGCACACTGGGCGGCTTTAGTGACGCCGAGATCTACCACAGTGTCTTCCTGTCCCGCCTGTTTCAAATGGAAGGCGACCTGAAGTCTTCTCTTCAGGAGATTGAGAAAGCTGTACACCTGATGGAGACTGCGGCTCCGGCTCTTGTCAGGGAAGAAGTGGTCGCTCAACAGGTAAGCATTTTTCTCACGCTGGATCGCCTGGCCGATGCTCAGAATGCCCTACGTGCTTATGGCTTTACTTTTGATGCAGGGTTTTCTTATCCCGCGTTGGCGTCTGAGACGGTCCTTACACATGCTAATGCTTTGTTATACAACAGCGCTCTACGAATTCTCCTGCACCGCTCCAAGACAAAAGGTGAACAGCAGGATTTACCGGCAGGAATTCTTCTGGCAGAACGTGTGATCAATGGCTCACGCCGTTGCAAACTTCTTCCCATCGCGTTGCAGACATTCCTACTGCGTGCACAACTTCATGTAGCGGCTGGAGACGAAAGCGCCGGTTTAGCTGACATTGTCACGGCGTTGAAGTGGGCAGAACCCGAAGGATTTATTAGCTTATTCGTGGAAGAGGGTCATGCGATTTCAAACCTGCTTGCGCTCTCGTTGCGTCGAAAGCAGATTGAGCCATCTGAAGCGGATTATATAAAGCGTATACTTGCCGGCTTTCTGGGCAGGCAGTCACTACAGGAAGCTTCAACCGCCGCTGATGTAGATGATGATCTGAAGCTGATCGAACCCCTGACCGCACGAGAGCGGGAAGTTCTGAACCACATTGCTGACGGAGACTCAAATCAAATGATTGCCGACAAGCTGGTCATTACGCTGAGTGCCGTTAAGAAACATACACGTAACATCTTTGCGAAACTCAATGTGAATAGCCGCACGCAGGCCATTGTGCGCGCTCGCCAGCTAAAACTTATCAAGTCAAACTGACACTTCCAGATTTCATTATTGTTGGCAGGTGTACTTAGGTATACCTGCTTTTTCGTTGTTTCCCAAATAAATACACCACCTTAGTGCAGTGACGTTTGTGGGTCTGTAGTCTATATTTCAGGGCAGAAAAAAGGAGAAAAAATGACTGCAATCACTTCAACGATCCAATCCCGAAAAGAAAGCCCCTCTTCTGAGTGGAGCGGCTTATACAAGCTTGGAGCTTTAACATCGCTGCTGATCCTAGGCACGGCCCTGCTTGAAATCTTGATCACGTTCCTGCCTGGAGGCTACGCATCCGCAGAAACCGTCGTTGATTGGTTCAACCTTCTTCACGATAACTGGTTCCTCGGTCTTCGCAACCTGGGCTTGTTGAACATTGTGATGATTGCTCTCGGCATTCCGATGTTCTTTGCACTCTGCAAGGCTCATTGGAAAATCAATCCTAAATATGCCGTGCTGGCATTGATTATTTCCGTCATCGGCGATGCAGTGTTTTACGCAACCAATAGAGCATTCGCCATGCTCGATTTGAGCGCTCGATACGCAGCTGCCAGCACAGATGCTCAAAGGATAGCTTTGGAAGCAGCCGGACAAGCTTTGCTGGCTGTAGGGCAAAGCCATGTACCCGGTACTTTCATTGGCTTTTGCCTTGGTGAGATCGCCGGCATACTCATTTCTGTTGTCATGTTAAAAGGCGGGATATTCAGCAAGCTCAATGCCTGGGTGGGTATTCTCGGCTTTGGCATGCTTTGGATCTATGAAATCTGCCAGTCGTTTATTCCGGGATTAGCAAGCTTTGCACTGATCTTTGCCATGATCGGCGGAATCTTGAACCTGGTTTGGTATGGACTGATCGCTCAAAGATTCTTCAAACTTGCTTGAAAAGCAAAAACGTGAATCAATAAGGAAATAAGAATGGAAACAACACTCAATACTACAATGACTGTAACAATGCGCGCTTCATGGAAATGGATCTACAAACTGGGAGCCATGGCTGCTCTGACAGCCATGCTTGCCAATCTTCTCGACGTGTTATTGGGATTTGGCAGTACCGAGATGGTAACCTACGGCACGAAATCTGCGATCGAGTGGTTTGCTTTGTATCACGAAAACTGGTTCCGAGGTGTGTACGCGCTCGGGATATTGAACATCGTTTATATGATCGCTATGTTGCCGGTGTACTTCGCCTTATTCGGCGCGCATTTTGATAAACATGCCCTCGGTGCTGGCTTGACGATCTTCATCTTTCTAACCGCCATGTCGATGTATATTTCCAACAATGCAGCAATTCCGCTATTGGTCCTTTCGAGCAAATATTCGCTGGCAAATACAGATGTACAGCGCATTGCCTTGGTGTCAGCCGGCGAAGCTATATTGTCGCGAGGTGAGGATTTCACAGCGGGCTCCTTTATCTCTCTTTTTCTGGGCGGCGTTGCAGCGATATGTATTTCCCTGATCATGTTACGCGGTGGAATTTTCGGAAAGGTGAATGCCTGGATCGGAATCGTTGGCTTTACATTCCTCTTACTCTTTACGATCATTGCCACGTTTATCCCTGCGCTTTATCAGTTTGCGTTCTATTTCCTTGCTTCGATTGGTGGAATACTTGCCCTATCATGGTTTGCCCTGACTGCCCGGCGATTATTCCAATTATCCAACGAGCAACGCCGATAGGGAATAGTTAACATCAATAAGAAGGCAAAAAATGAACGAACAGATTCTAATCACATATGCTAGCCGGACTGGCACCACTGCCGAATTTGCGCAAGCGATCTGTGAGACTCTGCAGCAAGCAGAGCTGAATGTAAAGATGCTTCCTTTGGACGATGTAAAAGATCTTTCGGGCTATAGTGCCATAATCATCGGCAGTCCTATTCGCAAGTCCGAATGGTTACCGGAAGCCAGACATTTCATTCAGAGTCATCAAGCGATACTAGCCCGAAAACGTGTGGCGACATTTACGGCCTGCATTACCCTCGCGATGTCCAATGCTGAACAATATCGACGCGCTGTCAGGGAATGGATCGCCCCCGTTCGTACAAAAATCAATCCAGTGAGCGAGGGACTATTTGCTGGCAGATTAGATTTCAGCAAATTACCTTGGTCTTGGGATGTTCTTGGGCTGCGCGTCACTGTTGCTCTAGGTATTTTCCCAAAAGAGGATCGTCGAGACTGGAATGCTGTTCATGCTTGGGCCGCAAGCCTGCCCAAGTTATTACTCCAATAGCGGGGGTGTATATGGATATGCCTTACGTTTATGAGATTGTGATCGAGGGTCATTTGTCCGGTCAGTGGTCTGATTGGTTTGATGGACTGACAATTCAGAGTGAACCTACTGGCGAGACAAGGTTGACAGGATTGCTATCTGATCAGGCAGCTTTATACGGGGTGCTTTCTAAGATCCATGATCTCAATCTGGTGTTGGTTTCGGTGTTTCGAATTGCTGATCCAGCAATCCGGAATGGGCAAGTACAAAAGGGAGAGTTCGCCTAATAATAGTAAGGACGACCCAGAATCTTGAATGGTTTCTCGCTAAACGCAACTGGCAGCCCGTGAGTTTGTCATGGAACGCCAGTTCGGACATAAGAGATTACGCATTGCAGCTCCAATGGAGTTTGAACATGCAGAGCGTAACAGCATTGTTGAGCTGTTTTCGATGCGCCAGGTGATCGTATTGTGTGGCTTGTGAGATAACGAGAACTTAAAGTTTATCAATTTGCCTTATAGTGACAACAACTTTACCTTGGGCGTGTTCTTTTTCGAAATACGAGAGAGCTTCAGCAGTTTTATTTAACAAGTAACATCTATCGATGACCGGTACAATTTTTCCGGATTCAAGGAGTTCTTTCAGAAAGATCAAATCCTTTTGATTTTGCATCAGCGATACCACATGCGTTTTCTGACCCACCATCTTTGCAGTCTGTCGTACCTGGCGTGCAGCCTGGAAGAGTTGAAGCATGGAACCTCCGGCAACGACATAGATTCCATCAGGGCTTAAGACACGCAGATAATCTGAAAGCGGATGATATCCGTTCGCAGCGAGAATCAGGTCATACTGTTGACCGTTTTGGGTGAAATCTTCTCGCGTGTAATCAATGACATGATCTGCCCCGAGAGAGAGCGCCAGGTCCAAATTCCTCGTGCTGCAGACCGCGGTAACTTCCGCCTCGAACGCTTTGGCGATCTGTATAGCAAATGTTCCAACACCGCCAGATGCACCATGGATCAAAACTTTTTGCCCGGGCTGAATGTTTCCTTTGTCGCGTAATCCTTGTAAGGCAGTCAGCGCCGCTACGGGAACGGCCGCAGCCTGCTCGAACGTCAGATTGACTGGTCTCAGGGTGATTGCATTTTCATTGGCGCAGACATACTCGGCAAAAGTGCCGCGGCCGGTTGAGCTAGGCAAATATCCGAAAACATCATCGCCTGGCTGAAACAGCTTGACATTACTTCCAACCGCCTCAATCCGTCCGGCGACATCAGCCCCGAGTATCTTGTTTTTGGGTTGCTGAAAGCCTCCCGGCATAAGGCGGATAAAGAACGGTTTTGCTCTCATGAAGCGCCAGTCGCGCGCATTGATGGATGCTGCCTGAATTTTGATCAGTACTTCATTATCCTGAGGGGTAGGTTTTCCAACCTCTTGAAGTTGAAGAACATCAGGTGAGCCGTATTTTGTGCAGATGATCGCTTTCATGCAAACACCCATGCTTAGCCTGCTGTTTGAGGGCGGAGTTGGCTCTCTAGTTTGAAGATGGGAAATGCACAGAAACTCATGCCGACCACATACAGGACGCTCTGAAGGACATTCACTTGCCAGCGCCCATGTCCGATGTAGGAGGAAGCCAGGAATGCCATCACTTCTATAAAGCCGATCACAAATGCTAATTTCCAGAAAGTGGATCTTTGACCCGCCACAAGGTTTCTACGGATGAGCGGCCACGTCAGGACCGAGATGATCAGCGCGCATGAGTTGTACAGGATCGTAAAACAATTGAGCGCTGCAATGGTCTTGGCACTAAGGCTGGCAATTTCAGCTTCTGTAAAAGAAGCGACCTGCAAAATCGGCGAGTCCTTTTTGAGAACGATGACATAACACAATATGACAAAGGCGAGAATAAAGTTGATGGCGCACCATGCTGAAAGGATGTTCGAACCTTTTTTTAGCATTTGCTTTCTCCTTGAGATGTGTTGTGCTTGCTTTTTGAGGTCTATTCCATGAGCACTGTCATCGTGCTGGGAGGCGATGGGTTTCAGGGGAAAACCGAGGCTTTCCCTGAAACCCCTTAATCCCGATCTATGCTGCGCTCAACAGCTCGTTCGTCGCTGTTTTGGAAGATGCAGAAGTGATTGCAGATGGATTGAAGCCTTTCACGATCAGCCAGACCGCCAGAATCATTTCCTGCACGGCGATAGGAGCTGCCAGGGGAATGTAGCTGGTAATTCGGTTACCGCTGAACAAGGCCAACACGCAAGCCGTCATCATCAGGATGATCGCGACGATCCCGAAGCCCGACAACCAGCGGGGAACGAGCCGTGATTGGAAGAAAAGGTAGTAGTACATAAATGCACCCAGGCAGAAGGCGAATACCGCCACCAACGCAGCGTTGTCGCGTACGCTCACCAACAAATTACCGATAGCCTGAAACGACGTACGATCGGCAGCTCCCGCTGTTGTGAACTGCTGGCCGAGTGTCAGAAGAGACAGTAGGCACACGAGGCCGACCATGTAAAAGGCCGTCTCAATGGTCCTGAAGACGACAGAACCAAGGGCTAAACCCGCATTCCACTTCTTCAAGATTGGATACATCACGATGGCTATGCCAGCACATGCGAAGTACCCGATTAGAATGAGCAGCACTCCTGTGGCTACCTGGTTCGTATGTGCAGATAACTGAGTGAGGTAGTCTGCACCAGTGAGGACAGGTACGAGCGACGAGGCCAGGATGGGCAGGACAGTCGCAATGATGAAAATCACGCCTGTAATAACGGCAATCTTTCGATCTGAATTCATTTTGTATCTCCTTTTGTTCTGAATGATTTTGGCGTAAACAAGCCGCCTGCGCCTGTTTATGATTTGACAGGGGATGGTTTTTGGAAGCATCTTCAGCTCTCCCTCTCCCCAATATTGATAATCTACGCTGCGCTCAAAAGCTCGTTCGGCGCTGTTTTGGCTGACCGAGAAGCGATTGCAGATGGATTGAATCCTTTGACGATCAGCCAGCCTGCCAGAGTTAGTTCATTCAAGCCGATTGGAATACTCAATAAGTAGGTTGACGTCGAAAAGGGATCAATTTGGGTGAACATCGTAATGAGGGCTCCGGCCAAATGCAATATGATCGCAACGATGCCCCAACCTGACAGCCATCTTGGAATGAGGCTTGATCGATAAAATACATAATAGTACATTAGAGCGCCAAGGCAAAAACCGAAGTGTGCCAGCACAAAGGCAGACCAAAAATGAATTGCGTGCAGCGAAGTGCCAGCGGCTTTAAAAGAGGAAGCAGCAAGAGCGTTTGCTTTTACAGATTCCTGGCTTAATGTCAGCAATGATAATAGAGCGAGCGCCGCAACGATCTGGAATATGTTCTCAATCATCCGAAAGCCGACTGCACCAAGAGCCAGGGCTTCGTTATGCTTTTTTAATATTGGATACAATCCAATTGCAATGCCTGCACACGCAAGCGCCATAATTAATTGAGAGAGTGTCCCCACCATCACAGTGTTCCTATTCTCGAATATTTTGGCAAGATACATTGGATCATCCAGGATGGGTTTCACAGCAATAGGGTGAATGCGCCTGCAAACCCAAGAATAAATAATATCCCCACAATTATTGCTGTCTTCCTGCTTGTGTTCATTTTTTCTCCTTTTTTGAACCATATGGATGAGTTTCATCGATTTGGACTTGATTGACCGAGACCAAGGGCAAACCTAAATCACGTACTTTTTTGAGCAAGCCATGCAATGCGGCCTGGTCGATCACTGGACCAGCTAAAAGCGTATCGCCGTCCTTCTCCAGGGTAATGGTCAGATCCTCAAACCAGTCTGTCCATTGACTGCTCAGATGGCCCTTAAGCCTGATCTGATAGATCATAGTTTGACTTGGAGTCGGTTTTGGTTCGAGTTCGTTTGACATCACCTTGTACCTCTTGTGGTCGGTCATTAAAGTCCGTGCCACTTGCTCAACGTACAAGGATAATATCCCCCACAGAGTGTTAACGAACAGACACTTTAGTATCTTTTATAGGTGTTGTTTTTAGTTATTGAGGGGAAAAGTTAGAAAAAATCGATGCTTACAGCAAACCCAGTTCGCGGGCGCGGGCGATGGCTTCGGTGCGGCTTTGAACTTGCAGTTTGTCAAAAATTTTGCGGTTATGCCCTTTGACCGTGTTCAGGGCGAGGAAAAGCCTCTCGCCGATCTCTCGATTCGAGAGTCCCTGGGCAATTAGTTGCAGGATTTTTATCTCGCGTTGGCTCAAAGGGTCTATAAGGGGCTCACCGTCCGGGTGTTCTTCCGGGAGGACAGGGGGTAGATCAGGTTTGTCTTCGCTTTTCTGTTTCTCAGCTTCAAATGCTGCCAGTAGCTTGCCTGTATAGTCTGGCATGATTTGACGCGCGGAAGCTTCACAAAGCAGTTGCCCCATGCTTTCGCCTTCGTCAAGGAACATGCGGACGTAGCCTTCCGGCTCGGCCAGCGCAAGAGCATGCTGCAAAGGCAAAAGAGCAGCAGGGAGGTCACCTTGTGCGTGATAAGCAAGCGCCTGCAATGCCAGGATTTCGATCACACTGCCCAGCCTTCCGCCTGCCTCCGCTGCTTTCAGCAGACGCTCCAATAGCCTCACTGCCCCAGAAATGGATTGCTCTGCAGGGTCGATCCGATAGCGGGCCAGGAGCACCCTGACCAGCGTGATGTGATCGAACTCGCGCAGGTAGCTAAGCTCGTTTTCAACGGAGAGCCCCTGCTCACGTGCCCAGTCCAGAGCTTCATCCAACCGGCCCTGGGACACCCACACACGTGTCTTTCGCGTCGCGATCGGACGCACATTCGGTGAAAAATTACCATCATATAGGCGCTCAGCCTGCTCAAGCAGCTCGAGCGCGCCATCCAGATCTCCCTGGGATTCCCGTATGCGTGCCATCACCGCGCGCCAGCGATACGGGTTTTGTGGTAACCCGGCAAGCTCACCCAGAGACTGGCTTGTGAGTAGGTACTGCATGGCGGTTTCCAGATCGTTATGTTCACAGAGAAGGGCGCTCATGCCCACATACATATCTGCCGCTCCCCGCTGGACTGGTGCGCCCGGCTCCATCGCCCACTGCAATCCCCGCTCATAGGTGGTCATTGCCTCGTGGAGATGGCCTTGCGCAATCTGTATATCCGCCAGGACAATGGCGCCGCCGATGGCGGAAGAGATGTACCCGGCCAGCCGCACATTCGCCATCCCACTAGCAGTCATCCGGCGGGCAGCCTCGAGATCCCCGCTCGCCCATGCGGCGAGCCCCAGCACCGAAGCTGCCCCACCGAGCATCAGATGGGCGTTCTCAGGTGCGAGATCGAGTACCCGTTGAGCGTTTTTCACGGCCTCGGGCATATCATCGCCTCGGGCCAGGGACCGCGCGGCACGGAGAAGGGCGATCATCCCCGGCAGACGGCGAAATTCCTCTTCGTCCACGACGATCATCCCCGCCGTGTCGGCCGGCGTTTCCAGCCACCGTTCGGCATCCCGCAGTCGGGGCTCCACGCCCTCAAGCTCGCCGCCACCAAATAATGCGTAAGCATAGTCAACACAGAGCACCGGCCTGAAGTGAATCAACTCGTCGGGTAGCGCCTTTAGCCAGCCAAGCTCCGTGACCGTGGCTCCCTGTCTATTCCTGCGCATATCTGGAATTGCCAGTTCAATCAGGGTCGCTGCTCGCGCGAAATCCTCAGCGGCCAGCGCATGGCGGATGGCATCGGATCGCAGTCCGTTCCGTTCATACCACTCACTCGCGCGCCGGTGCAGGGCAGGTACCTGATCGGGCTGCTCCGCCATCAAGTGCATACGAAGAACATCAGCAAAGAGATGGTGATAGCGATACCAGTTGCGCTTGTTATCCAGTGGAATGACAAAGAAGTTGCCTCGCTGCAGGGCTTCCAATCGCGCATTTCCATCCTCTTCACCGGTGACAGCATCACACAGCGAGCCACTCAACTGATCGAGAATGGCGGTCTGGAGCAGGAAGCTGCGGATAGGTTCGGGCTGACTTTGTAAAACCTCTTCCACCAGATAGTCCACGATGTATCGGTGGTCACCAGCGAATTCTCGAATAAACCCGGAAACATCTTTGGTGCCCTGCATGGAAAGCGCAGCTAATTGCAGTCCGGCGATCCATCCTTCTGTTCGAGTTTCCAGTGTGGCAATGTCTTCTGTGGAGAGGTTTAGTCCCATCAGCTGGTTTAGAAATTCGGCGGCTTCGGAGAACGTAAAACGCAGGTCGGCGACACGCAGCTCGGTCAATTGGCCCCGGGCGCGTGATCGGGCCAGAGGGAGATGCGGGTCTTCCCGGCTGGCGATGACCAGATGTAGCTGAGGCGGCAGGTGCTCAAGCAGAAAGGTGAGTGCGTTGTCAACAGGTTTGGAATCGATCACGTGGTAATCGTCCAGAACGAGAATGAAATGATTCGTAAGAGTGGTAATTTCGTTGAGCAGCGCTGTCAGGATCGTTTCAATAGGCGGTGGTTGAGGGGATTGGATTGTGGTCATCACGCCTGCGCCAATCTTCGGCTCAATTGTCTGCAATGCTGTAATCACATAAGCCAGAAAACGATTGGGATCGTTGTCCCCTTCATCCAGCGACAGCCATGCGACGGGCCGGCCGAAACCAGCGATCCACTCGCTGATCAGTGTGGTCTTGCCAAAGCCAGCGGAAGCGGAGATAAGCGTTAATTTGCAGCCCATCGCCAACCCTTCGTTCAGTTGCTCGATCAGGCGCGGGCGCAGGACAACGCCGGGCCGGCGCGGGGGAATGTACAGCTTCGTAGCCAGGATCGGCGCGGACATATATCAAGTATACGGCACATCTCCCAAAATACAACATTCTACAAATCCCTGACGCTCTTGGAATCAGAATTAGAGGATGTTGGCATCTGTCTTGGACTTGCACATTATGCCAACAGGGGTTTGCGGACGATAAAGTTGTTTGACTTCCGTTCAGTTGAATTCACAGTCTCATCTCGTTGCCAATCTCATTTCATACTGGTTTTGATCCTTGACGCCCTTGATCAAGAGCCACAAGTAGAACAATGACTCTCCAATAAACGCAAACAAGCCAAGGATCATCAAATTGAGGTTGGGAAAAAGAAAGAATAAAACCGCCGAGACCGTGTAGCACAAACCTCCCAGCATCAACCAGATGCCCAAAATCCTGGGAAGGAAACCTGACTTGAAAACCAAATAACCCAGGAGCAATACCCAAAAGGAAAGAACCTGAGGGATAAACGTTCCGTATTTGCACAACTCAAGAAAGAACATCACCAGGGCATTCACTTGATCTGCTTTGAAGACTGTTAAATAACCAGCGTCACTCGCTAACAGCAGGACAGCGAAATGGTTAAGCTCATTGAGCATCGAGATGGGGACACAGACCAGATAGAAGATAACCATAAGCGATGCAATGGTTTTGTTAACTGGTTTGAGTAATTGGTATAAAATCAGCGGCAACAACATCAATAGCATCTGGCGTATTAGATCGCTCACCAGGGAGAGACGGAAGAGCACTTCAGAAGTCGCAATATTCTTAACGGTTGCTGCGGCGTCTCCCGACACAAGCATGCCCGGACGAATAAAAAGTTCAGTGGACATCCCCAGAAAAAATATGCCGAGAAATACAAAGGCTGCAACTCTTGCGGTCTTTTGGGGCGAATTAATTCTTTCTTTGTTAGTCATTGTTTTTCTCCTGATATCACAGATTTTTATTGGTAGTTGACACCACCGTAAAGGTGAAAGGCTCTCCGCTCTCAGGAGTTGAGAGCCCTTCATTCAGGTAACATTCAGCGGGTGTGTAACTCCCCTGGGAACGGGCAGTTACACTTCGTTTAATCCTTTTTTCGCAGACAGGCCAGCGATCGCAGATGGATTGAATCCCTTGGCGATAAGCCAGACCGCAAAGACCATTTCTTGAATGCCGGGGAGTTCTAGGTATCATCCCCTTGGTGGAGCCGGGGTATCAATAGGTAGAACCATTACGGATTTCGACTTGACCTTTAGTCTGAGCATTTGGTCGGAAGCCAAACAAGGCTTGCTTACTTGTGTATCACCGAAGCCCATCCTAGTTTATGGCATTGCGGACACCTGACGTACCTACGAAAAATGAAGTGGGGTCCTAGGTAGACTAACCAACTCGTTGGCTGGAACTCAGCGTGGCAATGGGGACATTTATAACCGTAGTTTTTCCTTTGCCATATGAATAAACGGAAGATTATCCAGGCTATTATGACTAGGAAAATTATATAGTACTCTTTCATTTGTATTTCTCCTTTATGTTTTCAACTACTGTAAATTAAAACTAGACTTCCAACAACCTAATTAGGAATGGGCAGTTACACTTCGTTTAATCCCTTCTTAGCAAACAGGGCAGCGATCGCAGATGGATTGAATCCTTTCGCGATCAGCCAGACCGCCATTACTAATTCCTGCGGGAACATCACCATTTCCAAATAAAACCCAAAACCGGTATCCATGTGAAAGAATTTCAACAGGGCGGCAGTCATAGAGGTAACCACGGCGATAAAGCCCCAGACGGACAACCAGCGAGGGATCAACCGGGTGCGGTAGAAGGTGAGGTATATACATGTAGCCCCAATGAGAAAAATGATGGAACTGACCGGGGCTTTGAGGTTTTCGAACTGATACAAGACATTGCTTATGGACTGTAAAACAACCGAATCAGCCCCGCTGGCAATGTAATTGTTGCCAAGCGCGACAAGTGTCAAAATAATGAGGGCCGAAGAAAAATAGAAGATTCCCTCCAGTGCCCCGCGGAAAAGGACCATCCCCATCGCCAGTTCTTTGCTTGCTTTTCTCATGACCGGGTAGAGGAAAACCGTCATTGCCACCAGCGAAATCCCCATCATGATGGTTAAAAAAGCACCCCATGTAAGCCGGGACGAATTGGCGGCAACGAGGCTCAGCATATCCACACCGACGAGCGGTTTGCCGGAAATGAGCGAGGTAAGCACTTCGCCGCCAATGAGTCCGCCCGAAACCCCAAAGACCGTCCCCAGGAAGTAGAGGACGCCTGTCATTACTGCATTCATTCTGTATGTTTTCATTTTTTCTCCTTTTTAGTTGATATTGATTCATTTCTTTGAAACATAAAGCCAGATATGATTTACGATTTGACCTCCTGCGTTTTTGCCCGACCGGGGTTAACGAAATTAACCGAGACCAATGGCATTCCTAAATCACGCACTTTTTTGAGCAAGCCATGCAACGCGGCCTGGTCAATCACCGGGCCGGTTAAGAGAGTATCGCCGTTCTCTTCCAGTGTGATGGTCAGGCCTTCAAACCAGTCGGCCCACCGGTCATCCAGGTGCCCCTTGAGGCGAATTTCGTAAAGTCCAGACCCGTCATAGTATTCAGGTAAAGCGTGTGTTTCACTCATGCAGCGCCTCGTGCAATTTTTTCGATTTGGATGAATTTCCACAGGTTCGCATCCATTCTTTATTGCAGCCAAAAGATAACTGAAAATATGATGAGGCGTCATCATTACATATGATGATTTAGGTGATGATTTTATTGATCTGGGGGAAAACAAAAAAATACCGACAGGGGGTGAGTCACCTGTCGGTACCGTAGGTTGTTAATTGAGAGATTTTTA
>Ga0105091_10000555_pt1 | contig 15717 bp, 18 predicted proteins | sample PPLLak1March2015_FD_87022 | JGI IMG/M metagenome (GOLD analysis project Ga0105091, IMG submission 87022) | Freshwater sediment microbial communities from Prairie Pothole Lake near Jamestown, North Dakota, USA - PPLs Lake P7 Core (1) Depth... | ecosystem: Environmental > Aquatic > Freshwater >... | reverse complement strand
TTATAGATGAATTTCCATCAGATTTACATGACTACTCATGATGTTGGAAAGGTCCTTGAACAACTAATTGATAACTGGGCACTGTAGTGGCAGGATTGAACCATTTCCATTTATAATATAATGGCCAATGAGAGTTGATCAAATCAATTCTCTATACCGTGTCCTAATTCTGGACCTAAAATATCGTCAAATTTAAATCATAAACCACTTGCTAAAGACTTTGATTGTAATTTGGATTTACCCACTCTATAAAACTTGCGTAATTTAGAGAACGAACATCATTCAAGTAATTTGGGAGTATTTTGACAAATCTAAACCCAATGCCTAATTCGAATGTCAGAACAAGATCTTTTAATTCTCCTTTTATCACCCTCTCAGTATATTCATAGGGAGACATCCTGTCTGCGTATTCAGTGTAATTAAATAATCTTCCTCCTCCTATCATCCTCCTTAGATTTAACTTCTCAACTAATTCCCTCCATCTGTAAATAATCATGCTTCCGATACCTTCATGTCTGTGTTTCGGATGTGTAGATATATCTGCAAGATACAGACTGTCTCCGCTTGAATTATGATTTGTAAATAAACCGTCTGCAGTAATGTCTTTCCAGGTATGTTCTGCATACTGAGGATCAAGTGAAACAATAAAAGTACTGGCAGAACCGACTATAGTACCATCTGGTTCAACAGCAACAAATTGTCCTTGGGGAAAAATGCGAAGATGACTTTCAAGCTCTTCTGGATACCATATATTTCCATAAGGAGCAAGATATGGATATGATTCCTTTTGCAAATCTACTATTTTAGAAATGTCCTCTGGCTGTGTATTTCTAACAATAACTCCAAGCTCACGCGGATGAAATGAATCCGACATATGTGTGTACATCCCATAGTTACTACCTTGAAAGATATAAGCTTGTATTTTTTGACGAAAAGAATATACTGTTGGTCAAGCTTTTATGCTGAAAGATTGTATGGCGCTAAACAAATTGGTAACTCAATTAATAGTGAAAAAGATAAAAATGAAAAGAGAAAAGTAGAGACCGGGGTATAGAAGGTCAAGCGTTTTACAACTTTATAGAATCCTTGCGTATTTTTATACGAAGCTTAACTATACTTCTTGGCTTGCCTTGTATTGCAACCTATAGCAATCAATTAAAGTACACTGATTCGTTAGTTTTAGAAATAAAACTAATAAACTACACTTTTAAAATTGGTTAGAAGAACTAAAGGCGTGAGATGGGGTGGAAAATACTAATGGATTTAGTAAATGGACATGAGTCTGTATTAGTTGAAGAATGGATCTACTCTTTCTTTTTCAAAATAATCTTTGAGGAGTATCATCAAGTGTTCGCAGATTGTATTGCACATTCTATAGTCGCCTTCTGTTGAATTCCATCCCATTAATGAACTCACAAATTCTCATTGTTACCTATTTGTTTTAATCCAACCAAATGGCTCTTTATTATCGGTCATGTTTGTTGCCACTTTCCAGAAATCGTATTCTCCCTTCGCTCTATCGCCCATGTTGTTAAGTGTTGTATTGCCTGTCACTCCGAGATACGATTTGGCAGAACTTTTAATGGCGTCTCTAAGAACTTGGTTGCCTTGAATGTCAGTGGTATTATTCTCATTATTTCTAGTCATGTTCTCAGCTATTGCTGCAATCCATAAAATGTCATACGCGACAGCGGAATATGGGGATGGTTCTATATGTACTTCGGTTCGAATTTCCTCCAGTAGACTATCATATAAATATCCATTGGCATCGTTGTTGTTGTCGAACCTAGGAATAGGATTGGAAAAAGAAGTGTTTACCGCAAAAAATGCGGATTCGTAGTGACTTACAAGTTCATCATTAAGGGCCGATCCGTCACTTCCATACCATTTCACTTTAGAAAGAACTGGATGGTTATATGCCTGAATGAAGATAGGAGTCACTTCATCAAGAGATACCATATATATGCCAACTTTATCGATACCATATTGAGAAATTGCACTCTGTAGCCTTGATTCTAATCCTTTCAGAGCACTATCCCACATAATAAAATTGGTTCTATGCAAGCTTGCTGCCAGATGTCCAGTACGCGGGGCATAGCCAAGTTTCTCAGCGTACTTATCAAATTCCCCTCCCATTGCCTGAAAATTCGCGTGCACTGCTTGCATTAATTCACTGCCATAAACATCATTTCTCCAGAATGGAATGACCAGTCTTATTCCCTGGTCCCACATCATTTTCGAAATTGCTCTAGCCTGATGCGAGTCATCAGCTACTAACCTAAAGACATTATCAGCCTCTACTGCAAGAGAGGGGGCAGTGCTAGAGGGGCTAAATAGAATGATATCATTTTTGTCGGCAAAATCCTTCGTTGCTTTCAGCTCGGCACTTGTCGCAGGCCCTATAACTATCCTAATTCCCTCCTTTGCCAAGAGTCTTAGTTTCTCAAGACTCACTGCTGGATCAGATTCAGTATCGTGCACTACTAACTCATACCGTAGACTGGAATTCCTCTTTGAAAAATTTGCATTCACATCACTTAATGCCATCCTCAATGCAGCTTCTGTCGATTTACCGGAGGACGAAGATACCCCTGTTATTGGAAGAAGAGCACCAAACCTCACTGTGTCGCCGGAGCTTGGGTGCTTCTGTAGCTCCTCGGTACCGCTACCTGGCCTGTCAACAAACAAAGGAAGCTGGTTCAACGACCAATTCGACGAGGACGAAAGAAATGTTCCAATAACGAAAATAAATGAAAAAACAGATAGTCCAGCTATAGCGACGAAAGCGAGATTACTGGACCTAGCCTTCTCCGTTCTGGTTGATTTATTAAATTCTGAGCTAGTAATTCGTTCTGAACTGTCAAAATTATTCAAAGAATTGGTGTTGAGATTTACAGTCTTATATGGTGTTACCAAATATACGATAGACCATATTAGACCTGCAGTAATGATCACGCGACTAGCTGCAATGATCATTGTGGATGGCCACAATTCATTGGTCAATGACGTAACGACAAAGAGCGCAAACCAACTGTCTGCTATGACAACCAGAAGGATCCCAACTGACTTACAGATCCATGGTGTGAACCATTGTGGTTCCTTCCTATAGTTTACCACAATCAGGAATGATGGTACCATGATGATTGCATCCAATACAGGGTATGCAACTATTACACAAAAGATTGCTATACCTCTTGACGATGAAAGATCTGCGAGGCTCACCGTATATGATATTATAAAAAAGAGAAAAATACTAGTTGCAATTACAGTGGCTATCAAGGGTTTTTTGCTGAAATGAAATATTTTGTAAAACCGAAGATACGTTGAAAACACATAAAATGATAAAAAAGCATAAGCGGTTATAGAAAATATATCCGCCAGGGAAGGAACTGGAGGTACTACATCCAGAATGATTTCGTACACTGCCCAAAGAATAGCCGCACATAGCGACAAGACTAGAGCCATTGCAAGGGCAAAGTCAGCTTTTTCAATAAATCCATTATGAAGTTTCTGTTGATACAGGATTGCGATGGCAACCGAAGCGGCTACTGCAGCGGTAATACTAAGGATCCAGTGAGCATTATTCGCTCTTGCCTCTACCTTGGCAAAAAAAATTAGTGAGCTAGTGACTGCAGCTATTACAATAACACCAAAAAATAAGCTCCGCTTAGTAGATACTATGCTCGTAACCATCCAATCAAGCACCAGACGCAGGCGTGGACAGTATGGGTAAGCGACACTTAACAATCTTTCGGCAAACTTATACGCGCTGTTATTGAGTTTTCATTGCGAACTGCATCGTTAAGCCAGTTGGAGAGAAAGGAAGGAAAGGAAGAAATCGTAAAATCCGCTATTGGCACCGATATCGGCACGAATACCTCCGAGCCCCCGCCAATCTTGTCCCTTTAATTATGCCCACCTCTGCAATAGTAAGTAATAAAGTTGCTCACAGCATCCGACAAAAGCCCTTTATTTTAACTCGCCACTACAAGGTCATAACCACCCTGCGATTTTTGGACGAACGAAATGCACTTGACTCCTGATTCTAACATACTTAGCCTGAGCCCGAACGTAGAGTCAAAAATGATTCACATACCCCCGAGCCCGCTTTCCCTACTGGTACATATACTCCTTTCAAATATTAGTGGTTGGTTGAATTTGATTAAAGATGCCGTCCACCTTAGCTTCCGTGGTTAAAAGGACTGAACCATTATCCAATGAAAAGAATAGGGAGTTAATCCATAAGTTTGTAAACTTAATGAAGAGCACAGACACTTCAGAAAAAAATGGATTCGAACATGGAATGACTACCTTTAAGAATCAAATAATTCATGCATTGGCTCCATAACAGTGGCAGAAGCAATACTGATATTTCTATCTCAGATTGGCAGACTGCTTCTTTCGAAGCCATATATAAAGAAGAAGAAGAAGAAAAATAATCGGTCAAGTCCGAATACAGAGTCGGAGTTATGGGAACGCGAAGATTTGCTTGCTGTGGTCAAGTATGAATTTCACAAGCGAAACAAGGCGGCACTAACCCTTCTTCGGGACATGAACGCTAGGAATCATGAGGTTACGCTTCTTAAAATCAAACATGTTAGGCTCGGGGACGCTATGGAGAAGCAGAGATTCCTCATGAGTAAGACTGGAGATGGGCTAGCATTACTCATGTGTTCATTCCCATATGTTAGAGACTGGCTCAACGAGCATCCCTTCATTTCTTGCAAATGCGTTTTCTGCGGTAGTTGTCATAATTATGATAGATATCGCGGCTGAAGCAAGTAACATTGTTGTCATTGATGTGATTGCTAAACTGCGCTCGCTTACCTTTTCGTTAAGCATACTACTGCTATGTGACTTTCACTTTTTCTTTATACAAATTCAGTGAAAACGGGCTTCTACATAAATCAGAGATATTTTTTACTCTTTAATGCCAGAAAAGAAGTGACATTCGAAACGCATCAAAAAGATTATCATGTGATGTCACTTCCTTATCTAACAAACCCTCTCCATTTTCGGGATTCATAAGTGAAACTATCCAGGTTTTTGGAAAAACTGACTTAAGGGATTTCTGTGTTCTTGTTTGAAGAACTCTACATTTGAGTTTTGATAACATCGCCTTCTACGTTATTCATTACAGTCTCCGTAATAGTGGTTGCCGCCTCTACAAACTCACGTTTCTTAACCTCTAAGGTTTTTAAGATATCGTGTATCGCTTCGGCTATCATCCTGTGGCATTCGGCTCCATCTATATCGCCACCATGGGCATAGCCCTCAACCAACGCCGCCTGTCTGTAGAACTCTAGTGATAACTGGCCCATCGTGAGCGTCATATCTGAACGGTTGTATTTACTAAGCACATTGGCTAAACCCTTAAGTCTCTTTTCTCTCTTTTCAGAGGGCCGGTTAGACATAGTGATCTCTTATTATCCATTAAGATATTTAGATATTTGTTCTTTCATTCAAAGGTTCTCAACGGGTCACAGTCTATCTATTCACAGAAACATAAAGCATTTCTTTTTTTGTTCTTCTAGGACTAGTACCAGAACCGCAGAGATAATCTGAAACCATCCATAAGGTCATCATGTTTAGTAGCTTCCTTATCCAGATAATCCTCGCCATTCTTGACAGCCATACGCAATACCGGTATCAACTTCGCAAACTTTGGATGTATTGCATCTCATAGTGAAACATTGTTATATAACTATAGAAGAGTCTTATATAAGCAAAATCTACGTATTATTAGTTTTACCATATGAAGTGGATGTGTATTTATTGTAAGAAGATAATGGATAGTACAAACTTCATAGACTTTATCAGACAGAGTGATACTGACAGCACAGAGATTCATGGCTGGCAGCGCATGGCAGAATAAGTCATCTTTACTGCTACTGAAGGGAGCTGAATAAAAGAACACTTACACAACACCTAGCGTTAATGCCAAAACTGTAAAGAACTGTTGCTTTCGGTCGAATATTTAAGTAGTTTTAACTATTAATTATCTCGCTATGTCTAGACCATTTCGGGGCATGTCAGAGCCACGGATGACACACCTACGCTCTGACATCGTTTTGATTGAATATAGCGATCCTGGAGCAGAGGCAGCCCACATTTCAACTAATACATATGCTCTGCTGAATGCTGGGCGCATGCTACTGGTGGACACGAATGTTTCATCCCTGCTCCCTTTTGTGCGGAAGTTGTCTGAGGATGGGTTTACTCCCGCTGCCTTGGTGATATCGCATCGACATGTGGTAGGATTAGGTGATGCTATAGGTAGCCTAGAGGCGGAATTCAAAATTCCTTTATTGCTTCATCCGATTGATGCCGGGCACCAGCAGGCACTTGCCGCTGGTGTTACATTTGAGAACCCTATTGGTCATCCTGTCCTCGACGAATTCGATATTGAGGTGCTACTGTTTCCTGGTCAAACAGCTGGTTCCATCATGTTGTATTCAACTAGCAACAGAGGCCTGCTTCTAACCGGTGATTCAGCAATGGGCACCTCAGCCGACCAGGCAGAAGCCGGTTTGGAACGTCTTATCAGACCGCCGATAGAGACTAGTGTGGACGACGCTAAGTTACGGGAACAATGGCAAGCCTTTGATCGTCCAGTATCAACAGTCCTGCCGTTTCACGGGACTGGATACGTCAATCGACCGGCGGCAGATCTTGCTTCAATCATGCAGCCATTAGTGAGTCCAGAACCGACATACTGGGATAAGATGTAAGACTAATTATTGTTGTTTCGGTGTGCCATATAGTCCAGGTTCATCAATGCCTTCCATCCTTTTAACTCCAAAACTGCAGAGATAATCTAAAAGAGTCAAACAAATCGTCATGACAAGTAGCCTCTTTATCTAGTATACCTTCACCATTCTCAACGGCAGTACGCAGAGTAGTCACTAACTTTGTATGCTTCGGGTTAATGGTTACCAGTCCATAGTGATATTCCATCAGTTCTTTGGTATGTGCCAGCATGCGTTTATGTTCCTTGTTGAACGGTACTGGAATCACAAACATGTTCTGCTGTAAGAACTGCAAATCGTGTACAGATGGATAGTGTTTTTTATAGAACTGAATTTGCTGTTCATAGTTCTCATCCTCATCCACCATTTCCTTTAATGCTCTCATGAATGATGGATTAGCACCGTCTACAAACACCCGACAACTATTGTTAAAACGGATGTCGTACTGTCCCAACAGACTCACGGTTGTCTTTATCATTTCATTGAAGTCAGGACGTGGATACTCCTCAGCATGCAAGACATTCACAGCACCTTCAATCAACTCAGTGATGCAGACACCAAAGTTTGAAGAGCCAAAACCTGGGTCTATGCCTACCGATTTCGGCGTACATGTGTTAACGCTAAATATTCTATTTAGTGTCTTTCCTTTCTCTATCGCAGCCTCGATATACTTAGTATGAAACACATTGCCGATAAGGCCTAAGTATTTGAGGTTATACTCCCTTTCAAATGAAGGTGACTGTTTGGCAGCGTCTATCTCATCCTGTGTGTATATCTTGTTTAGTCCATAGGTGTAATCGAGTAGTATCCTAGGTTCGAAAGGTCGATTAAATTGGACTTATATTATATCTGTGATTTTGGGTATCCTGGTTTTACAAGATCTGCAATGTCAACCCAACACTTAGCAATTCGGTCCATGGAGTAGATGCAGTTAAGAATCGATATGTTTGGGTCAGGTTGTGAGCCCTTAGTGGATTTCTCTTTTATAGAAACAGATAAGTTTGAGAAATTTAGGTACATCTTTACTACTTCCTCGCTCAGCAAATTGTCCTTAGCTATAAATGCGCTTATAGATCTATGCTGCATATTGTCAACGATCATGCCCGCTTCCACGATTTCATTTCCAAATCCAGTTCCCCATAATTTGGGTATAGAAGACGAAAATTCTGAGACATAATCTCCAGCACTTTCTAGATGGCTAGCCGCTACCCTATAATCGAGTATGTCGATATTACTTAAATTAAGCTTGCGTGCAAGTCGCTGATTTAGTATTGCGCTTCTGATCAGACGAACCAATAAGAAGTACTGTCTATCGATTTCATCGTCTCTTCTTATTATGAGCTTTATTGGCTTCGTGTCTTTATTCACTATAGCCTTAAGCCCATCCCTCATCATTCCTTTGATTATTGAGTTCATTCTACGAAGGATCTTGGCGGCATCTAGTGAACTTTCATCAATAAGAAATTGAAAGTTAATGTTGAGGCTATCCTCATCAACAATTTCAAGTCCCACTAACTTGCCCGAAGCAGTTAGGATTTTTTCTCGATCTTCATAATCTATTGGGCTTCTAGCCTTGATCCTGATGTTATCATAGCCTAATAGATAAGCTCCGAATAGCTGGTTAATGAGAATATCCATAACCCTGGCGGGGTAATCGATGCCAAACCCTCGGATAATTCCATTCCCTTCCTTTGAAGGAAGAATGGCAATTGAATTATCATTGCTAAGTTCCATTTGAATGGTATCACCTTTCTTGAGTTGATTCTGACGGACCCAATTAGCCGGCAGTGATACAAGCGTGCTACTTCCTATCTTCTGAAGGCGACGAGCGTACGAGGCCATATAAATTTAAACATATTTAAACTAATTAAACATTATTCTTATATTATCAGTAAATCCTAAATTAAGTTATGGCTACGTTACTCTCTAATATTGTCGCTACGTCTACGGCATTCAGCCCCGGACACGTGACAGGTATATTTGCTCCTGCAGAACCAAAGCAAACGGATATTCTTAGCAAGGGTTCAATAGGTGCGGGTTTTTCAATTTCTAATGGTATTACCACTACTGCTAACACTTTTGAAGCTAAAGTCAAGGGCTATAGTGTTTCCATTGACGGTATTCAGGTGCAAAAAGCGCCAGTGTCAGCATATGTTGCAGAACACTATCTCAATCTAATTGAAGAGCCTATTTTCGTCCAGATTAGCCACATCACCGAGATACCTATTGGATTTGGTCTTGGCTCAAGTGGTGCTGCAGCACTGAGCCTCTCATACGCCTTAAACGATTCGTTGAATATAGGCCTTAGCAAGGTGAAGGCCGCCCAAGTAGCTCATTGTGCCGATATTGCTTGCAAAACGGGGCTAGGAACTGTTGCTGCATTATATGCAGGGGGGTACGAAATTCGGTTGAAACCAGGTGCTCCAGGGAAGGGACTGACATTGAGAAAGGAACTTGACGACTACGTTGCGACTATCCTATGTATTTCACCGCTATCAACCAATACAATACTTAGCAATCAATTAATAAACATAGGCGATAAGAATTGTTGTTCTAGAGAGCTGTTGAATAGATTGAAGTCAATGGATAACATAGAAGGATTTCTGGACGCATCCTTTAGTCTTGCTAGCGCATTGGGCTTGACCAATGGCATTTGTAATGGTCCGATTAGGGCTCTGAAATCTGAAGGATTCAAATGCAGTACTGCGTTATTTGGTGAAACGGTGTTCACGATTGTACGACGCGAAAAAGCAAAAGAGGTGCAATCATGTTTGAGTAGATTTGAGGGAACGATTATCGAAGCTAGCATCGATTCGATGGGCGCTAGAATGATATGCGAATGTAAGTATGCGAATTAGTATACCAAAAGATCATCCAAGAGCAGTATCTCTAGGAATAAGAGAAATGATCGTGGATGGACTAAAAGAGGGGCTTGTTGTTGAAGAAGGTCTCATCGCACATGGAAGGGGAGAGACCTTTGACTATCTGATAGGCGAGAAAACTACACCAAATGCCATCATGGCCATTAACACCGCTGCTGCATTGTTACTTAGTTCCAGGCATCCAGTCATATCTGTTAACGGGAATTTTGCTGCTTTGTGTGGGAAAGAAATAATAGAGCTAAGTAGAGCATGCGGGGCACCGATCGAAGTGAATCTATTTTATCATTCAGTGCGCAGAGAGCGTGCGATAAAGAGTCATCTCGAAAGATTAGGGGCAACAGACGTTTTAGGAGTAGGCAGGAATAGGACTGCAACCATTTCCAACTTGAATGGGGAACGAAAGCGCGTTGATCCAAGGGGGATAGCGCTTGCCGACACCGTATTTGTTCCTTTAGAAGATGGAGACAGGACCGAAGCCCTGATAAAGATGGGTAAAAAGGTAATAGCAGTTGATTTAAATCCACTCTCAAGGACTGCAGTCCATGCAACTATCTGCATAGTTGATAACGTTGTCAGAGTAATCCCTATTTTGATTCAGATTATATTGGAGCTTAAAAACAAGAACAGACATTCTTTAACAAACATGATTAGTAGATTTGACAATTTTAGGAACTTGGATGAAAGCCTAAGACTGATACGTCTCGGAGGTTCTGAGATTAGTGCAACCATATAGCAGCCAATCTAGGAAGAAAACGGTGTTCGAAATCGTGGATACAAAGAAGAAAGGAGAAAAACTGGCCGTTTTAACTGCATATGATTTTTCAATGGCTTCAATTATTGACAGAAATGACATTGACATAATACTCGTAGGAGATAGTGCAGGAATGGTAATGCTCGGATATTCAACCACAAGGCCAGTAAATATGGCAGAAATGTTACTATTTTGTCGGGCTGTGTCCAATGCTACAAGTAAAGCAATGATAACTGTGGATATGCCATTTGGCTCGTACCAAAAAAGCATCGACAAGGCCATCTCAAATGCAGTAAGATTGATCAAAGCTGGAGCAGACTCGGTCAAGGTAGAAGGGGGCGAAGAAATTTTTGATCGAATAAAAGCCCTAGTTAATATAGGAATACCGGTTATGGGACATATAGGATACAAACCTCAGACCTCGAGCATGTGGAATTTTTCAAAGGCTGCTGGAAAAACCAAGGAAACAGCCCTAAAACTCCTAAACGACGCAAAGGTTATTGAAAAGGCAGGTGCATTCAGCATTGTACTTGAAATGGTAACGACTGAAGCCGCCGATATAATAACCAAGAATTTATCGATACCAACTATAGGAATAGGCTCAGGGCCTGTTTGTGATGGTCAAGTATTAGTAACTTATGACATGTTGGGAATCTATCAAAACTTTAAGCCAAGGTTTGTAAAGAAATATCTGGATCTAAATCAATTAATTACGGCTTCTGTTCAAACTTATTCGCATGAGGTAAAATCAGGAATATTTCCCAGCAATGAGAATGTTATCCATATGGATCCTAAAGAATACGAAGAATTCTTGAATGAATTCGGTCTTCGAGCTAGCAAATGAAAAAGCGTCCATATCGTCCAACTAGAGACATTTATTGTACTGAAGGAGAGGAGCTGGTAGGCACCCGCATGGTGCTTTGCATTACAGGCAGCGTTGCGGCATACAAGGCCATTGACGTTGCCAGATTGTTGGTTAAGCATGGAGCTGAAGTCTTCGCAGTTATGAATCATGGGACGTCAAAAATATTCCTTTCCAATGAAATGATGAAATGGGCAACAGGAAATGATGTAGTTACTGAATTAACTGGTAATTTGGAACATATTTCATTGGGTGATCAAAATACTACCAATATGGTTATAGTTTATCCCTGTACCGCAAATACACTTGGAAAATTAGCTAATGGAATAGATGACACGGTTGTGACTTCTGTCCTGACTGTTGCTTTTGGATCCGGTATTCCGATTGTTATCTGTCCTGCGATGCACGAAGCAATGTACTACAATAAGATCATACAAGAGAATATCAATAAGCTCAAAGCAAACGGGGTAGAATTTCTGGAGCCGCGGATGGAGCAAGGAAAAGCCAAACTGATTTCTGGCAACGAACTTCTTCAGTATGTTCAAGACAGTCAATTGGGCAACAACAACAAAAAATTGGCAGGAAAAAGAATCTTAATTACTGCTGGTAGTACTGCTGAGTACATCGACCCAGTTCGAGCTATCATGAATATGAGTTCTGGAAAAATGGGTATGTCACTTGCAAAGGAGGCATATGATAGAGGAGCAAGTGTGACATTAGTTTATGGACATGGATCGGTGGATCCTGGCACTTACTTACAGTCTCAGGGCATTGAAATTCAAAGAGTGAATACAGCTCAAGAGATGTTTGAATCAGTTATGTTCAAACTATCTGAGAAGAGATTTGACGTAGTTATCCTTACATCAGCCACTTCAGATTTTTCTGTTGCAAAGAAATGGAATAACAAAATCGAAAGTTCATTAGGAAAGGTAGATATCACTCTTGTACCAATTGACAAAATTATTTCAAAAGTAAAAAATATTTGTAAATATGACGTTTTCTTGGTTGGATTTAAGGCTGAGTATAGCGTAGAATCTAGAGTCCTTATTGATAAGGCTTACACTAAATTGCTGGAATCGGGAGCGGATTTAATTGTCGCAAATGATGTTGGAAAAAAGAATACAGAATTTGGATCGGAGAATAATGAAGTCTACATAATCGATCGACAAAAGAACATTAAACACTTGCCGATTCAATCAAAAGCTAAGATTGCAGCACAAATTTTGGATTTGATTGAAACAAAATATCCTTCACCCGAAACTACTAGCCTAAACAGATCAGGTCCTTAGGAAAGCTATTTAAATTAGCGACCGTGTTTCTAATCCTGGGACTGTCGTCTTTGTCGTTCGCAGTTTTGACTATGACGCTGTCCTCAATTCGCACCCCAAACCTTCCATTTATATATACACCTGGTTCAATCGTGATACACATTCCTGGCTTTACCTTCTCTTTTCCAGTTTTGCTGATCCAAGGTAATTCATGCACTTCCAATCCTATTCCATGGCCTGTCGAGTGTACGAATTTACTTCCATATCCTCTATTAATAACTAGATTTCTGCATGCCAGATCAACATGCCCAAAATCTGGGGCTGAGCGCAATGAGTCCAAACCGGTTTGCTGTGCATCCTTTACACATTCGTAGACTTGCTTTATTTCGTCAGTCGCATGACCAATAACAAATGTTCGAGTTGCATCAGCCACGTATCCCCGATACTGAACTACCAGATCGACAATTACCGTATCCTCTCTTGAAAATGGTCGTGTAGTAATCTCAGAATGAGGAAAGGCAGCGTTAGGGCCACCAGCAATAATAAACGGATATCGAGTACTCTTGTATGAGACCAGTGTTCCTCCAAGAAGATAAGTTTCAGACACAAGCAATGCCATTAATTCAATTTCTGTTTTATTCTCCCTAATTTGTTCAGTGCTTAAATTGAATAAGCGATCAATAATTTTTGCAGATTTAGAGATATTTTCCTGCTCATTAGGATCCTTTATGATTCGACTCATGGTGAAGGGTTTGTTATTTACTATTACATTCCTTTCGCCAAGTTTTTCAGCCATCATCTTATTAGTATGAAAATCAGTACTATCTGTACATACTGATTTCCCTGCCAATTCGTCAATTACACGTAAAAGCATGTCTTTTCCTCTTTCTGCAGATATTACCTCACATGAGAGCGCGGCTTCTTCAGCTCTATCCGTCTCAAGAGCAGGAGTAATAATCTTGGTACTTTCTCCAGAACAAATGCCTACCGACTCTCCCCAAAAACCTGTAAGATAAAATGTGTTTTCAGGATTAAACGATACCACTGTACTACAACCAATCTTCTCTGCGTTATCCAATACTCGCTTCCTATGATCCTTTATCAGCATGATTATATTGCTACGTACCTCAATAAGCAATTAGGTAATAAACGTAATTCTATAAATAACGGAAGATGCTCCACGATATTGAGACCTAAATGGAATATCTGGTAATGCTCCCTGGGCCCACAAACGTACCAGGCAGAGTAATGAATGCTATGCTTACCCCCATAATTAATCATAGAAGTGACGACTTTCGAAGCCTCTACAGGGACGTAGTGAATAAGACCCAGCGCGTGTTTCAGACCTCAAATGATGTAGTTGTTCTAACTGCTTCAGGCACAGGCGCGGTAGAAGCATCAGTTATCAATCTAGTCAAGAAGGGCGACAATATCATAATTCCTGTCAATGGGGAATTTGGCGGCAGATTGGCTGACCTCATTGAAAATTGGGGCGGCAATTCCATTCGGATAAATTCGAAATTTGGAGAGAATCCACCTCTTGAACAAATAGAGGACGCATTTGAGACAAATAAGGACATAAAAGCGCTCTATGCGGTATATAATGAGACTTCAACTGGTACAACCCTGAGATATTTAGAAAAGCTTGGAGAACTTTGTTCAAAGTATGGGTCCCTCTTCATTGTAGACGCGGTTTCTGTTTTAGGAGGGGACGAACTTCCAGTTGACAAATGGGGAATAGACTTGTGCATGACTGCTTCGCAAAAGGCTCTCGCCGCACCACCAGGTGTTGCGCCTATATCCATTAGCGCCAAGGCAAAGAAACAGATGATCGAAAGCCCTCCTCCAACCCAATACTTCAACTTAAAAAGATATTTCAAATATTTCGGAGACAGTGGGGAAACTCCGTTTACTCCTGCATTGCCCCTATTGTTCGCTTACAGAGAGGCTTTGGAGATGGTATTGGAAGAGGGACTAGATCAGAGAATTGAGCGTCATAGGAGGTGCGCCAATGCATTTTACACCGGCCTGAGTGAGTTAGGGTTCACTCCTTTCGCTCATCCAGAAGCAAGGAGCAATGTGGTAATAGCCTTTAATTACATACCCGGGATCGAAGATAAGGCATTCAGAAAAATACTTGGAGAACATTTTCGAGTTCTAATTGCTGGAGGTTTCGGCGAGTTGAAAGGAAAGGTTTTTAGGATAGGGTCTATGGGTGAGGTAGATCGGTATCATGTAATTAGAACTTTGTCATCTATCGCATCGACTTTGAAAATGATGGGTATTCAAACCAAATCCGAAGCCATACCTATCGCGATGAAAGCCTTGAATGTTTAAAGGCAAATCTCTAGCAAGGAACACTCAAACTTAATATATAGTACTTCGATAGCGACATGTATGCCCTTAGAGAAAGGTTCGCTCATACTCTTAGATTACACAGCTAAGATAAAGGATACTAATAATATAATTGAAACCACCATTGAAGAGGATGCCAAAAAATCTGGCACACATGATCCTTCCCGCAAATATGAACCGAAGTTAATCTCTGTAGGGGAAGGCTGGGTCTTGAAGGGACTGGACGAAGCTCTCTCCACAGCAAATGAAGGTGAAAAGATAGACGTGGAAATACCGCCAGATAAGGGCTTTGGCGAAAGAGATCCTAGTAAAATCCGGATGATTCCTCAAAGGAAGCTTGGTGACAAGGCGGATGAGGTCACTATTGGCGATGAGATCGAAATAGAAAAACGAAAGGGCATAGTCAGGTATGTAGGTTCAGGTAGAGTTCAACTAGATTTCAATCATAGGTATGCCGGTAGAGTTCTACTCTACAATATCAATGTGGTAAAGAAGATTCAGACAGATGATGATAAAATAAAATCATTGACTAGAAGGTGGATACCTCTAAAAGAAGATAAGATCAAATTTGAAATGAAAGGTCCGATTCTTGAACTGATCCTCCCGGAGGAAACTTTCCTTTTGGACGGAATACAAATCATAAAGGGGGCAGTTTCAAATGAAATTTTCAAGTATGTTCCTTCAATAACATCAGTCAGATTCATCGAAGAATACGTCAGTCGAGAAAATGTTAAAAAGGACAACAATATTGAAGAGCAAGGAAGCAAGAAGGTAGAAGAGCAAGGAAGCAAGAAGGTAGAAGAGCAAGGAAGCAAGAAGGTAGAAGAGCAAGGAAGCAAATAGAATCTCA
>Ga0105091_10000552_pt1 | contig 15754 bp, 10 predicted proteins | sample PPLLak1March2015_FD_87022 | JGI IMG/M metagenome (GOLD analysis project Ga0105091, IMG submission 87022) | Freshwater sediment microbial communities from Prairie Pothole Lake near Jamestown, North Dakota, USA - PPLs Lake P7 Core (1) Depth... | ecosystem: Environmental > Aquatic > Freshwater >... | reverse complement strand
CTGGGAGGTCGGTAAGGAGCTGAAAAAAAAGGGTTCGACGGACCCGGTCTATCAGAGATGGATCGAGACGTATTCGGCGGAGGAGTACGGTGAAGCAGTCAGGGCAGTTCTTGCCATACTGGACGAAGCGGGGAAGGAAGCGACTCCCGCCGAAAGGCAGAAGATGAAGGAGAACTTCCGGCGCACTTCCCGGTATGAGTGGATGTTCTGGGATTCGGCATACCATCTGAGGAAGTGGCCGCCGGGTAATTGACGATCAGCGTCCGGGACCGCTCGAGAACCGCCCCATTGCGATGAGAGACTCGGATTAAGGTTTGAGGTCAACCGCCGCTCTGTCGCTGCCATCCATGTAGAACGGCACTGACGTATGCTCATGCGTAATCAACCATTTGCCGTTGATGCGACTGTAACAAACGGTTGCGCGCACCCAGACGTCCGTTTCTTCGCCATTGGTCCTCGATCCAGTGATTCGGTTGAGGCTGCGGGAAAAGGCGACCGCCTCGCTCGCGGTGATGTCGAGCCCGCGAATCTCGAAGCCAACTGGACCGCGGAAGGTCGAGAACCACGCCTCCAGATTCTTTCTAAGCGCATCCACTCCTTCATATTGCAGCGGAGGCGCAAGGTCGAACGATACGATATTCGTCGCATACTGGGACATCAGGCCATCGACGTCCCTGGCGCGGAGTGCTTCTGCCCAGTCATCGATTAGCTCACGAATCTGAGCTTCTTCATTCTTACTGACGCTTTTAGTTGTCATCGATTCTCCTTTATATGGCTAAACTGCTGTTCCAGTGATCAGTCGTTCGAACGAAGACGAAATCGACAACCTGCTTCAATCGGACGAACCTGCATCGGTGCGAGTGAGCACATCGGGAACGCACGCCGAAGGCGTGCAGGGAAAGTAGCCGGGGGTGGAGCCGCTTTTCAGGCGACACCCCCGGTATGATGAACCGCCGCAAGCCCACCCTGGAAGGGTCCCTTCCAGTGTGGGGAGTTAGTCAAGGCCCCGATACCGGGGGTGTCGCAAAAAACGCTCCACCCCCGGCTACTGACCTTCCACGCCTTCGGCGTGAGGACGGACGTCCTGCCTGCGCTGCCGTACATTCCCTCCCACCCTGGATTGTCAAGGACGACGTTGAAGGGCGAGCCGTGAAAATCCGACTGAATCCTCCCACCGACTCTCTTCGTCTCTAAAGCTAACAGACCCAGGCTCAAGGAGGAGAAATGGCAACCATCACGCGGATAGTGTGTCTCTTGTTTCTGTTTTGTGGGATGACTTTGCCAGCTGCGGCACAGGACGAAGTAAGTCGGAACTTTGTTGTGCAGCTCTCGGGTGGCGAAGAAGTTCCACCCAATAGTTCCCTGGGTCGTGGAGTGGCGATTTTTCACGTGATCAATGATGGAACGGGATTGGCTTATAAGCTGATCGTCGCCAATATCGAAAATGTCGTGGCGGCCCACATCCATATCGGTCCCAAGGGCGTCAACGGTCCGGTCACGGCTTTCCTTTTTGGCCCCGCGCTTCCGGGCGGGGGTCGGGTGAATGGTCCGATTGCGCAGGGGGTTATTGAAGCGGCTGATCTGGTCGGACCTCTGGCCGGCCAACCTCTCTCCGCTCTCTTAGCCGAGATAGAGGCGGGAAACGCTTATGTGAACGTGCACACTGATGATGGTGTAGATCCGGCGAACACTGGCCCGGGCGATCTCCCCGGCGGTGAAATTCGTGGCCAGTTTGAGTGACAATTTTGGCCGATCGAGCGGGCCGACGCCGCCCCTGCTGAACCACAGTGGGGGCGGGACGGTCCTGGAGTAAACAGATCCACGCCGCGTTCCCGGGACTGTCTGCCCCAAGATCGATCAGGGGTCGATTTGTCGGACTTCGCTCCCGCATTTTCACTGCCCGTTGCTTGTTTGTTTTTCGCGCACGGCTTTGAGCCGGTCAAACAGTTCCCAGTTCTTCGGGTTCAGGGCCAGTGATTTCTCATAGGTCGCGATGGCCTGTCGCTGCATGAATTCGTTCGAGTATTCTATGACCAGCGGGCTGTGCGGTAATTCTTGGAAATCCTTGGGAAATCACCTGAAAAGAGGCATCAGACGGGGGCGCTTCATCTGAAGAGCCAGGCAAGACGCGGATCGGAGCCTTTCGGCCCCGATCCGATTTGCAAGCAGGGGGTCAGCGGTCCGAATCGCTTACCTCCACCAATTTCTTTTCAACAAGTTACATCATTTGTCGGTCGACTGGGATTACGGGTCGATCGTGACGTGCATCTTATAGCTGAAGTCACTGCCGCCCTCTCTCCAGAAGTCCCACACCCGCACGAAATACGTGCCATCAGCAGGGAGCGTTGTCCGGATGAAAGCGTCATGCACCGGCAATCCGTCAACTCCATTCTGATCGTTCGAGGAGACGATTCTGTCTGATGAATCGAAGAGATAGACTTCTGCATCGAGCAGGGATTCGGCCGGCAGGCTTGCCGTCTCAACCAGGATATTGACCACATCACCTTTCTTCCCGGTGAAGCTGAAGTAGTCTTGGTCCGGCTGAGCGGCGATAACACCGGAAATTACTGTGGGAAGCGTGAGACTCTGCGCGGAGGCCCTGTTATCGTTACCTTCGACCTCGCCTACTGGAATCTGGGTCAGGAAGTAAGAAGCGAGCTGTGGACCTTCGTTAATTGCAGTGGCGCCAAGAGCCGTTCCTTCCAAACGGAGTGCCAAGAGGCCAAAAGGATCGGCACCCGAGATACTCACTGTCCCTCGGTAGTCAGTTAAGCCAGGGAAAAGTTCCTGGAGAAAGATCGAAAGGTGCTCCCCTGCTTCGAGCGTCCATTTTCGCTGCTCCCTGGTCGATCCGTTCTCGTTGCGAACTGTGATCAGCAGATCCTGCGCTCGAGCGCCGGGCAGCCCGAAGGTATGGTTAGCAAATGCCACACCCGTAGAGACGCCGTTTGCCTGGTCGCTTTCGGCTGCAAAAGAGAAATGGTTAGACGGCCACTGTTCGGGGACACCCAGTTGCGTCTGAACCGTTCCGTTCAGGGAGAACCGAACGAACAAGGTCGCACGAATCGAGGCGCGGTACGGTGCCACCAACTCCGCGTATCCGGCAGAGACGGTCGTCCCCGGCGCGCTGACTTTGATGATTCTCGTTTGGATGGGACCGAGATCCATGTTGAAACTTGAAGCGGAGGTGGAGTCGGGCAGGTGAACGACGAGAGGAGCTCCACGATCGTCAAAAAACGAAATTTTGATGCCCTGAATGGGCGTAAATCCCTGATTGTTGATGTGGAAGTCGGAAAACCAGCCGCCGCCCACCGCCATCTGGGGGAACACTGTTCGGCGCGCGAGGTTTTGGCCGTCAGCAGCGGAGAAAACGCCAAGCACGGTAATACCAACCGCGAGCAGACTCGAACAACGGTTCATAAAACTAAACCCCTATATCTGCGGCTCTGTCGCCGCGGAAACGGTTCCAGCTGCCGGACGACTCCTCGGCGAACTGCCTCGCTTCCGGCCGGGCTCGAGCGGGGCGGCAGATCTGAAACTGAGCCAAAAGCGCACGGGCAACAAACTGGCTCCAATGATGACGAGCTGGCTAATATCGAACAGCATGAGCCATTTAAAGGCTGCGTCCATGAACCCGTAGGAGTGGAGCCCGACGGAAAGCATGTTGACTCCAAACCACGAAAAGCTGGTCACGATGTTCCCCGCGACTGCGAGCGCGATAAGCACCTGCTCGCTGGCCAGCCGGCCCCAGCGGACGTGCAGGTAGATGGCCGTCCAGAGCACGATCAGCAGGGCGCCGTTTTCTTTCGGATCCCAACCCCAGAAGCGGCCCCAGGACTGATCTGCCCAAATCCCGCCCAACATGGTCCCCAGGAAGCTGAAGAGGGCCGCGAAGCAGACCGTCCCGTAAACCACCTGGCTCAGCGTTTTGCCTGAATCATTGGAGAGCCGACGGGTGAAGAGCCCCAGCAGTACGTAGGCAATTCCGACGAATCCTGCGACAAACATCGCGGAGTAACCGAGCGTGATAACGATGACGTGCGTGGCGAGCCAGAAATTGTTGTCCAGGACCGCCTGCATCATCTGCATCGTGTCGCCTCCCAGCGCCAGATTGTGCGCGATGACCTGGGTGATCAGGCCGATGAACGCCGCCGCCACTGTGCCGAGCCCGTTTCGATAGAACCATTCGACCCCGAGGCCGAGCAATACGGCGCCCCAACCGACGAAAACTGCCGAGGAATACAGGTTTGTGACAGGGGGACGACCTTCGAGGATCATCCTGAACACCAAACCTCCCGTATGCAGCGCGAACGCGAGGATTACCAGACCCGACGCGGACCGGTAGAGGACCCTCGATCGCCTGAACCAGAACAGGCAACCCAGGATGAAGGTCACCAGGTAAATAGCCAAGGCCTTGATGAAGGGTTGAAACTCGTTGAAGAAGAACTCCCGATTCCCCTTGGTTATTTCCGGTTCCAGCCCTCGGCGCTCGAGCCACTCCCGGTATTGGTGCAACGCGGCGTTGAACTCCGCGGGCTTGCCCTTCGCGAAAGCCGAGCTCATTCTCGCCAAGTACGAAACGGGCGTTTTCACCTTTCCGGAGGCTAAACTCCCGAGCAGGCTCGCACCCACGTTCTCCCAGCCGTCTCTCGACTTCCCGGGATTGTCCGGCGGGATCATCAGAGGAAGGGCGACCCTCGACACAAGCTCGTAAGGCCGAGCGAGCTCCAGGACCGCATTCAGTGCTCTCTGATCAAACGCCTTGCCCTGCTGCTTCGCCTGCGCGGCCGCTATCCCGTCAGGCAAATCAGCTGCGAATCGGGCAAGTCGAGCGGAAAGGTCATCATCGACGCTCAGCTTCCCCCCGCTCTTGCTTTGAAGAAAAGTGTTTGGCTGCAGGCTGTTCTTCAGTCGCTGATATATGAGGACAGCGTTGTGGAGTTTGATGAGCTGACGTTGAGAGGCGGTCCGGTTCTCCGGCTTCAGCTCCTTGATCCATTGCTCCTGTTTTACGATCTCATCCAGTTTTGGATAAAGCTCTTGGAACGAGTAGTAGCTCAAGCCGGAACCTGGGGTTGCCGTCAATTTCAGCTCGCCGAGCAGTTCGGGGTTGTGAATCAGGAAGATCTCGCGTTGGTCCGCCTGTTCGGGCTTCGAAAAGACCTCGAGCAACCATTCGGTTGACCCGAGCTTCCGGGGATGCTTCCAGAACTGCCAGGCCTTTTTCTCCTCGAGAGGCAGTGTCGCCGTACTTCGGATCTGGAGTAAGGAGTTGCGCCCAACGGAATCCAACGGTTGAACCCGTCCGTTCAAAAGCACCGGCAGCCGGCCAAAGTCCGCGAGGTTGAAGCCTTCAGGCGATCTCAAGGGTCGGAGAGCGGACTCGGCCACGTACAAAGCGAAAATGCCGAACACGATCCAGGGAATGGACTTCTTCATGCCGCTCTCCTTCTGGCAAAACCGATCAGATGGGCCATGAACTGCACCACGAGCCCCAGCCCTACGAGCAGGCACGAGAGGTAAGGTGTCAGCCATCCGGGATTTCGCACCACCTGCAACACCGACACCTCGCTGGCTTTTTCCATCTGGTATTGGTAGTAAGTCTCTCCTGCGTAACGGAGGGGGTTGTTCATGTAGATCAGCACTTCGCGGTTTTCGCCGGTTCGGGGGTTTTGAATCGCCACCCGACTCGAAAAGTTGCGCGGGATGTCCGTCCCCTTGTAAAGATCGTGGCGAAGGTCCAGCAGTGTGATCGAGTAGGGCTTGTAGTGGCGCTTGGCGCGAAGCGCGATATCGAATTGCCGGTTCTGGTATGCGAACCGTTGGGGGACGCGAACCGAGGTGGATACGATCCAGTCGCCGAGCGATCCTTTAGGGCTGAACAGCTCGACCAGCGCTGCGGGTGCGTTGCGAGCGTCGGTGCTGACAACCAAAGGCAACGGCATGATGAAAACGCCGTGCCTGCCCGCTCCACGAGTTGCCGGGACCTTCGTGGCGCCGTTTGTCGGGCGGCCGAAGAGCCGGGCGTTGGACCAGAAGTCCCTCACACGAATCGTGAACGGCAGCTTGCCATCACGGATCTCCGTTTTCCGGGCAAGGGAGCTTTCGGGAATCAACACCTCCTTGCCTGTCGCATCGACGATTACCAGTTCCTGCTCGAAAAGGTCCTCGGAATAGTCCACACTCCCGCCGCGCACCAATCGCATGGTGCTTTCTTCGGAGAGCAAATCTGTAAACACCTGTCCCACGATGAGAAGGACCAATCCCGAATGGATCATCAGGACGCCGAGCTTCTTCCACCTGAGGCTGAAGCGCTTGACGTGTGCGGCGAGCAGGTTCACCAACAGTATCGCAGCCACCGCATACCCGCCGGGGAGGATCGGCAACTGGAAAGCTGAGTCGCCCGGTGCCCACCAGACGAGGAAGCTCTTAAAGTAGCGGTTCTGCGCCGCGTATAAACCCTCGTCGACTTGAGCGAGGGTACCCGCGAAAACCAGAACGAGCGCGAAGGCCAGGCAAATCACGGTCAGGCGCATCGATGCGAGTATTCTGAAGATCCGGTTGATTGTCTTGCTCATGTTCGTTTTTAGTCTTGGGTGATATCGACACGGATTGCGGTGCCGTCTGTCGTCGCCTTGAGGGACAACGTTTTGGAAGTTCCCTGGCTGGACACCTGCAGGCTGCTTTCTCCAGGCAGGTTTACGGTCAAAACGACTCTGTTTCCTTCGCCGGGCGTCACCGTAACCAACTCCAGGTTGGCCGAAGTCCACTCGGGGATTGCTTTTGTGTCGGCACCGTTCGGATCGAGAAGGAATGCTCGGCCGTCGATCGTTGCGACCGCTCCCTGTTGAACAAGGGTGAAAGTGAGCGGCGATACCCAACGATCCCCCATGTAAGCACTCGATGTAACCCGAGGATCCAGTTTGAACTCGACCTTGATACGCTTTTCAGTGGGCGGCGGTTGCGGCCCAACCGGGTCCGGCAGCCGGGAGGACTGCCTGTAACGCCTGTCGCGCTGATCGAGCCTCGGCCGCGAGACTTCGGGGCGAGTCTGGGCTCTCACGAGCCATACTCCTGTCATCTGAGAATCCAAAACCCGAGCGTCACGGTCAGAAGACGATAGCAAACCGCCCGGTCCCAGCAGCATTCCGACCGCGAGAACGGCCAGAACAAGGCTCGCCCTGAGCCACGCCAGAGTCTGTTTCTTATTCATCTTCTCCTCCGAGTAATCCCGCTAATTCTGTTGATCCTGTTTACTAAACCGGGTTGACAGGATCTATGGATTGACGGCTGTCACTGCCTTTGTGCGTGCATCTCCTTCACGGGTGCTTGGGAAATCTCCACACTCAGCGACGCGTTCTGAAGGGAGGATTTGACGACCACTTCGGTGGAAACACCGTTTGCAGCAACTCTCACAGGGCTTTCGCCGGCAGACAGCACCTTGATGATCACCTGGCTGCCGCGTGCGGGGGAAATCGTCGCAACACTAAGATCAGCCGAGGTCCATTCGGGAGTTACCTGAACTGGTTTCCCCTGGCTATCAACGGCCTGGACCCTGGCTTCGATTTCAACGCTCTTTCCGGTCTCGATCCGGGAATAGACAGGCGGAGAAACCCACCGTTCTCCGGAATAGGTACTCTTGCTGACCCGCGGATCCAGTTTGTACGACAACTTTAAAGCGCCGATCCCGGCAGTCTCTGCGCTGCCACCCGCTTGGACAGCGCGCGAATGTGACTCGCTTGGCCGGCGTTCTTTGCTTGCCGAACCTGAATCACTTGGACTCGCGCCTTCCTTGATTTCAAGCAGCTCGACCTCGAAGACCAGCGTCGCGTCGGGTCCGATATTGCTACCCGCACCACGTGCCCCATACGCCAGCGTTGGGGGAATGAAGAGGTGCCATCTGGAGCCGAGGGGCATCAACTGGAGCGCCTCGGTCCAACCTTTGATCACACGATTGATCCTGAATGTAGAGGGTTGATTGCGCTTGTACGAACTGTCGAACTCCGTCCCGTCGATAAGGGTGCCGCGGTAGTGACAGACAACGGTGTCGCCCAGGCGCGGTTTTTTGCCGTCTCCTATTCGCAGGATCTTGTATTGAAGGCCGCTGTCCAACGTCACTACCCCCTCAGCCCGCTTGTTCTCTGCCAGGAACGCGTCCCCTTCCGCCCGGTTCTTTTCGGCAAGCATCTTCGTTGCGTATGCCTGCTCCGCTTTCAGGCTGGCGTGCTGTTTCACTTTCAGCTCTTTTTGCGCAGCGGCGACGATCGCGCGGACTTCCTGCCAGGTGAAGCGAGGCTCTGCGCCGCACAGGCCGTCTCTGACTCCCTGGTTGAAGAGATCCGGATTCAGCTCCAACCCCTGGCGACGGAAATACTCACCGGTTGTCGCACCGTACGCGTAACTCAGTTTGTCTTTGTCGATCTGAAGGTCGGGTTTATCCGACTGTCGCGAATCGGCGACCGCGTCCGCAGGCTTGGCAGACTGGTTGTTCGCCGGGGTCTGGGTGAACGCGTGAAGAGAGAACAGGGTACCGGCAAGAGCGAGCACGACGAGATAACGTGCGAAGGTGGCCCTGGTTGTTCGTTCCTGCTTGTTGATTGGTCTATCTGGTTTTCTCATGTTTCTCCGCAAAGTCTGCTGAATCATTCACCGCGATCAGCAACCTCAATCTTGGCGGTGGCTTCCTGCTGTTTTAGCCACGTCTCGATGAATTTCTGTTGCTTACCCGGCAGAAGGCGGCGGCGGATCTCGACTGCGGCCTCGTTCAGGGTTCCAAGGCAGATCGGCCGCCGGTCCTGCAACCCGACTATGAGGAATTCATCCTTACTCTTTTCAAAAGGTCCAGAGACTTCGCCGGGTTTCAGTTGGAGGACGGCCTGCTGCAGCAGCGGCGAGAGACTGCGGAACCTGACCCATCCGGTATCTCCACCTTTTGCAGCAAGCCGTCCAATCGATCGTTGTCGAGCAAGTTGGTTGAAAGGCGCGCCCTTCTGTATTGCACTGAATATCTGATCAGCTTCGGCCTCGTTGTTTACGGCAATGATCCGCAGCCGGACTTCGAAGCCAATGACAAGATCTTCGCGGTGTTTGTCGAAGTACTCTTGGGCCTCCGCCTCCGTGACGCTCACCTCGGCCGCCAGCGCCGTCGTCACGCGCTCCAACAGCATGTCTACACGAACAGTCGCGAACAGCTCAGGATCGTTCAGCCCTTGTGCCTTGACCCAGACGCCGAAGGCGTTGAGGTCTTCGAAGCGACGCCGCAGCTCGGTGATGGCTTGATCGAGCTCGTCTTGAGTGACAGTTATCTGCCGACGGGTCGCCTCCTGGATCAACAAGCGCAGCTGGACGAGTTTCCTCATCGCCAAGCGCTCCAAGTCATGACGATGCGGTTCTTCGACGCGGAGGTGACGCTGAGCCTGGAGCAAGGTCACAGGGTTCGCCACCATCCGCTCAAATTCCGCCCGGCTGATTGTGTCCCCGTTTACCCGGGCGATAACTTCCAAGTCGGGGCGGGCGAGACCCGTCTGGCTGTCGGTTGGGTGTGACTCTTCCTCCTTTAGGGCATCGTTGCATTCGGCCCAAACATGCCCCTGAGTGAACCAGAAGAAACCGCCGAGCGCGAGAACCAGGAAGGGTTTCAGTCGTTCTCGAATCTGCACGCTAGATCCTAGGGCCGACTGCCCGTCCACTCTCGTTTCAGAGAGGGAACGGGCAGTGCAGCCGGTCAAAATCACCTTGACCGCTGATTACTGCGGGTCGAAGTGATCGTTGCTCGGTCCCGGTAGAGGAACACTCGAGATGCCCAGGAAGTTCTGCAGGGGACCGGTGTTCAGAGGATCCGCCGGATTGAAGACCGCCGGCCTGCCGGCTGCGCCCACCGCGGGGATGTTCCGGAACCGTGCGTCCGCGGCCAAAGCGGCAGGACCGCCCGTGTTCTCCGGAGCCGTCCCGTCGAGAGGCACGAAGATCTGGGGCCGGTCAAACGGGGCCCGCTCGTACTTCACGCGTGGATCGGTGAGTGCCAGGAGGAACTTCACCAGGGAGGTCTTCGCATCCTCAATCGCAGCCGCACGTGAGGCGAATACCGGTTCCGGGGTTACGGGATGGTCACTATCCGGATACGCGTCATAGAGAAACACCGTGTCCGGAAGCCCATCCGCAAACCCGACATCACTCACGAGGTAGGGTGTAGTTGGTGAGTTGGTCGAAGTGAGGTTGATAGGCTGCCTGATGTCGTCACCGGTGGTTCGGCCAAAGGAGAACGCGTGATTGAAGAGATCCACAACATGCGGATCTCGATTCTCCGCGTTAGTGATGGGGAAATCACCGCCGCGGAAGTAGAAATCCACGACCTGGCGCAGGGTCAGGTAGCTGCCCGTGTGAAAGTACGGACCCGTCATTTCCACATTGCGCAACGGAGGCGCCTTGAACGCGCCGTCTCGGAGTACGCGGTTCGGAACCGGCCAGGTGCCGTGGATGGGGAATTCGAAATTCCCGGTGACCCCGGACTGGTGCTGTGGACAAATACTCGGACCTGAAGTCTGCAGCGGCGATCCCCAGCCCCAGTTCGGTGGTCCAAGTCCGAAAAGGTTCGGATCGTACAGCGCACAGTGCAGGTCGGCTCCAAACAGCACCTCCGGAAACTCGATGGCCGGTCCGCCGTTCGGCGGAGTGACAACGTTCGGCAGCATGCCTGCCATCTCGTCGATCTGCGGGTGCAGCTCGCCGGCCGGCAGATCGTTGACCCAAGGGGCGAGATACGGCGGGAGTTGTGGGTCGTTTGGACGTCGTTCAAACCCCGGGTTGATCGACTGTAAGTCGTAGGTCGTTCCCGGGTAGAAAGCGCCGTCACCCGTCTCCTCGAACCCTTGCTGGCCTGGGATCGGATTGCCGAACTGATCCTCGCCTTCGATGTTGTCCGGATCGAAATTCGTCATCACGTTGTTTTCGAACTGGCTGTCGTTCGGCTCGAAATCCTCTCCCCCGATGTTCTTCAGGGTGAGAGCCGACAGCGAGAGCGGGAATCCAAAGGGGTCGGGGCCGCCCCGGCCCAGATCCTCGCTGCTGGGCCGCAGCCCGATGTTGTAGACCCCCTGGTCTCCGAAGGCGAAGTTGCCCGGCTGCGAAATGATCCGGTCATCCCACGGAGTGGCGGGGTCGTTCAAGAGCGCGAAATTGCGCGGTTCGACTTCCACCGCGTCCTGAGGCGGACCTTCGGTGACTTCCTCAGACAAGATGAGCCCTCCGACTACCTTGGAAGAACCAGAGGGCTCCGGAGCGGGAAGCAACCCGTCACCAAAGATGTTGTTGGGATCGGGCGCGATCGGAGGAGTCGGATACTCGAACTCCGCGTCGTTCTTCAACAACCCATGCGAGATGTTAATGCTGTGATCGGTCTGCTCCGGACCCAGGTGGCAAAGCATGCACTTGGCGCTCCGGGTAAACGGATTCGAGCCGACTCTGAGGCTCAATGTCGACCCGTCGGCACGAGTGATCGTTTTGAGCGGGTTTCTATCTCTGCCTGATTGCCCGACGGACTCCCCCGGGCGAAGCGCCGCAGTCAGGTTGGCGCCGGCGAAGATGTCAAACCCGAAAAGCTCATCAGGGCCGAATCCGTCGTATTCCGGTGTCGACGGATTGTCAGGGATTAGGTTCACGAACCCCTGGTTGCCGTTCAGCACTCCGTCGGCGATCAGGTCGGGTATCAGGGTCGGGAACAACACCGCCTGATCGCCCGGCTCTCCAACGCCGTGCCCGGCATTCGGATTGGCGTCGAAGAACTGGTCCGCCGGCGTGTGATCCGGGATCGTGAGTGATTCGTAGGCTTGCGCCGCCAGTCCGAAGAAGAAGGTGAAGTTCGCCTCGATCTGCCGGAACTGGTTGGTGTTCGTTGCCGCTGCTTCGCCGGCCGCATTCGTCAGAACATACCCATCAAACGGGTCGGCCCCGGCAGCACCGTTGAGGTGCCGGTTCGTGTTGTGCCAGTAAACGCGATCGAAGGACAAGCGGATCAGATCGCCGTAGGAGACGCAGATGCCGGGCTTGCCGGGCGCCGTAGCTCTACCAAGCTGGCCACACACCGACCCGCCCTGGTTCGAGAAGGGGCCGAGCCGGCTGTCCGAAGTGGACACGAGCTGGTTGGCCAGAGGCACAACGGCGTTCGGTGCCCCGGCCGACTGAGGCTGCATGTTCGGCACGTCGCCTTGCAGCAACTTCTTGCCGATCTTGGCCCAATTGCGGCCGGAAAACGACATCTCAAAGTCGCTGAGCGGAGGTCCGGCCGCCTGAGACGCGAGACTCGAGAATTTGATTCTTACTGGTTGATCGGCCTGCTCGGGCTCTTCGACCGCCAGGTCGGGAAGGATGTGGCCCATCGTCGTCGGCTGAAGATTGGCCGCGGGCGCACCGTTGGGCTGGCCCGGGTCGATGAACACGTGGCCCTGAGGGTCCGAGGCGCCGAAGACGCTTCCCCCGTTGAAGTTGAAGCGCGCCCTTCCGTCCCAGAAATTATCCAGGTTGAAGGCTGCGCCGTGGAAGGTCGGGGTATTCCGAGGTTCGACCCGGCGGAAACCCTGGTTAGCGGGAACCGGGTCCGTTGCCGCCGCCCCGATATCAGGCAACAACGGCTTTACGCCTGCGGTTGGGGTTCCAAAAGCCGTGGCGCCGACTGCCGGTATGTCGACGAAGAGCTTGAATTCACTGACACCCATCGACGACATGACATCATTCGAGTCACTCGATACCAGTGTTGCGTTCGTCCCGTCGCCCGGGGTGTCAGGGTTGAAACGCTTGTGGAAAGGAAAGTCACCGGCCTGCACGTCTGTATTGGCCGGTCGGATTTCCAGGCTGGCTAAATCTCCAGCATTAATGCCAGGGTTAAGCTGGCCCTTGGTCCGGTTGTCAACGCCTGCGTGAAAGTGGCAAGAACCGCATGACTGGATTCCATCACTCCCTACTTGCATGTCCCAGAACAACGCCTTGCCCAGGACTTCCGCTCCGGCCCGGCCGATGTAAGGCCTCAGAGGATTGGGCACTCCTGCGGTGTTCGTGGTCGGCCTGAAAAAGTCCTCCTCGTTCACCGGCGCTTCAAGTTCGGTGATCTCCTCCAGGGTGCCGGTGTCGGGGTCATATTCGTGGAGGATCCCATCCGAGTAAGCGGCCACCGCCACCACTGTCCCGTTGGGCGGGATGGCGGGGTGATTGTTTGGATTGTACACGACAAGACTTCCCTCGGGCTTGCCCGTGAAGAAGCTCGCCGGGATGTTCGCCGCCTGGTAAGGAGGATTGTTGGGCACTGCTACCAGGTGGCCGATAGGAGTCCGCAGTTCGGTTGGGGTGTTGACCAGATCTGTGTTGATGGCTTCATCGGGATCGAACAATGGGCCGGGCTGATCCCAACTCACTTCCCCGTCTGAAGTACGCAGGCGCAAGAGCTGGCCTGTCAGAAAGTTGTAGTCGAGGGGATACATCTTCAGCGCCGGCATCGTCACTCCGAAGCCCGGCCGTCGTTGGACGGGTGCGTACGGATTCTTCAGGAGCTGAACCAGCTCCTTCCACAAGGGCGCCTGTTTCAGCGAACCCGCCGGACTGAGCTCAATCTCCACTTCGATAGGCAACTCCATCGGAGTCACCGGTGTCTGTACTACTGTGCCATTCTGAGCAGAGACGGGCACGTCGACATTGAGGAGGGTGATGGCCAGACAAAGGGTCGCCGCCAAGGCCCTGGTGATTGGGCGTTTTTTCAATGCTCTGACTGACATAGGATGTGTTTCTCCTCCCCCCTTCCCAGACCGAGAAGCCGCTCGATTCGCGCAAATCGCGCATTGAGTCGGCAGGTCGAGTCCTCGGTTCGTATGTCGGACGCCCTGGAAGCACCAAGCGTCAGCTCCAACCTTGAAAAGGGAGATGTTGACTGGTCCTGTAATAACAGTAGCAAATTGCCCGGTGTGTATACTGTCAGTGAAACTACGCATTTGCGAATAGGTACTTCCACTTATCGCCTTTTGCATGAAACTTAAATAAGCAATTTTTCGTGCCCTTCGCTTCTCTCTGATCGAGTCTCTACGCGGCTTTCATGAGTTTGCTTCGAGAATCGGCAATGTTGTAGATTTGGTGATAAGGCGTCCTTGACTCCTAAGCTCATCCACATTGAATGTGCGTCTCGCAAAGGGGAAAACCATGAAGCGCTGTTTTAGAATTGTGCTCGCTGACGACCAAGTGGTCGTACGTGAAGGGCTCGGGCGACTTCTTTCAGATAGGGCTGATTTCGAGATCGTAGGCCAGGCCAGTAACGGTGTCGACCTGATCAACGCCGTGAAAAGATATCAGCCGGATCTTGTAATCACGGCCATCTCAATGCCCCAACTCCGGGGAATTGAGGCCATCGTCGAACTCCGGCCACTCTGTCCCGGGCTCAAGTTTGTCGTCCTCACCAGGCATTCCGACCAGGAGCACCTGGATGCGGCGATCGCGGCCGGTGCGGACGGCTACATTTTGAAGGAGGATACGTCCGCTGTGCTTTTCGAAGCTATTCAGATCGTCCTTTCCGGCAGGACCTACATCTCACCCCGTTTTTTTGACAATGTCCAGGACGAGTGGATTGCCATGCGCCGGGGAGAAAAGAGCGGACCCGAGTCTGAACTACTGACCCTGCGGGAAAAGGAGATCATTAAGATGATCGCCGAGGGACGCTCGACCAAGGAAATTGCCGGTCTCCTCTTTATCAGTCCAAGAACAGTCGAACACCACCGGAGCAAAATCCTGGGTAAGCTGAACCTGAAGAACGCCGCGGACGTGGCCCGTTTTGCTCTGCAAAAAGGATTGCTGGTTCTGATTGCCGAGATAACAGACGGTCTTGACATTGCCCTGCTTTCCTGCGGCCTGTCTTGTGTGTAGCGGGGCCGACAGTGGACGAGAATCTGAGACCAACCAGGGAACTCTAACCGAAACGCGTCGATCACAGAAAGCGGCGTAACGACAGGAGCGGCTATTCACGTCAACCGAGCAGGCGACGAAAGCCAGGACGGCTTCGTGCGGAGCGACAATGACATTTTTCAAACACGAGGAACCCTGCCAATCAGAACAGGAAGCTGTCGGCAGGATGTGTAAGTTCTGGAGGGCGTAGCCCGGAACGTTTTTAGGCATCGAACAACACGTGAGCCAATTCAGACTGTCTCACCAGAGGGGTTCACTCCAACTGTGTCACTTTTTTGTCGCACATGACTGACATTAACCCTTCTTGGCCTACGGGCGCTTAAGCCCGAAAGCCGGGCAGGACACGGGTCGGCGCCTTTCGGCTCCGATCCGATTTGCTGACAGGGGGTCAGCGGTTCGAATCCGCTTACCTCCACCATCTTTTCAAAGACCCGACCCTGTTGGCTGAGTCAGGACCGAATCGTTCCGTAGCGGCTCGTGAAGTAAGCGTTCTCCTTCACTTCGTCCCTCGTCCTTGGGAAGACGCCCACGCAAACGAAGTCGGTCGGCTTGATACTCTCAAAGGCGCGTTGGAATGCCTGCTCAATACTTTGCACCCTCCCGGCGGCGAGGATCTTATATGCGCAGCAAGGCTTAGACGTCTGGCGGAAAAACTTATACATCCTCGATGGGTCGCCTTGCAGATAAACGTCCCCCTGCATCTCTGGAATTTCACCGCCGAGGAGAGCGCGCAGTTCCTCGGGCGTGCGGCGAATGTTGTACGCAGAGCCGGCGTAGAAGTCCACATCCCAGCCTTGGTCTTCGATAGTCATCAGCACTT
>Ga0105091_10000551_pt1 | contig 15783 bp, 18 predicted proteins | sample PPLLak1March2015_FD_87022 | JGI IMG/M metagenome (GOLD analysis project Ga0105091, IMG submission 87022) | Freshwater sediment microbial communities from Prairie Pothole Lake near Jamestown, North Dakota, USA - PPLs Lake P7 Core (1) Depth... | ecosystem: Environmental > Aquatic > Freshwater >... | reverse complement strand
CCGGCATTAATAGCAACTGTCTGCCAATATTTTCTGAATCCGTGAGTTTGTTTCACTGGTCGTCTCTGCCCTCTGCCATTTTCTAGTAATGGAATAGTTTCTATCACACCCGATCTGATTCCCACATTCTTTATCAATTTAAGAAATGACTGAACTCCTAAATGCTTAGGTCTAGCCGACCTTATTTGGTCATGGATATTGAATATGTAATTGAAACGCTTATCCCCTCTCATCACATAACTATCTTCATATCCTCCTTCATCACTTTCATAACATCGACCTGTCTCATCATCCGTCTGTTATAATGCGTCTAAGGGAGCTCACTGAACCTATAAAAGCTCAGAGTGACAAAACGCAGACAATATGAGACTTTAAACATATAGATTGAGGGTTTCTTGATTCAAAAAACGTAAGGTTCAATAGGTTAACTTATCTATGTCTCCATGATTTTTTCGCGATGACTGATGTAGAGGGCAGTCCGACACACATCCACAAAGGGTTGTTATCCTCTGATCGGGTAGTTTTTGTAATTGTATCTGCAACAATAATTGGTGTATTAGTTGAGGCTGGAATTATCCGCGTATCTGGTTTTGTGGGTGTCCGTGATCTAAGCCAGGAGATCACGATCTTTGTCGGGCTGGGGATCTTTTGTATGTTTTCCCAATTGATTATTTTGAATTATGTTCGCAATAAAGTAGGCAAATCTTTACTTTCTCATAATCACATACACATAGGTGTCATAAACAAGACGGTAGTAATTATTCAACTTGGAATTATCGGATTATTAGTCGTAATCTTATTGGAAGTTTCACTTACCTCTAGCTATCATACAATTCTCATAAGATCCATACTCATGAGTAGTTTCTTGACAGCCTCAGCTCTGATGGCTTTATTATCATGGCGGTTCGTAGCATGGATTAGATCAAACAGAAATCGTCTAATGCTGGTATATCTGCTTGCAAGTTTATTTATTTCGGCAAGTGCAATTGCAGGAATAGTATATTTTCTAGATCAGCTCTTCTATCAACCAGGTGTTATTTACCCTAGAATATATGGCGATTTTCTTACCCACATAGAAATAGGGAATTCATCGCTTGTATACATTTATACTATTTCTTCTGCGATTGCATTTGTACTGCTTTGGGTGGGTACTATATTTTTGTTACAAGGCTACAGAAAAAAACTAGGTAGATGGAAATACTGGATATTAATGTCAATACCACTTCTATATTTTCTAAGCCAATTCCAACCGGTAGTACTAAATTCTTTACTCTCATATGTATCCGATGATCCCATGCTTTTTAACTTTGTTTACATCATAATGGTAGATGCTAGCAGACCGATAGGTGGTGTGTTATTTGGCTTGGCTTTTATTCTAGTCGCACGTAAGTTGCAGAATCGAGAAGTAAAGGGATACTTAGTCATGACAGGGATTGGTTTCTTATTATTATTGATATCTTATGAGGCTCAGGCGTTGATAACTGCGCCATTTCCTCCACTTGGACTATTATCAGGATCATATTTTGGATTGGCGTCATACACAATATTTATAGGACTTTATTCATCTGCTATATCCATTTCAGAAGACTCTAGACTTCGTGCTTCGATTCGTAAGTCAGTTGAATCAGAGGTTAGGTTTGTGGGAAGCATGGGCGAAGCGGAGATGGATCGTAGAATACTAGACAAAGTTCTGAAGACCTCAAAGCAATTTTCAAAGACCATTCCAGAAGAGACGGGCGTCCCGACTTCACTTTCGGATGAGGAAATCAAAGAGTATATCGAAGAAGTTCTTGTAGAGGTCCATAAGAAAAAATCTCGAAATGGGAATCCATAATTTTTAGTGGAACCTATTGTACCTTCAGTAGGTATGTTATATCGTAATTGTAATTATAAGATGGATCTATAGGATTAGTCACCCTAGCAGAAACAGCTACTTCGTGATTCCCAACTGGAAGAGGTTTCAAAAAGGCAAAGTAACCTCCTGTCACCGCATTCCATTGCCCTGGTTTCAGATCCAGGAAATTGCCCTCGGGTACAGTCATGTTGAAAACTTCACTTCTAGCATCGTTTTGATCTAGACCACTCAAATGTACTCCATCAACCGCTACATCAAAGGTGAGATACTTATTGCCCTCTGTGGCGCATTTCATCATATCTGCCGGTACACTAGACTTTGCTTCGTCGGATGTGCATTCGCCAGTCGAGACAGGTATCATTATAGCTTGCCCAGTTGGAATAGTACAGCTATACTCTGTTTTTCCCTGTAGACTTTGGGTTAAGAAAGACACATTTCCTGAAACTCCGACAGGGCATTTTTCAAGAGCGGAGCCAAGGAGTTGTGGGTGTTGGTCTTTTGGCATTTGAATATTCCATTGCCACCACTTTGTCATCCAATCCTCGTAGGGTATGCCAAATGGTGTAGATCCCTTAAGAAATGTGTTTGGGCTTGTGGAGTTACTACCATAAACTGAAAAAGTACCTATTGAAGCGACCATTATTATAAACATGAAACAGGTCACATGGTATAGTTTGATATTTGTATGGAGCATAATTAGATCTATGAATAAGCCCTACATTAGACTTTTGTTATAAGTGTTTAGTAGTAGTAGTCTGCCCGTAATGCTTGTTTTACAAATAACGACAGTTATGATAAAGTTAAATCTGAAATGTTGAATACTAGTACTATTCGAATTCAACTCTTATGCGTCTATACTAATGGGCTTCTTTCATTTGTCATATTTATTTCTTCCAATACTTTCATTTGTCATATTTATTTCACCTGAAATCATAAAACAAGGATTAGATTTTTATGATTAAGTCGGGTGGTATTGTTTGGCTTTCTTCTGATGAATCCTCTTAGCTGATAGAATCAATACGTGGAAAGAATCATCTATGTGTTATGAGTCTGGAACTCAAAATATCTATATAAAGAAGGAAGTAGTGATCATGCATGTATAGACATAATAATCAAGTAAGGTGTTCTATATCCAGACTTTATATTAACCAAAGGTGATATTAGAAACATGACAAAATGACAAATAAGATCAGTCAATCTAATACTTCTAGATACAGTAAATCCGACCTTCATGGATTTCTACACTTACTAGAGCGGTATAATGATCTTCTTACAATCAAGAAACAAGTTAGTCCAAAGTTTGAGCTGGCATCTATTTCACATAAGCTCGATCGAAAACAAGCCGTAATGTTTGAACATGTAGAAGGAAGCGGAATGAGCGTCGTGACTAATGTATTGGGTACTAGGAAGAGGTTTTCATTAGCAATTGGGACTGAGGAGCCTACAATGATTCATTCTCATATTCTAGAATCAATGTCAAATACTTCTTATGAAAAAACTATAGAAGACGAGCCTCCATTTCGTGATAATTCTTCAACAGACCTGTATGATCTACCTATCATAATGCATTTTGAAAAAGATGCAGGTCATTATATTACATCTTCAATAGTCTACGCAAAAGATCAAGAAAAAGAAAATCAAAATTCGTCAATCCATCGTTTCCTTAGATTAGATCGTAATCATATGGTAATAAGAATGGTGGAGGGTCGTCATCTTCATAAATGCTATTCCTTTGCCAAGGAACATGGAGAGGACTTAAAAGTTACGATTGTAGTAGGTGTTCATCCTGCAATTAGTATTGCTTCTGCATATCAGGCTGCATACGGTTTTGATGAAATGATCTTAGCAAATTCCCTGCTTAAAGGGGAGCTTTCATTAAGTAAAAGTGACTATTCAGGGCTGTATATTCCCACCTTCTCCGAAATTATTCTTGAGGGCAGAATACTTCAAGACAAAACTGCTGAGGAATGGATGGTCGAAATGCTTAGAACCTATGACATAAAGCGACAACAGCCAGTATTCGAACTTGATAGAATTAAATTTAGAAATAATGCTTTCTTTCAAGATATTTTACCAGGATATTCTGAGCACCGATTATTAATGGGGCTTCCAGTGGAAGCCAAATTATATGAAGGAGTGAAAAATGTTGTTGCTTCTACTAAGACCGTTCACTTATCTGACGGAGGAAGTAATTGGTTAACTGCAATAATACAAATTCATAAACGACTAGAAGGCGAATCCAAGAATGCACTGTTGGCCGCATTCGCAAATCATCCATCATTAAAGATAGCTATAGTGGTTGATGATGACATCGATCCGACCGATCCAGTAGCAATTGAATATGCTATCTCTACACGATGTCAAGCAGACAAGGGACTCTTGATAATTCCTAATGCAAAGGGTTCCAGCTTGGATCCTTCTAGCGATCAGGTTAACCTATTGACTACAAAATTGGGTATCGATGCTACGGTTAGTCTGTTTAAAGACAAAGAACGATTTGAAATAGCACGTATTCCTGGAGAAGACAAGATAGACCTATCACAATACCTGCCTAATAAGTTAATAGATAGTACAAAGTAGTAAGAAAGTATATTACTAGGTATAGAAGGTCATATATTAGTCTGCTAAATTTGTTAAGATTCGGTGTACGACTTTTGGCAATATTGAATACATGAATTCTGCAACAGAGCCTTAAGTCCTTTGAATATGTCCAGTTGCCTAATACCGATTTGAGTCTTCGGAGTACTACTATAGCAATAGGACGATCTACGGTATTTATTTTTTCTTAAAAACAAGAATTATGCCAATCGCAACTTCAAAAAAGGGAGTATATCGATGCATATTTTGAAGAAATAAGGTTTAACGTCAATGGCTTAAGACTTCTGAATAAGACTTTTAATTCTCAATTTGACAGTATAACTAAGCTGAATTGCATGTAAATCCATAGGAAATAACCATAGAAAATAATAAGGAGGTCGACAAATAATATTGTAAATGGTGAGTTCAAATACTACAAGGATGATTACAGCAATTTTATTGCCACTGGCTATGATTGGCGTTCGAGAACTGATGAAGAGATTCGGACCTAGGCTATCAAAAAGGTAAACAACCAAGTGCTTCACACCCCCCGTAACATATTACAAGTAGGCTGAGGTAATCTAAAGTCTAAGGCTATCTATAATTAATCTAATGCTTATTACTTTTGACTGCATGGTTGGTAGGATTAGCTGAAACACAAGATGAGTCTGCAAAAGCCAGCTCAGAAGCCAAATATCAATCAACAGAACTTCAAGGATTACGGGTCTTTCGGATTTGCTCGGATCGTTGGCATATTAAGGTGGATTCCATCCAGATCAGGCAGCCAGGAATCATGCTACTCTTCCAATTGGAGGATAAAAGCAATCATCTAATGATTGGAAAAATGTAGAGATATAAGGAAAGACCAACAAGCGAAGAGATCGCTATATTTTCGGATAATAACTAATTTGGAACCACTAAATAAAAAACAAAATCTTAGATACCTGATTCTATAATATTATCATATGATACATATTTCTGAACTCCAACGGTCAGAACTTGACCCAAAGCTCTTCAGCGAAAGTTGGATCATATTCATTCATATTATTGACAAAGTTTGCTGGTCAGAAACTCATTGCCCACTCATGCATAATATCTTTGTAAAATTGATGATGACCAAGGAATTAGTCCAATGACTACGACTATTCTATGGCCAGAATTACCGTTAGCTGAGTGGAAGGACACTTATGAGACACTCCATATGTGGACTCAGATCGTGGGAAAGATTAGATTAGCACTCACGCATCTTGAGAATCACTGGTGGAATTCTGCCTTATATGTGACATCCCGTGGACTTACCACATCTGCTATGTCATACCATGGTCGACTATTACAGATGAGCTTCGATTTCATAACGCACCTCCTAGTTATTGAAACTGCAGAAGGCTATACGAAGACTATTGCTCTAAAACCGCGCACAGTAGCTGAATTTTATCAGGAAACGATGGCAACCTTAGCATCACTTGAGATGCCCATAACAATTTGGACCACGCCAGTAGAAGTACCTACCCGAATCCCATTCGAAAAGGATCGAGAACATGCAGCTTATGATCCAGAATATGCACAGAGGTTCTGGCGAATTTTGGCTCAGACTAGTAGAGTGTTTACAGAGTTTCGTTGCAGGTTTACCGGTAAGGTGAGCCCAGTTCATTTTTTCTGGGGAGCATTTGATCTGGCTGTGACCCGTTTTTCCGGTCGCCCAGCACCTGCTCATCCGGGAGCACCAAACGTAGCGCAGTTTGTGCAGGCAGAAGCGTATTCACATGAAGTAAGTAGCTGCGGATTCTGGCCTGGCGGCGGTCCTATCAGTGAACCAGTTTTCTATGCCTATGCATATCCAGAACCTTCTGGTTTTAAGGATTATTCAATCCAACCACATGAAGCTTTCTATCATACTGGGATGGGCGAATTCTTGCTGCCGTACGACGTGGTCAGAATGGCAAATTCACCTGATGAGACATTGCTGAATTTCCTGCAGAGCACCTACGAAGCAGCTGCGACAAGTGCTGACTGGGATCGCAAAGCATTGGATCGACGATGAGTCACTAGTACATCAACTCCAACTTGATACATGTCTTTTGGACGAAGTCGCAACGGCTAGCAGCAGCGGTACAGACACTCCCGTTATGGATCATTAACGAAAATCTTTCGATATTTTTCCCGTTACCCTGCGCCAATCATTGTTTCAAGTAGAAAATAAATCAGATTTAATTTAGCGCTTATTTTTTCTTAAAATAGAAAAGCAAGATAGTGCTTACAAAGTTATCAGAAGCATGAACAATATACATCTCCTTATAATAGCTGCAGTGACACTTATGTTAATCGGCGCAACAGCACTTTCTACAACAGATAGCGCATTCGCTGGGAAGAAGAAATATGAGAAGAGCCAAGCGGCAGCTCAAGCCAACTCATGTGGCAATGGTAAAATGCCATTGAATGTTTTCTGTCAAAATCTACTATCGCAAATACAGGGAGACGGAAACGCAGTAAATATCATAGGAGTACAATGATAAAAATCGCCACGATCTAGTATACCGCTTTTTTTTGAGAATTCTATATCTAATGTATTCTTGGACTTTAGATATTATCAATGCAAGACAAGATTTGTAGTAGCGAAGATTTTTTCATAATATTTGATATAATAGATATACGATTTGTGTATCCTATTGTTTTTTCTTAAATGACATAAACTCCCAATGATAGATATATTGTAGAAATATGAACTATGGATTTCTTGTCACTATTGCAGTCTTCATCTCTATAATTGCAGCATCGATTGTGGGCACGCATATAGTATTTGCTAGTAATTACGAAAAAAGCCAAACTATATCACAGACTAATGATTGTGGTAATTACTGGTTTCCACTAAATGTCTTGTGCTCCAACGTAGGCTCTCAAGCGCAGGGGGATGAAAATAGTATTGCTATAGCAAGTGGACAAGCAGAGGGAAAAGTTGAATCTAGCGAAAACTTTACTCCATTTCCGTAAAAGTAATTCAGATCGCAATACGCTCACTCATTAGTTCTTAGTTCCTACGTCCACATTACAGGCGTATTACTACAATATGTTAGAATCTATGGCTTGGCACTATAGGTCAGATTTAGTGATAATCAATCTTTATGATATATTTGCATATTGAACTAAACACAGTCCGTAATTGGGAAATGATCACTGCAACAACAATCGAAGGCATAAGATAGAATCGTTCAATATTTAATCATTTAATGTAAGTAATTACACCTCAAAAGAGAATAAATCAATGCTAGACAGCACTATGGATTACATTAAGATCAATAACAAGGCATTTCAAGATCAAAAATGGTTAAGCAAAGAATCGAAAGTGAATGGATGTTATGTCAAACATTAAATCACAATTCACAGCCAATAAAGCATGAGGTAACAAAGTTACGTATCTTTGGTGAACAATGGCTTTAATAGTCTTTTTAGATTTCTATCCGATGAAAGCGTACAAACAATTTGCAAGCAAGAAGATACTGATTGGTACCATCTTGGGAGTTGGAGTACTACTATCAGCTATCTTCATAGTTTCACCGCTGGTATCAACATTGGCACAACAACAAGTACAACCCCAACAGTTTGAAACAAATGAAACGATACCGAGTCAATACAAAACAGAACCTACAATAAATGGATCGGTATGCATTGCAGACAACATAGTAAATTTCCTTAAAGAGAATACAAGGATACCATTTATTGCTGCTGCTGAAACGGCACAACAACAAATCACCAATGGGACAGTATTAGGGGGTCATTTAGGGGTAACACAGGGATACCTTGCTTACACGTATTTAGTAGCAAATCCGTCCGATAAAACAATACACCAAGTAATTATTGATGCGGGGAATGGGCAAGTTTCAAGCACATCTGAAGGTACCTCCTTGGAGTCATTCGGTCATCCATGGCATGCAGGGTTTGGACCTTGGAAGGGACACCATGGTTTCTTTGGAGGTTCATGGAATAAACTGCAACTTGGATCTGCACCTTGGACATCATTTGGATCTAATAGTAATGATGATGGAGGTATTGGATCATGGTAACCACTTTGATGGCAAGAACAACATTTACAGTTGTCTTGACAATAGTATCGATGTTTACGGCAACTTCAATGATCCTTACTAGCAGTAGTCTAGCACCACATGTTTCAGCACAGAGCGTATCCTCATCTTTTCTTGCAGAACAAGTTAAGGTCACTCGCGAAATATCTGCACCCATTGATCAAATTTGGAATATTGTTTCTAATGTTGATGAAGAGGCAAAATATTGGTCAATAATTAAAGAGATCAATAATATAAATAAGACAGATAACATGGTTGATAGAGAGGTCACAATCGGAGTCGGTCCCCAAGATACAAAAACTCGCCAGTTTGTAACATTAAATCCAGACCAAAAGTTAATACAAACAAACATCACTGAAGGGCCTGTGATTAGCACCCGATTGCTCACTTTGAACTCCATCTCTGACACTAATGCAACAAGGGTTGACGTAGTTTGGGATTTACATATGAGTAACATCCCAGTTTTCGCAAGAGGTTTAGCAAAGGACAACTTTATGAAAACAACTGAAGGGGCATTAGATAAAATAGAACAGGCAGTCAAATAGAACCCTTCCCCCTTTTTCCTTTTCTCCATGGTAGATTGTGCAGTTTGATACGTATCCCAGTGCTAGTGCAACCGATCTAAAGCCCAATCAAATTGATTATCCCTAGCCCGTTGATATTCAGTTTTGTGTTCTAGAAAAGCAAGTTATGTCATAAGATGGGAACGTGAGGAAATAAGCTAACATAATATGCAATAGTTGGTTCGGTATGTATAAGTTCTGCGCAAATATTACCTTACAATTTTTCTGTTTTGTTTTGATCTTTGAACGTATGACTTTAACAGGTGCAATCATATAATCTACACGAACTTAGACTTGTTAGTACCTAGGCATAGAAAAGCTCCAGATTGTTTAGGTATTTAATTTCTAGTTCCTCCTCTGTTATAACATCTAACGGTCTAGCGGGTATCATGTGTAATCACTAACTTTAATAATATATATGAATGAATTAATCGCTATGAATACTACCGACACAATGTCGCAAATTGAAATGAATAAGGCTATTATTCAACGCTACTTTGACGCATACAATAACAAAAATGAAACAATATTTGATGAAATAATATCCTCCGATTACATTGACCATGGCCAATCTGCTTATATGGGCTCTCCGGGAAGAGGAATTGATGGAGCAAAAAATGACCTTAGGTTTTCTTTGGATAAATTAGATGACTTGAATTATGTGGTAGAGGAGATGATTGCATCGCCTGCCTATCCGGATCTTGTAGGTGCATATTGGAAGGGAACGTTGATACCAAAAGTAACCTCAAACAATCAACAAGCAGAAAAAACAATTAACTACAGGGGCATAAGTATATACCGCATTCAAAATAATAAAATGGTAGAAACCTGGCATGTGGTTGATGGATTGCCTAAAGAAGGATTCTGATAAGTCGAGATATTCAATCAAAAGCAGAAGATGAGTATCAAGATCAAAGAAGCTAACCGAGTTGGGATTCACTACTGTCCGGCCTCAGTGCGGCTTACTATCATAAGGAGATAGGAGAGTTCCTACTTCCCTATGGTGTAGCTATGCCAAGTCATCTGATGATATCCCATTATCCTTACTTTAAACTATATATGAAGCTGCGGCCATATGTGCAAAATGGGATCGACGTCCACTGGAACGTCAGTAGGGAAATAACAGGTTTCATAGGCTTGAAGTGGGATCAGACAATTCTTACTATAGGCTCGGGAGATCCCCAACTATTTGATCAAATGTTTCCAATACATGATTTGAATACACAGTAAAAGTTCAGTCTAAATATTTAGCAGTGATCGGGAAGAGGCAAACAAACATTCTAAAAATCTTAAATGATATAATAATGAGCAGCAGAGGAAAGTCCTGACTGTGAACAATAATATATTTTAATTTAGATTCAATCGTTATTCGATTATTTTATTTTGTTAGAGGTGATTTTATTGCCAGCAACAACCTGGCCTCCTATATTTTGCATAGTTTTCATGCTGAATAAACTCCTGTTGTGAACTAAAGACACTACCGCATGATTCACATCTGTAGGATTCAACATTTGCCATATCAATGAGAGATTTAATGCGGCATTTCATATAAAGTTTAATTTCAATACTCTGTGTCTTAGCTAAAATTCAACTAATCTGCTTTAGATGAGTGGTTACATGCGTCATTATCGTCATATCATATCATTTCAGGATACCTACTTTTACATGATAAACCTCGACAAAAAGGACTCTGTTTAGTAGGGAGTGCCTTTGTTTCTTTGGTTTTTGAAGGCTTCAATATACCACTCAAATTCTTCAAGAAATTTCAATACCCAATTGTCATATGCTTCATCAATCAGTTTCCCATCTTCGTCAAATGCCTTATGAACTCTTGGTATTGTGAAAGATGAAGATATGGACGGAGCTCCTAGCTCTGCAAATATTAACCTCAGCTGCTGAGCAGCATTTATTCCACCAAACATTCCTGGGGAATATGAAACAATAGCCGATGGTTTAAAAAAATACTCTTCTAAAAAATAGTCTAAAGTATTTTTCATTGCGCTAGATGTGCTATGGTTATATTCAGGAGTCACTGCTAGATATCCCTCAGCGTCATTTATTTTGTTTCTAAGGGATTTCATTTTCTCTGAAGGATCTGTCATCTCCTTGTACATTCTGTCAAGCAAAGGGAGATTCAGTTCCAAGGGATCAATAAAAAATGCCGTGTGGTTACGGATTCTCAATTTCTCTTCCATCCAGCGAGCAACTTTGATTCCCTGACGATCTCGTCTAACAGATCCGACTATTAATGCAATCTTCGCCATGGTTCTAGCTTTATTCAACTTGTATTAATATTTACAATGCTATTGAATATCCATCGTTAGTTCATGGAAAGGAATTTGATTGATAAATGAATAAAGATAGCCTAATTTACTGGGAGTATCTTTTGAAACTGACTAAAGCTACCAAATGTTACTTTTGTATCCTTTTATTTTCTGCCAGAGTTCTCCTAATATAGAAATATTACTCAATGGATTTTCTCCTTGTTGTTACTGTTGACCTTGTTGCTATTGGCTTTGGTTAATAACTACTCTTGCGGCAAAAGAGATGATGCTTTAGCCAGGATAAGATCTCAACAGAAAAGGTCTTAGGGCCCCTATCTTACCTTTTTTTGCTTTCAAACCATTTCTTCAAAATTGGAATAAATATGGATATTACTGCTAATACAATACTTTGCTAAAAGTTAAAATCACCGCCGAAATCCGTTCCAGAACCTCCAGAGCTGTCAAATCCTCCCCCTTCGAAGTCTCCGCCTCCGCCGCTACTTGAGTCAACGGCGCCAGAGTCTTCTTGGCCTGCTGTATTTGAATCAGAAGGGGAATCAGATGCCCCTCCAGTATCACTGGCCATTGAACTTTCCTGAGGACTCATTGCCATCCCCAGAAATGACATCGCTGAGGCAAAGAACACGATGTCAAGTAAACCAGAAAACAACAAGAAAGGTATCCAGGTCCTATCTGTCCCCTAAAATGTCTGGAACTGAGCAGTATTACCGCTACCTTAGGCTTTCTTAATATCTTTGGTCTTTTGCTCCAACTCACGCTTCTTCGAATTCAACAAGGCATGACCAGTTTCATTAATGGTGAATTCCATCTTTTTCCTTAAGAAGCCTTTTTTTCTGTTCGGTTAACCAAGCGCTGGACAGCAAGATCGTTAAGTATCAGTTCAACCTCTGTTTTATCAAGTCTAGTCACTGTACTTATTTTGTCGGCTGTATTCATACCTCGACCAATTGCATCCAGTACCATGAAATGATTGGGGCTTTCGTTAGCCTTCATCTCTCTCGACATATCTAATATGACTTATACCGTGTATTATAATAAATTATTGATGTACTATCTATGCAGTGCAGCATATTGACCCAGACGTACTATATTATAGAGGTTTGTTGTGGCAGTTAGCTTTAACTGATTGTATCATCTAAACCTAGCTTTACCACCTATCATGATTATATCTTTCTGCTGCGTGCTCTAATGGAAAGACTTCGTTCATAGACCTTAGACCAGAAAGAGTGTGTAACCACTATCTTTAATAATGTATGAATAAATTAATCGCTATGGATATTAGTCCGTTTCATGTGAATGTTCCAGAAGCAGAACTTACCGAATTACGCAGGCGGATAAACGCGACAAGATGGCCTGAACGGGAAACGGTCACCGATGCATCGCAAGGTGTGCAGCTCGCGACGATGCAGGCACTCGCGCGTTATTGGGCGACCAATTACGACTGGCGAAAGATCGAGGCAAGAATGAACGCCCTGCCGCAGTACATCACCGAGATCGATGGGCTCAACATTCATTTCATTCACGTTCGTTCGAAACATGAGAATGCATTGCCGCTGATCGTTACGCACGGATGGCCCGGCTCGATCATCGAACAGATGAAGATCATCGATCCGCTGACCAATCCCACCGCACACGGCGGAAATGCATCCGATGCGTTCCACCTGGTTATCCCGTCAATGCCGGGCTACGGATACTCAGGCAAACCGACCACCACCGGGTGGGATATTCCCCATATCGCGCGTGCCTGGGTCGTGCTGATGAAGCGCCTCGGGTACACGAAATTCGTGGCACAAGGTGGCGATTGGGGTGCGGTCATCACGGAACAAATGGGCCTGCAGGCGCCTCCGGAGTTGCTCGGCATTCATACCAACTTGCCAGGCATCTTTCCAGCCGACATTGATGGGGCGGCCTTTTCCGGCGCGCCGGCGCCATCGGGTCTCTCAGCTGATGAGAAACTCGCTTACGACCGTCTGCAGTTCGTTTATCAAAAGGGAATCGCCTACGGGTTCCAGATGGGTCTGCGACCGCAGACATTATACGGAATCGCGGACTCACCCGTGGGCTTGGCCGCTTATTTCCTTGATCACGACGCACGCAGCTACGAGCTGATTTCACGCGTCTTTCAAGGACAGGCCGAGGGCCTCACGCGCGACGACATCCTCGACAACATCACGATCACCTGGTTGACGAACACGGCGCTTTCTGGCGCCCGTCTCTATTGGGAGTATTGGGGCAAAGGGTATTTCAATGCCAAAGGCGTCTCCATCCCGGTTGCCGTGAGCGTTTTTCCTGACGAACTCTATCCAGCCCCGCGGAGCTGGTCAGAGCGGGCGTTTCCCAAACTCATTCATTACAACAAGGTGGAGAAAGGCGGCCACTTCGCAGCCTGGGAACAGCCGCAAATCTTTACAGAAGAGGTTCGTACGGGCTTCAGATCACTGCGCAACTGATCATCTATCCCGATTCGGACCACCGTTCACATTTTCAGTTCCCGACCTCTTTTTGTCGCATGCACGCTGTACGCATGTTTCTGAACAGGTGATCGAAGTCAGTAGAGGAGGGCCTGCTGTGTATACATCGATATGAGAAAATAGTTTTTCTCTGAAATAGTGACTCTGACTGCATACAAAAAAAATTATCTCAAGACTCGACGTCAACGATGATAGGGATGCAGTTTTAAATCTATAACTGTTTGTACGGTACAAATAGCAGCCAAAATACAGACAAGCAAAAATGGTGACAACGGGATACGCAAAATGGGAATTAGAAGAATTATAACCGCCGGAATTATTCTATATGTTGCCCATCTTATACTGGCGCGATAATTCTGAGTAGAGCCAGTATACAAGTAAGAATAAGCAGATGAGAGGTGTAATACCCCTTGAGCGCCCAAAGACAATGCAACGCTGCCACAGACAAACCACTGTTCAGAGTATGATAAAGCTAACGCATGTGCTTTTGATATGACATATCCTAATCCAACCCCAACCGATGTGATCGCAACAACAAGTGGAAAATGTCCAAATAGCCATATTTTGATGATCATATTAATTTAGCGATGATGATTTAGCAAAATAGACAGCACTGCCAGGCGTCAAAGTCTATGGTATGTATAAGTTCTGTGCAAATATTATCTTGCATTAAGTGTCGTTTTTTCTTTGAACGAATAGTTTAAGTCCAAGTCTGGCCGCGAATAGCTCCTTTATTCGTAATTGGAGGTTGAAATATTATCAATTAGGAATCTATCATCACTTGGCTCTTGTCAAGCTATGATAAATAATTGGGAGATCCTAACTCCAAGATTTTATCAACACAAATTTTTCGATTATCTTAATTTTGTCTATTCCTAATTCCTCAGCTGCCTACATTTGTAATTAGATACCGATTGCTGGACATACGTCTCGGGCTCACTAACTATTTCTTTAGCTAGCCTACTATGTAATCTAAAGTTAGATGAGTCGTTGTTATTTGCAAAAATATATGTTACCGTATCTCATATGGTACTAAGGGCAGAGCAAATGGCGAGATTTCTCGATTCTCACAAGATTGGCTCTTTTACTGAAGAACAGCTTATGATGCTGCAGAAATCACCACCGGACGAATTTGGCGTAAAACATCTTAATATCCTGTATAATTACGAAGCAGACATTGTATACTGTCTTCTTGAAGCACCAAGCAGAGAAGCTGTGGAAATGAACCATGCAAAACTAGACTGTAATTGTGATTGGATAACAGAGGTTAAAACAACGGCTTAGTCAACTGACTATAATTGTGTTAGATGTTACCTGAGTAACACTGAAACCCACGATACCAAGAAACATGAAAGGCAATTTTTACACAAAATATCATGTATCATATAACAATAAGATAAAGAATATTTCTAATTCAAGGGTAATATGGGTTAGCTACATACTTTAACAGTGAATCAACTGTTTCATCCTATACATCTATCTTTGAGATAAGTTGGATTAGAGAAGAACTAAAAATGAAATAGATACTAGCTAGTCCAAGTTATTAAATACGACATAATTGCAAAATAGCAAAACCAGAATCATTTGTTTATTCGTTGACTTTTAATATCCTCTAATTTTTTTTCCATTATATTTAGAAATTTAGATACATTGTACCATCTATCCATATTGGGATTATTATGGCAAAGTAAAGCTCTGCTTGTTATCGCTCAGATGGTTAGCTTAGTTTGTTCTAGTCCTAGAGATTTGCAATTTTCCTTGATTACATTCTTTGAAGCACGTATTAAGAATTCCCCTCTAAAGTTAGTATTCCATTTTCTCAATCCTATATACGCTGATAATTAGGTATGTATCTATAAACTAAATCCCAGTAGTGATGGTATGCATAAGTTATTATACATATTCAAAGCTTATTTGTTCTAGTCTATGCATCATTTTCTACGGTGCTGATCTGGT
>Ga0105091_10000548_pt1 | contig 15820 bp, 13 predicted proteins | sample PPLLak1March2015_FD_87022 | JGI IMG/M metagenome (GOLD analysis project Ga0105091, IMG submission 87022) | Freshwater sediment microbial communities from Prairie Pothole Lake near Jamestown, North Dakota, USA - PPLs Lake P7 Core (1) Depth... | ecosystem: Environmental > Aquatic > Freshwater >... | reverse complement strand
TAGAGCGGAGCGGGCCGGGGTCGAAACCCATCATCTTGGGTGCACCCGACCCCGCAAACAGCACGCCCCGCAAAAGGCGCGGGACAGGCGGGACAGGCCCCGCAAAGAGAATGCGGGGCAGGCCCCGCATAAAGCGCCCCGCAACAAGCGCGGGACAAGCGGGGCAGGCTGGTGGGAGTCTGCGCGTTTTCACCTGTGCCTGCCCCTGTCCCGTCCCGATCCAGGGACGGGGCGGCAAGGCCGTTTCGCCCCGTCGGGCTCACGGCCCGAACGGGGTGCAGGCAAGCAGTTTGCGTGGCTCGGAGTTGATTCCGGCAAAATGGCCTTGTCTCGTCCCGCCTGGTTGTCGAGCCTGCTCGTGCCCCGATAGGGGTATCGAGACACACCAGCGGGTATCGCCACCTATTAACCAGCTATTGCCCAAGAATAAAAATCCTATTAGAAGTCCCTATGATTCTGTATATCAAACAAACGATTTATGGTTACTTTACACAAGATTTTGTTTTTTGACTCCACTGTGGAGTCATGAACAACCAAGAAGATTTACATTATTCCCACTATTTGAATGCATACAACCATTATAATAATTGTAAGCAGGATTATGATTGAGATAACCGACACTATTTCTATCGATGAATCCGAACTCCAGGTCGACTTTGTGCAGGCATCCGGTCCCGGCGGGCAGAATTTCAATAAGGTTGCCAGCCAGGTTCAGCTTCGCTTTGATATTGATTCCCCTTCATTGCCGGAAGATGTCCGTTCAAGGTTGAGGAACATAGCCAAAAATCGGATCACCGAGGAAGGCGCTCTATTAATCAACGCGAAACGCTATCGCTCTCAAGAGCAGAACCGGCAGGATGCAATCCACCGGCTGGTCGAACTCGTTCGCAAAGCAGCCATCCCCCCTAAGAAGAGAAAAGCGACGCGTCCCACCCAGGCTTCGAAGGAAAAGCGGCTCGAGACGAAACAGCGCCGAAGCGAGATCAAACGGTCGCGCGCGGGGATGGATATACGGGAAGTATAATTTCATGTATGCAGCGAAACGCTTTTCGTAATGAGGGTTTTGATCGGGAGCAGGTGCGTTTGCTTGCCAGTCTTCCACCGCGCAAACGCGTGAGAGTGATGTTGGAAGCACGGGAACTGGCAGTGGGATTGATGCGGGGGCGTAGGGTCGCACTTTTTTGAAGTGTGAGTGGAATCATCAAATGGCTGGTAGATACAGCCGGTAAGAGTGAAAAGCCATTGTATAATTGAAATAGAGGTGCGTCATGACCAATTTAGAGCAAACCATTCTGCGTGAACTCGCCACGTTACCCGAATCGCGCCACGCGGATGTTCTGGCGTTTATCCGGTTTTTAAAAATTAGCTTACCAGATGAAGAAAAAACAAAAGCTGAATTCAAACCTGCCCTCAAAGACGCGCGCGTCACAGCAAAAAAATATAAAATCACCCCGGCAGACATAGAGGCTGAAATTCGCGCCGTCAGAGACAGCAAATAATGCGGGTGGTGCTTGATACAAACATCCTTGTTTCCAGCGCGTTGGGCGGCGCGCTGGAATTGATTCTGGACAAATGGAGCGATGATGCGTTTATTGTGATTGTAACAACTGACATTCTCGATGAATATTTTGAAGTCATCAACCGCCCCAAGTTTAGGCTCAAGCAAGAAACAATCGATAAAATTATCCGTTACATCTATCAATTTGCAGAGATCATTGTTCCGACTGAGACTGTTCAAGTTATTAAAGCTGATCCAACAGACAACAAATTCCTTGAAGCTGCGTTGTTTGGAGAAGCAGATTACATTGTAAGCGGTGATTCGCACTTACTGGAGCTGAAAACATTTCGTGGCATTCCAATCCTCTCCGCTCGCGAATTCATCGAGCAGTTAATGTGAAGATGAAATGCCTAAAAATGTATGATCGAGATAACCGATAACATCTCCATTGATGAATCCGAACTGCAGATCGACTTCGTGCGGGCATCCGGCCCCGGCGGCCAAAACATCAACAAAGTGGCTACGGCAGTCCAGTTGCGGTTTGATATTCTGGATTCAAAATCCCTGCCGGAGGAAGTAAAAGCGCGCTTGATCAAACTCGCCGGGAAACGTGTGACCCAGGATGGCGTCCTGGTCATCGAAGCGAAGCGCTTTCGGACGCAGGAAAAGAACCGGGAAGATGCGCTCGCGCGCTTATTTGCGTTAATCCAAAAAGCACTTGAAAAACCCACGTCCCGCAAGAAAACGAAACCTACGAAGGCATCGCAAGAATTAAGATTGAAAGGCAAAAAACGCCGAGGTGAGATCAAAAGAGCGCGCGCCAGGTCTTCTTTGGAACAAGAATAACCCAAATCAAGATAGCATCAGGCGTGAGATTTCCTAAGAAAGCGTCTGAAAAGTCTGCTTGCTCACCACTAAGGCACCAAGTCACCAAGACTCAAATGGAAAAAATTTGTGACTTCGCGCCTTGGTGACTTAGTGGTAAGGTTTTCAGACAGTCTCTAACAAACCTTTGGCTCAATACAGGTGTCCATGCTACAGTCCTTCAAGAAAGAAACCACGCAGATACGCGCCAACCATTCCGCCAGATCGGTCATTTGGATTCTGTTGGCAATCGTCGCGTGGTTATTTTTGTGGTTTGTGCCCTGGCAAAACTGGTTAGAAACAAACCTTTGGTTAAAGGTCGGGATCGCCTTAGCGATTTTCATCATCCCAGGCGCATGTTTGTATCTGCTGGTCAATAGGGAGGCCGTTGTCAAATTAAGATGTATAACGTCAGGATTTGTACTATCCCATTTACTAATAGCCTTAATGGGAATAACCGGTCGCATTTTTCAATTCCCTTTTATATATGTAAAAAATATCCTTATGGCCCTGGGGCTTATTTTTATTGTGATCCATTTCCTAACGAATAGACATAACCAAAACAACTTTTCAAGCCCAAGATCACTGATTGCTCGCACTTCATCGTATTGGCCCCTGGCAATCCTGATGGGTCTGACAATGCTGATGACAATCCAGCGCGTCGTCACCAGCGATGATCTCGCCTATCTTGCTCATTTGACGAACTGGCGGAACATGCCAACTTTAGATTTTTCCGATGTTTACTTCGACACGAATAAGATCGAATCAGCTCGTTTTTGGATCGTCAGCACGCCATTCAGCCAGGCATTTCTCGCGGACATCGGGGACATACCGGGTCTGATCCTGCTGAGCGGTTACTATGAACCTTTCCTCGCGTTTATATCCATTCTTTGTTTCTATGATCTCGCGCGCACACTGGGAGTATCGCATTACGCTGCCATGGCTTCCGTTGCCCTTCAGGTCACGTTCATGGCATTGCTCTCGGATTACCTTCATCCCGGGGCACCTTTTTTTCACCAATTGAGCACAGATAAAGCAACTGCGGCGTTCATCTTGACACCTGTTTTTATTTCGAATGCGATCCAGTTGCTGGACGGATCAAAAAAGGGGCTGGTGGTTAATTTCTTATTATCCGGATTGAGCCTGAGCTTCATGCACCCGATCATTTCGGCCTTTGCTGTATTTATCGTGGGATCCATTTCCTTTTTCGGGATAAAGCGAGACAACTTCAAAAAGCATGGTATCGTGATCCTTCTGGCAGTCATGACGCTTTTCCCCCAAATTGGGGTCCGGTTGATCGACCATGAAGCCCAACCAAACATCCCAAATGATATCAATAGCATTGAAGGATCAAGAGGAATCGATGCCATGATAACCAGGGTAGGAAATACCCAGTTCTACGGTTTCAATCCCACAATCCTGGAAATGCGTTTTCCGTATCAAGATCGTCTCCCATTTCCCACCAGGCTTATTTCGTGGATTTGGATCATCATTCCAATTCTGGCTGTTTTTGTCTCTCTAAAAGGGGTAAAAAGTGATTTTCTAAAGCAATATATCCTGGCGGCTACCTTGCTCGTAGCGTTGGCAGGAATTCCGTATACCGGTTGGATATTAGGTTATTTTGTGTCCGCATGGATGTTGGAGCGAACTACATGGTTATATCCATTTGGGATCAGCGCAATCTTTTTCATCCTGGCCTTCCGCGATCAAACCAAAGCCGGAAAATATCTTAATTCCTGGAAGATAGGAATCCATAACAAGCTACAAATTGAATTCGCATCGCTAGGGCGAGCGTCAATTTGGGCAGTATCAATTCTGCTGATTTTATTCGTTATGCGAGAACAGGGACTACCTGATATCTCTCGTTTAGAAAGTTCTACCCGCAGATATCAGGAGCTGGCTTTGATCGGCCAACACATCGATAAGAGTGCTCCAAATCCCGTTAATGTAGTTGGCTCTGATGAATTGAACGATTTTATTCCGGCTCTGTCCTGGAAGGCAAAAGCAATATCCTATCGACCGGAAGACACCGCCTACCCATATTTTTTTACCGAAGAAGAAAAGTTAACAAGATGGTCAGATAGACAGGCCATTCTGTCGAAAGAAATGCCGCCTGATGAGCGCATGAAAATTATTCAGAAATATGATATTCGCTATGTATTAATAGAAACCTATAGATTGGGCTGGCTAAAGGATCTGATTTCGACATATCCAATGAATTTCAAAACCTTTTCCTTCGGCAGGTACTCTCTAATTGAAGTTATTAATAGCAATCAAACTACCGGTTCATAAAACGATACATACCGGTCATGAGCAAACGATGAAGGTTGTGCAATCGACTCCAAATTTTTGAGGGTGAGTGCCTCTTAACGACCCGGTTTTCCTCAACGATATAGTCCTGCAAGTGTCCGCCTGATGTCGTTTTTGAATTGCGCTGGATCCTGAAACCAGCCAGGTCATGGTGGTGAATATAAGGGGAGGCTATCTTCCAAACCCGTAACCAGTAATCATAATCCATCACGTAATTTAAATTCGAATCAAATAATCCACAAAGACCTAGCAATTCTTTACGCCAAAAGGTTGCCGGCTGGGAAATGTAATTTGTAAGCAGCAAAAGGCGATAACTTGAAAAGTGCAGCAACATATTCTTATAGAGATAAATTGCGCCTCGTACATCTTTTCCATTTTCATCGATGATCTTGCATTTTCCGGTCAGCCATTGCACTTCGGGGTGTATTTCGAAAATATTGCCAACCTGTCTCAGTGAACCTGGCAGTAAGATGTCGTCAGCATTCACATAGGAAAGAATATCACCGGTCGCAAGCCGCAGTCCTTTATTAATTGCGTCAGTCTGGCCCTTGTCTCTTTCGCTGATCCATTTGATTTGTGCACTATATTTATTCAATATGGAAAGAGTCCCATCGGTGGAACCGCCATCGATAATGATGTATTCCAGGTTTGGGTACTCTTGAGAAAGGACAGATTGGATTGTTATTTCGATGAAATCCCCTTGATTGAGGGATGGGGTTACAATTGAGATCCGTGGCCATGCGTTCATAGCTTCCGTTCTTTGGTAGCTCCACAAAAAGCAAAGAATTGTGGGGTCACCCCACACCCCAACTTATTGAAAAGATACGTTCCTTTGTATATTCCATTCCTGATTTGGTGACCAAATGACGACTGAGAAACCAGAACTGACAGTGATCGTGCCTATTTACAACGAAGAGCAAGTCCTGTCTTCTACAGCATTAAAGATCATCGACTACTGTTCTTTTAAAAACTGGCTTGTCATCTTCGTCAACGATGGATCGCTCGATCAATCCGGTGCCTTCCTGGATAGTATCGCCATCAGCCCTCAAGTAGCCGTTTATCATCATAAACTAAACCGTGGATACGGAGGGGCGATCAAAACCGGGATACGCAACGCGAATACTCCTTATCTGGTCACAATGGATGCGGACGGGCAGCACGCCCTTGAAGATGTGGACACGTTATACAATCTCGCTCAAGAGAAAAATGCTGATTTAATCGTAGGCAACCGAGGCGCCATGGGAGATGGAAATCCGTACAGAGCGGTGGGGAAACGGATCATTCGGACGTTTGCGCGTATTTTGATGCCGCTGCCAATTCAAGACTTAAACTCGGGATTCAAATTATATCGCACAGAACTTGCAAAAAAGTACATAAAAATTTGCCCAGACACAATGGCGTTTAGCGATGTCATCACGCTGGCTTTTATCAAACAACGCAATCTTGTCCTCGAACAAACTATTACGGTCAAACCACGGGTAGCCGGGAAAAGCACGATCAATACCTATACAGCGTTCGAGACGATCATGGAAATATTGAATATTGCCGTCCTGTTTAATCCCTTGCGTGTTTTTCTGCCGATATCGCTCTTGTGTATTTTATTTGGGCTGATCTGGGGAATATCAAGATTACTGATGATCGGGCATGGCGTCAGCGTGGGCGCCATGCTGGCAATCGTTACTGGCCTGATTTTCTTCGTGCTGGGGCTGCTGGCAAACCAGATCTCCGCGATGCGGATGGAGCTGCTTCAAGAATAGGATCTTAATTCAGTATGATCTCAACCGCGCTGCGGACCTGTCTTGTCAGAGAATCACTACAGCGGTGATTCATACACCTGTGCCTCAATATAATCCCAGCCCGAGTGTCGGGCGACGGATACTCGGTGATGCCCGTCCTCGACAAAATACAGATCCCCGATTTTGCGCACGGTGATCGGTTCCCAACCGCTGCGTTCGGACAACACGTGGACGTTGATCCAGCGGTTTTCCAGCGCCGGGTTCAGTGGGCGGAACTGCCGGTCGTAATCTGCGGCTCGACCAACGCTTCCAACGATGGACTCAAGCGGGATCACCTTTACGCCGCGATCCAGACTGGTGATCCCTTTGGTCTGGGCATGCATCTGCTCGTAAGCTACGAGCGTTCCAGAGCGGCCGGTCAGGCGGTGCCAAAATTTTGCCAGGCGGGCTTGCCTGTTCAGACGGTGAAATTTGTCTGTGGCAACCTGAACGTTGATGACATCCAGCGAATTCCAAGAAACTGATTCGAAACCTTTAAAGCTGTTCATTGCTTTCTCTCCTTCTACATGCTCCGCTAAGGTGTTCTCTGCTCGCGCATGTATTATGGGTTTGTAAGCATTTGACACCAGTATAGAGAGAGAGCGTCCCTTTAACGCTGCAAACAACGTCCCCAAAAACGTCCCCGGGAAGTTGCGGCACTGGTCTTCGTGTCTTGTTACTCTTCTAACATGCTAAAATAAACCATGCAGTACCTGCGCATGTACCTGTTTGGTCTCCCCCGCTTGGAACTCAATGGTGAAACTCTCAATATCCGGCGTCGCAAGGCGCTGGCCCTGTTAGTCTATCTGGGGGTCACCAGACAACCGCACAGCCGCGAAGCATTGGCAACCATGCTGTGGCCGGAGAACGACCAGTCCAGCGCGTTAGCCAACTTGCGCCGCGAGCTTTCCCGGGTCAATCAGGTCCTGGGCGAGGGCCTGCTGGAAGTCAGTCGTCTGCAAGTGGGTTTCCACACCGAGGTAGAGATTTGGTTGGATGTGGCGGTTTTCCAGTCCAATTTACAGGCGGTCCGGGCTGAGGATCACGCTCCCGAGGGCCATTGTGAGGCATGCTTTGATCGACTTACAGTGGCGGTTGAATCTTACCGCGATGATTTCCTGGCCGGGTTCAATCTGCCGGACAGCCAAGCATTCGATGAGTGGCAGTTTTTTCAGGCCGAGGAGTTGCGCCAGGGTTTGTCCGAGGCCTTGCAATGGTTGATCCGCTGGCATATCTCCAAAGGAGAGTATGGGCGTGGCATCGATTACACACGGCGCTGGCTGGCCTTAGATCCACTACACGAGCCGGCCCACAGGCAGCTCATGCAACTTTACGCCTGGGATGGCCAGCATGCCGCAGCGCTGCGCCAGTATCAAGAATGCACCCGTTTGTTGAAAGAGGAACTGGACCTCGAGCCTGCACCGGAGACGGCTGCGATGGTCGAGGCAATTCGCGCCAGGCAATTGCCCCTGCCTGACACAATGCAGGCTATTCGCGAGACGCCGAAACAGGAGACCCAGCCGTCACAAGCCCTCGAATCGGCCTCGGTTGGCGCACATCCTGTCGCTAAGCTGCCTGCTCAAATGACTGGATTCGTAGGCCGGGAAAAAGAATTGGTCGAGGTTTGCCGTCTCCTGGAAACGGAAGCGAATTGCCGCCTGCTGACCTTGGTTGGTCTTGGTGGTATGGGTAAAACGCGGCTGTCATTAGAGGCCGCCGCGCGCCTGCAAAACGCCTTTTCAGACGGGGTCTATTTCGTCCCGCTGGCCACCCTCAGCAGTGCAGAGGAAGTTAATCCGGCCGTTATCCAGGCGCTAGATCTCGTCATGTACGGCAACGCCGACCTCAAAACACAACTGTTGAAATATCTTGAGGATAAACAACTACTCCTGGTGCTGGACAACTTCGAGCAGCTCATGAACGACGCCGGGTTACTTGGAGAAATCTTGGGTAGGGCTGCGCAGGTCAAGCTGCTGGTGACCTCGCGTGAGCGTTTGAACCTGCAGTCCGAATGGTTGTACGAGGTTACCGGGATGGCCATCCCGGCAGAGGAAGAAGTCCCTCATCTCACCCTGGCAGACCTGGAGAAATTCGGCGCGACGAGCCTTTTTCTGCAGCGCGCCCGCCAGGCTCAAGCCAATTTCAGTTTGGTCGAGGCGGAGATCCCTGAACTCGTGCACATTTGCCGTCTGGTCGGGGGCATGCCGCTGGGATTGGAGTTGGCCGCTGCGTGGGTGCGTCACATGCCTCTCGATGAGATCGCCGTGCGCATCGCCGCTGACCCGGACTTCCTGAGTACAAAGCTGCGCGATGTGCCGGAACGGCATCGCAGCCTGCGCGCCGTCTTCAGCCAGACCTGGGCACAGCTGGAAATGCAAGAGCAGGCTATCCTGCGCAAGCTGGCTGTTTTCCGGGGAGGCTTTCAATTCCAGGCAGCTGAGGCAGTTGCCGAGGCGGATCCCGCGCAGCTCTCCGTGCTGGCGGATAAGGCTCTATTAAGCAGCGCCAGTGCCGGGCGCTATGAAATGCACGAATTGATCCGCCAGTATGCCCTGGAAAAACTGCAGGATGAGGTCCGTGAACATGCCGAGGCAGTGCAACGGCACAGCCTATATTTCACCCGATTTCTGGCCGAACGTCTCGCCGATTTAAAAAGCGGTAGGCAACAGCAAGCTTTGGTGGAAATCAGCCGCGACCTGGACAATGTGCGTAGCGCCTGGCGACAGGCCATCGAGCGCCGCGACTTCCCCTCTCTGGCAATGGTAATGGAGCCGCTGTGGTTGTTTATTGAATTTCGCGGCCGGCTGCATGAGGGGGAGGATGCTTTCCGGAACGCGCGGACAGCTTTATCTGGGGAGACCCCTGCGGTGGGTGAGCAAGAGGAAAAATTGCAAGCCCTGCTCGCTTACCTGCTCGCCGCGCAAGGCTATATGGCCGCTCGTCGTGGAGATTTGAAACGTGGCCGAGCCTGGCTCGATCAGGGCATCGCCCAGATGAAACAGGTTGGCCTGGATCTGGGGAGGGAGATCACTACTGCAGAAAGAGAATTAGCGTATATCCTTGTTTTGCAAGGGGAATTCCGCCAGGCAGAGGAACTCGCCAGAGACGTCCTGAGGCGCAATCGAGCCTCCGGCGACCGCTGGAACCAGGCGGAATGTTTGGCATTGATGGGCATGGCCGCGTACTTTCAGGGTCATATCGAAGCTGCCCAGAGATACTTAACGGAAGCGCGCCAGTTGTGTACGGAGATTGGCGACCGGCGTTTGTTGGTCACCATCAGCCTGGGGTTAGGCGTCAACGCTATCCTATTGGGGGATTATCTCAACGCCCGGCAGTATATGGACGAAGCTGTAACGATCAGCCAAGACTTTAACGACCTGATCAGCCGGGCGTATTCCTGGCGAGAACTTGCTCGTCTGGAGCTGCTGCAAGGCGATTACTCCCACGCCGAGCACTTGCTGCAGGAGAGTTCGGCATTTTTCAACGAGTTCGGCAGCGCCTGGGAGGGAGCAGACGCACTGGGAGCCCTGGGCACGGCGAAGCGTTTACAACGGAATTTCGCCGAGGCAGAACGTTGGCTCCAGATCAGCCTACAGGCGGCCCAAGCCGTTCACCATCCTTTGAATATGGCAATGGCGCAGATTAACCTGGGATTGCTGGCGTATGACCAGGGAGATTTCCCCCAAGCGGAGGCGTATTTGAGCGAGTCACTCTCGGCCTGGGAAGCAATGGAGCATGTTCCGGAGACAGCTTCTGTATTGCGTCACCTGGGGCAGGTGTGTCTGGCCCAGGGCGAGGCTCGCCAGGCAGAGGCCGCTCATTACCTGGCGCGCGCATTGCAGCTTGCGGCCCGCCACGGGTTGGCTCCGGTGGCACTGGACGCGTTCACCTGGGCGTATCTGTTGTTGGCACGCTCTGGAAAAAAGGAAAAGGAACAGGCCATTGAACTGCTCGCCCTGGCCGAGCGCCACCCATCCAGCACTTATGAGACAAAAAAACGGGCTGCAGGGGAGCTGTCTGAATTGAAGCCCGACCTCCCTGCGCGGGTGATCAGCGCTGCCCGGGAGCGCGGGCGTGCCCGTGACTGGCGGCTGACTGCGGAAGAGATCGGCGACCGCCTCGAAAAGCTGGTTTCGAATACTTAAATTCAACAAATCACGAAATAGCTAGGAAAAGCCCGAAAACAAGGGTGCGGGCATGCGCCCGCACCCTTGTTTTCGGGGATCTTTTCAAATTTCGTGATTTACTGAAATTATCACTCCCCTACTGTGTGCAACAAGGCCATGTTCGGCGGTCGCATAGCGCCCACCGGGAATCCGCAGACCAGCACAACCTGCTGCCCGGGTTCCAGACCGGATTGGAGCATGGCGGCATCCACATACTGAATCATATCTTCCAGCGTATTGGCAAAGGGTACCAGTTGCGGGTAAACGCCCCAAAAAAAGGCCATCCTGCGATAGGTTGAGACTTCCGGCGTGAAAGCCATGATCCGTTTGGCCGGCCGGACCTTTGACATCAGCCAGGCGGTGCTGCCCGTCCTGGTAAAAACAGTGACGGCGTCCACATCCCGGTCATCGGCCAGCTCATGCGCGGCGCAGGCCATAGAGGCAGCGTCGCTTTCCCCCAGGCCACGACAACGCTCCTGTTCCGTACCCCATTCCAGGAAATGGGACTCGGCTTCCTGCACGATCCGGTCCATCATCTGGACAACCTCGAGCGGGTACTGGCCGGAGGCTGTCTCGGCGGACAACATCACCGCGTCGGTACCGTCGAAAATAGCGTTGGCGACATCCGAGGCTTCTGCGCGCGTGGGCAGCGGACTCTGGATCATCGACTCGAGCATCTGCGTGGCGGTGATCACAAGTTTGGCCCGGTCGTTGGCTTTATGAATGATATGCTTTTGCAAGACCGGCACACGTTCAGGCGGCATCTCCACTCCCAGGTCGCCGCGCGCCACCATGACGCCATCCACACAGTCCAGGATTTCATCCAGGTTATCCATCGCCTCAGGACGTTCCAGCTTTGCGATCAACAGAGGCACTTTCTTGCCTTGCGACAAACGCTCCATGGCTTCGCGCACCTGCCGGACATCTTTCGCAGTCCGCACAAAAGAGACCGCCACGGCATCCACTTCCTGGGAGATACCAAAAGCCAGGTCGGCTTCATCCTTGGGAGTAAAACCCGACATGCGCAACTGCACGCCTGGCAGGTTGATACCCTTATGGGAGGTTAGAATCCCTCCGACGATGACATGCGCTTGGAGGGTGCGTTCTTTGACAGAATCAACTTCCAGGGTGAGACGGCCGTCATCGAGCAGGAGCCGTTCTCCGGTCTGGACTGATTCGAACAGTTGCCGGAAGTCCACCGGGATAACATGTCCGTCCGCATCGGGCGCTTCATCCCCGGTTACGTAGAGCGTTACATGCTGGTTCTCATATAACTGAATTGGTGACGACAAGTTGCCAACGCGGATTTTTGGACCCTGCAAATCTTGTAGTATCCCAACTGAGATATTCAACCGCTCCGAAATGGTCCGTATGGCAGCGATACGGGCTGCATGTTGTTCGTGCGTCCCGTGTGAGAAGTTCAGCCGCGCAACATTTACACCTGCTACGATCAAGCGTTCCAGTATATCCTGTCCATCACAAGCCGGACCAAGGGTGGCAACAATTTTAGCTTTGCGTTTCATTTTGTCTCTCATTAGATGTAATGCAATTCATGCGCCTGTTCTTTCAACTCTTCCCGGAAATCCGGATGCGCAATGTTGATCAACTGCGTCGCACGCTGCCGGATGGTCTTACCGTACAAATCCGCCACGCCGTATTCGGTGACGATATAACGGACGTGGTTGCGGGAGGTGACGACGCCGGCCCCGTGTTTCAGCATGGGCGCGATCTTACTGATCGCTGTCCCATCGCGCATCATGTTCGTGCTGGGCAGCGCAATGACAGGCACACCACCTTTGGAGCGGGAAGCCCCGTAGACAAAGTCCAATTGTCCGCCAACCCCGGAATACAGCTTCGGGCCGATACTGTCGGCGCATACCTGGCCGGTGAGATCCACTTCAATGGCCGAGTTGATTGCTACCATACGTTCGTTTTGGGCAATTACGAAGGGATCGTTGACATACTCGGTGCGGTGCAGTTCAATCAGGGGATTATCATCCGCCCAATCGTAGAGTCGCTTGGTGCCAATCATAAACCCGGCCACGATCTTCCCGGGATGCAAGGTCTTTTGCGCGTTGGTCAGCACTCCGGCATTGACCAGGTCGATCACACCGTCTGAAAACAATTCGGTATGGATGCCCAGGTCTTTTTTGTCGAACAGGAATTTGAGCACCGCATCAGGAATGGCGCCAATGCCCAGTTGCATTGTTGCGCCATCCGGTATCAATTCCGCAATATATCCTGCGATCCTTTCTACAACTTCAGAGGTCTCCCCCTCCCCCATGGGAAGTTCTGAAATCGGATAGTTGACCGGAACGATGTAGTTCAAACGGCTGACATGAATAAACGAATCGCCCAGCGTACGCGGCATCTGCTCGTTGACTTCGGCAATGAGGATCTTGGCTGATTCGGCAGGCGTTTTGGTCAAACCGACTTCCACGCCCAGGCTGCAAAACCCGTGCTCATCCGGAGGTGACACGTGGATCATGGCTACGTCAAGAGGTAACAGGCCGCGCTTGAAAAGCAGAGGAAATTCAGACAACATAACCGGGGTAAAGTCCGCACGCCCTTCTTGAACTGCCTTGCGGATGTTGGCGCTAATGAAAATGGAATTGACTCGCAAGTGCCCTTCCATGGCAGGGCTTACATAGTCAGCAGAGCCAACCGTCAAAGCCTGGCAGATTTCCACATCTTCCAGCTGCGGAGCGTACTCCACCAGCGCGGCCAAAACCTTTTGCGGGACGGACACGTTCCCGGTCAGAAAGATGCGGTTTCCGGATTTGACTGCTCTGGCTGCTTCTTGGGGAGTCACTACATGTGACTTATATATGCTAGTCCAATCCATCGTTAATTTCCTCGGGTCCATTCAGGCGATAAATATTAAGCATCTTTCCGTTACGCGTACAGACTGCTTTTTCAAGGGCAGGCGTTTCACGAATCGCCGTGTCGATATCTTTATTTGCTATATCCAGAATGTAAGGCATGGCCGCATTGACAAAAGCGTGTGTAGCCGTGCGCGCTACCGCCGCCGGCATGTTTGGAACACAATAATGAATGACGTTTTCCTCGACATAGGTACAATGTTCGTGGGTTGTCGGGCGCGAGGTTTCAACACAACCACCCTGGTCAATACTCACATCAATGATCATGGAGCGCGGTTTCATATTCTGCACCATTTGCCTCGTCACGACAATCGGGGCCCGCTGGCCAGGGACGAGCACCGTCCCTACCACTACATCGGCATACGTACAGGTGCGTGCGATTCTATTCGGAGTCGCAATCATGGTGACCACACCTGCGAAGCGTTCATCAATGCGCTGCAACGCACGCACGTCTATATCGAGCACGGTCACGTGCGCACCTAAACCAAGGAACGCGCGAATGGCGGCTGTGCCGGCCACACCTCCTCCGATGATCACTACCTCCGCCGGTGGAACACCCGGGACGCCGCTCAACAAAATCCCCTTGCCGCCCTTGTAATTCTGCATGTAGTGGGCTGCAATTTGAGCAGTCATCCGCCCGCCGATCTCTGCCAACGGTTTCTTGACCGGAGTGGTACCATCCGCTTCCTCAATCTGCTCATAGGCAATCGAGGTGATATTGTTCTCGAGCAACAGGTCGATTTTATCCTGACGGGCGGATGCCAGGTGTAATAAGCCAGCCAGCATGGTGCCCGGCCGCAACCATGCGATCTCTGGTTTCAACGGCCGGGCGAACTTGAGAAGCAAATCCGCTCGACCGAATACTTCTTCAGGAGAATATACGATCCGCGCGCCTGCGCGTTGATAATCTTCGTCTGAAAAACCTGCTCCCACCCCGGCTTTATGCTCTACAAAAATAGCATGGCCATATTGTTTCAACATCTCTACCCCCGATGGCGGCAGCCCTACGCGAAACTCAAACGGTCGCTGTTCTTTTGGTATTCCAATGTTCATTTGCATCCTCCGCACAAAGCTTCCGAATTTCAATCAGATTTGAGGAACTTTCCTTACGACATATTCAGCACTTCTCGTATGCCCGGCAAAGCCCAATCGATTGTCTCTTTATCGATCACCAGGGGCGGAGCAAAACGGATAACGTGCTGATGCGTCTCCTTTGCCAGGATACCGCGTTCCTGCAAGGCCTCACAAAAACGACGTGCGCCCTGCGCTTCTGGTTTCAACTCTACACCGATTAACAATCCTTTTCCACGTACTTCCTTGACATGTCGGCTGGGGATCTCCGCCAACTGTTCTATGAAATAGGTACCAAGCTGGTCTGCCCGCTCTGCAAGTTTCTCCTCACGGATCACACGCAACGAGGCGCGTGCTACCGCTGCTCCGAGCGGATTGCCGCCGAATGTGGACCCGTGCTCACCTGGCGTAAGCAGGCCCATGATGGGCTTGTCGGCCATTGCTGCAGAAACCGGATAGAAGCCACCCGAAAGTGCCTTGCCGATCACCATAACATCCGGGCGGACACCTTCGTGGTCACACGCAAACAATTTACCCGTTCGCCCCAGGCCGGTCTGGATTTCATCTGCGATAAAGAGCACATTATTTTCCTTGCAGATCTCTGCAACCCGTGTGAGATACCCCTCCGGCGGCATGATCACGCCTGCTTCACCCTGGATCGGTTCCAGCATCACCGCCGCAGTATTCGCAGTAATAGCTCGCTCGATCGCCGCCGAGTCGCCATAAGGAACGGTAACAAATCCCGGCGTGAAAGGACCGAAATCATCGCGGTATAAGGGATCGGTCGAGAACGAGATCACAGTCGTCGTCCGACCGTGGAAGTTGCCCTCACAAACGATGATTTCCGCCTGGTGGCGAGGCACGCCTTTGACCTGGTATGCCCATTTCCGCGCCATTTGGATGGCGGTCTCCACCGCTTCCGCGCCAGAGTTCATCGGTAAGGAAATCTCATATCCGGTCATTTCGGTCAGTTCCTTGTATAACAGCGGAAGTTGATCGTTCCGAAACGCCCGCGAAGTCAATGTTACTTTTTTAGATTGCTCGATCAGCGCTTCAAGGATCTTCGGGTGCACGTGTCCCTGATTGACGGCAGAATAAGCGCTCAAGCAATCCAAGTATTTTTTACCGTCTACATCGTAAACCCAAACCCCTTCCGCCTTATCAATGACAACATCGAGGGGATGATAGTTATGCGCACCGTACTGCTCCTCGAGCTCGATATAATCCTGTGTTTTCATTATTTTTTTACCTCTT
>Ga0105091_10000546_pt1 | contig 15859 bp, 13 predicted proteins | sample PPLLak1March2015_FD_87022 | JGI IMG/M metagenome (GOLD analysis project Ga0105091, IMG submission 87022) | Freshwater sediment microbial communities from Prairie Pothole Lake near Jamestown, North Dakota, USA - PPLs Lake P7 Core (1) Depth... | ecosystem: Environmental > Aquatic > Freshwater >... | reverse complement strand
TGGTGATATCCGCCGATTGCAGAACCGTTTCCACCGAGGCGAATATCGACTCGCCATCACCCCGATCGATCCGCGCGGCAAGCGATCTTCCCAGCATGATGTCGCCTACGAATGCCAGGCTCGCGCCGGTATCGGTTTCGATGGAGGGCGTATCCGGCTCGGACGGTGCCAGGAGGTCGGACGTCCGGCTGGAGATTGGGGACGGGCTTGGTTCGGCCGTTCCGGTCGGGGTGGACGGCGTCTTTTCGGCGGTTGGCCCCATCACCGGTTCCGCGTCCGTTATTTGTGAGTGCTTGGCGGGACCGGACGGGGCGTTTCCGCAGCCCCAAAGGAAAAGCATCAGGATGCAGAGAAAATTGTTTCGTCTCATGATGCTTTTGATTTTTCACCGCGGTCGCCGTCGACGAGGTATGGGCGGAACTCCGTCAGGCGGGATCCGGGTATCCGGCCGCTGACCAGCACGCCATCCGGCCGGTGAACGAGGTTTTCAATGGTTCCCTCCTCGTGGAAGACGTTCAGCAGTCTTCCGGCGTTGAAGGGCAATTTTACGCGGACATAATTCATCGTGTCGAACAGCGCCTTCTCCACCGTATCGAGAAGCTCCGGGACCCCTTCGCGCGACAGCGCCGAGATCGGGACGGTGTTGGGATGATCCTTCAGGAAAAAGTCCTGCCGGGCCGCGGGCAGTTTATCAACTTTGTTGAGCGCGGTGACGACCGGGATATTGTCCAAGCCGAGCGCCTGCAGCGTCTGGTGGACGGCCCGGACCTGTTCCTTCACGTTCGGGTGGGAGACATCCACAACATGGAGCAATACCGCGGCTTCGGAAATTTCCTCGAGGGTGGCGCGGAAAGCGGCGATCAGGGAAGTCGGCAATTTTTGGATGAACCCCACCGTATCCGTGAAGAGAATGGTTTTTCCGCCGGGCAGGCGCACCCGCCGGGTGGTGGGATCGAGGGTGGCAAACAACTTGTCGGCGACGAACACTCCGGCATCGGTCAGCGTATTCAGGAGCGTGCTCTTCCCCGCGTTGGTGTAGCCGACCAGCGCCACAACCGACAACCCGGACCGGCGCCGGCGGTCGCGGTACCGGTTGCGGTGATCGCGGACTGTCTCCAATTCCTTTTTCATGCGGACGATCTTTTTGGAGATCTCGCGCCGATCGATTTCCAGCTGGGTTTCGCCCGGTCCGCGCAGGCCGACTCCGCCCGTCCCTCCGCGCCCGGATGCCCCGCCGGCCTGCCGCGCCAGGTGAGTCCAGGCCCGAGTCAGCCTCGGCAGCCGGTATTCATATTGGGCCAATTCCACCTGAAGCGCGCCCTCTCGGGTGTGGGCATGCTGGGCGAAAATATCCAGGATGACGGCAGTCCGGTCCAGGACGTGGATGGAAATACCGAGGGCATCCTGCAGCTCCCGCAGGTGGCGCGGCGACAACTCCTCGTCGAAAACGACAATTTCCGCCCGGGTTTCCTCCACCCAACGCTTAAGCTCTTCCACCTTGCCGGAGCCGATCAGGGTGGCGGAATCCGGTTTGACAATATTCTGGGAATCCTGGCCCACCACATTCATGCCCGCCGTCCGGCACAGGACGGCCAGTTCCGCCAGGCTGTCCTCGATCGAGAGGATGGAATTGTCGTTCTTCCAATGGACTCCGAACAGAAACGCCTGCGGTTCTTTGGTCGTGCTGATGGATTTGGATCGCGTCATGGCGGGTGGGTTTTTCCTCGGTTAACTCACTCTATTATAAATGGTCCAGGGGGATATCGTTGAAAATGAGGAAGGACGATGGACCAACGGAAACCGACGATGGACCATCGACCATCGACCATGGCCGATAACCTTTTGGGGACCGTTCTGTGGAATAAGCGGATTAAATAAAAATAACAATGTCTCGCAAGAGTATTCCAAGGTCTCAGGCAACGATACACGAACAATTATCAGCGATGGTCGATGGTCGACCGTCGATGGTCGTTTTTCAATGGTAAAATCCCTGCCGGGGGAAAAATCAAGCAAACGGAAAGGTAACGGAATGCCCTGGAACGGAGTGATTGCCCAGTACCGCGAGCTGATCGACCTGCCGCTGAACGCGCCCGCCGTAACCCTGCTCGAAGGAAACACCCCGCTGATCCCGCTGCCGGCCATCGCAAAGCTTCTCGGCAAGGGCGTATCGCTGCACGCGAAGTTCGAAGGATTGAATCCGACCGGTTCTTTCAAAGACCGCGGCATGACGGTCGCCATCAGCGAGGCCGCCGGCCGGAAGGTCCAATCGGTCATTTGCGCCTCGACCGGCAACACCGCCGCTTCCGCCGCCGCGTATGCCGCGCGCTCGGGGATCAAATGCATTGTCCTCATCCCGCAGGGCAAAGTGGCGATGGGCAAGCTGGCTGGGGCGCTTGCCTACGGCGCCCGGGTGCTTCAGGTGGATGGTTCCTTCGACGACGCGCTGACGATGGTCGTGCAGCTCAGCCGGAAGCATTCCATCGCGCTGGTCAACTCGCTCAATCCGTTCCGCCTGGAAGGCCAGAAGACCGGCGCGTTCGAGATCTGCGACGTCCAGGGGAAGGCGCCGGATTGGTTTTGTCTGCCGGTTGGGAACGCCGGCAACATCACTTCCTATTGGATGGGCTTCCGGCAATACCATCAGCTGAAAAAAACCGGCTTGCCGCGCATCCTCGGCGTGCAGGCTGAAGGCTCGGCGCCCCTCGTGCTCGGCCATCCGGTCGAGAAGCCGGAAACAGTCGCGACCGCCATCCGGATCGGGAAGCCCGCCCGCGGCGAGCAGGCTTTGGAAGCCGCGCAGGAATCCGGCGGGAAGATCATCGCGGTGAGCGATCAGACCATCCTCGATATGCAGGCGATGCTGGCCGCGGAGGGATTGTGGGTGGAACCCGCTTCCGCCGCAGGCATCGCCGGTCTTCTGCATGAAGTCCGCAACAACCAGCTGGTGCTGGACGGGCAATCGGTGATCACCGTTTGCACCGGGCATGGATTGAAAGATCCGGATATCATCACCCGGCGGGCACCCGCCATCCCGCTTCTGCCTCCCAATCTTGAGGCTCTGGAAGAGGCCCTGCTCGCATGACGCTCCGGATCCAGCGCGCGCACATTCAAGTGCCGGCCACCTCCGCCAATCTGGGTCCCGGTTTCGATTGCATGGCGCTGGCGCTGGATTTGTGGAATGACGTAATCATCGAGGCGGCCGAGGAAAATGTGCGCGTGGCGATCGAAGGGGAGGGCGCGCGCGCGCTTCCGAAGGACGGCAGGAACCGGGTCGCCCAGGCGGCCTCGCAGGTATTCCAAAAGGCGGGCGATTCCGGCGCCCTCTTTTCGATCGAATGCATAAACCGCATCCCCGTATCCTCCGGGATGGGTTCGAGCGCGGCCGCCGCCGTCGGCGGCCTGATCGCCGCCAATGCCGCCATCGGCAATTCCTATTCCCGTCAGAACCTGATCCAACTCTGCCTGCCGTTGGAGGTCCACGCGGATAATGCCGTTGCCGCCTTCGTCGGCGGACTGGTCATCCTCAGCGCCGAGGACGGCCGCGTCCTCTGGCGCCGGTACGAGCTCCCACAGATGCAGGTTTGCGTGATCGTCCCGGAGAAGCATCTGAGCACCGGCGAATCGCGCTCCCTGCTTCCGGAGAAAGTCGATCACCGCGACGCCGTCTTCAACCTGGGGAAGGCGCTTTTGGTGGCGGATGCGCTGCGCAATGCGGATTACCGGCTGCTGGCGGATGCCATGCAGGACCGATTGCATCAACCGTACAGAATGGCGCGTCTGCCGGGTATGGAGGAGATTATTCTGGCGGCGAAACAGGCCGGCGCCGCGGCGGCGGTCCTTTCCGGGGCGGGCCCTGGAGTGATCGCCTTTGCGGAATCCGGATTGGATGAGATTCAAACCGCCATGCTCGCCGCCGCCAAAGAGCAGAAACTTTCCGTTCGGGGTTTCTTACTGCACGTCAGCAACACCGGCGCGAATGAAAAAGAAGCCGCGGAATAGCGGATATCATTGCGACGAGCGAAGCGACGAAGCAATCTGCCATTTTCTCGTAATTGGGGGATTGCTTCGCTCCCTCCGGTCGCTCGCAAAGACATATTTATGTACGTAAGGGACAGCTCGATCGGCTTGGTTGAATATAAAAAAACGGAGAATTCTTTTCAATGAAAACCATTATCATCCTGGGGGATGGCATGTCCGATTATCCCATTGAGGCGCTCCATGGAAAGACCCCGCTTCAGGCCGCGCACAAACCGAACATCGACCGGATCGCCCGGGATGGACGGATGGGGCTATTCTCAACTATTCCTGATGGTTTTCCCAAGGGATCCGAGGTGGCCAACCTAAGTGTGCTCGGCTACGACCCGGCTAAAACGTACAACGGCCGCGCGGTGATTGAGGCCGCAAACATGAGCGTGGCGCTCGCCGACGACGATGTGGCGTTTCGATTAAACCTTATTTGTATTGAGAAGGGGCTTATTAAAAATCATTCCGCCGGGCATATTACCACCGGGGAGGCGGACGAGATCATCCGATCCCTGCAGGCGGCGCTGGGCGGGGATTCCGGGGAGATGCCGGTGGATCTCCACACCGGAGTCAGCTACCGTCACCTCCTGGTTCTTCGGGGTGCGGCCGCCTCGCCAAAATTAAAATGCGCCCCGCCGCACGATCACGCCGGGGAGCGCGCCGCGGATCTCCTGCCCGAAGCCGTTTCCGCCGAGGCAAAAGCGACTGAAATCAAGGTGCGAACGCTCATGGCGAAAGCGGAGGGGATTCTGAAGGATCATCCCGTCAACCGGAAGCGTATTTCCGAGGGCAAGGATCCCGCCAATGCGATCTGGCCGTGGTCGCCGGGGCGCAAACCGAGGATGGAAACCTTCCAGGCGCGGTTCGGCATTCACGGCGCCGTGATCTCGGCGGTGGATCTCATCATGGGGCTGGGACTGTATGCCGGCATGGATGTAATCCGGGTAGAGGGGGCCACTGGCCTGTGGGACACCAATTACGAGGGCAAGGCCGCGGCCTGCGTCAGGGCGATCCGGGATCACGACCTGGTGTATGTGCATGTGGAAGCCACTGACGAAGCGGGCCACGCCAGGGATCTGGAACTAAAAATAAAATGCATCGAGATGCTCGATGACCGCCTGGTGCGTCCGATCCTCGAGGGTGTGGCAAACACCGGGCTGGGAGCCGCCGTGGCCGTGCTCCCGGACCATCCCACACCCGTCTCCACCGGCATCCACGCCGGGGATCCCGTGCCCGTGGCCATCCTGCGGCCCGGGAATTCGCCGGACAGCACCACCGCCTATGACGAGGAACAAGCCAGGGCAGGCAGTCTTCCGTTCATGCGCGGCGATGATTTCATCAAGCTCGCACTCGGCATCGATAAGCGCTGAGCGGAGTTTGGCCAGGGCGCCTGACGGGGGCAATATAGAGACCACCGGTAATTTGGCGAGGTCTCGATACGCCCGCAGAGAACGCGGGCTACTCGACCAGCTTTTTCAACAACCTAATAGGAATAAAAGACACGAAGGGAATCACACTCTCCCTTCGTGTCCTTCAGGTTTTATCTTCGTGTTCTTCGTGGAGTATTACGGCGTCGGCGTCGATGCGGCGGGCGGCTTTCCACCCCACGCGAATACGCGCCGCTCGCTGGGCTGTCCGGCCGAGACATAAACCGGATTGCCGCCGTCGACACTCCCGGTCTTCCGCACAACCATCACGCTCCAGCGGAAGAGGTGCAGGCTTCCGTCGTTCGGTTTCAACTCCACCGGAACGATCAGGCGCGTATCCTTGACGTAACGCATGGTCTTTACCGGTTCGCTTCCGGAAATATCCTCGATCGTTACCAGGTATTCTTCATTTTCGCGGAGGGTGGCGACGGACGCCCACTGTAAAGCGATTTCATTATCGTCCACGGTAAAGATCGTCCCGTCGCGCGGTGTGAGCAGGTTCGGCGCCGGGTAGGGGGGCGGAGTCGTCGGAGTCGGGCTTGGCCCCGGAGTCGGCTCCCGTTCGCACAGCGGGATACGTAAAACCATTCCCACATAAACCACGTCATTGGCGAAGGAATACTTTGCGGAATTCCAGCGCTTAATAGACTCAATCGATACGTTCCACAAGTCCGCAACCCCTGCCAGGGTATCGCCATCCACTACGGCATATGTCTCGAACTGGCAGGATTGCTCGGTCTGCACAGCCGCACCCGCCGTAGCGCTCGAAGCCGGCTGGGGCGTGGGGGTCGGCTGCGGGATTTTGAGAGTCTGTCCGAGGCTCAGACTGTCGCAATTGGCGGCCTTGCCGTTTTGATCCTTGATCAGGCTGATGTCCGTGATCCCGTACTGGGCGGCCAGGCCAAAACACGTATCGCCCGATTGCACGGTAATCTCGATCGGCGGCAGCGGAGAAGGCGTATAGGTCGGCGCGAGCGTATCGGTCGGGGGAAGGGTAAGCGTGATGGTCGCGGTCAGCGCCGGCGCGGTCGGGATGCTTGCAGTGCCCAGGGGATTCGTATCTCTGAGCAGGAAGACCATGAGCAAAGCGCCCAGGATGATCGAGATCACCGGACCGGCGATCACCACGCCCACCGGGAGCGATAAATTCGATGAGGTGCCGCTCATCCGCGCGGGGGGGCGCACAGCCCTGCCGGTGCCCGATTCGAAAACCATCCCGCAGACGGCGCAGCGCGCGGCGGTATCCGCGATCCGCGTGCCGCACGCGGGGCATATTCGACTCGGTATGGCAGGTCGAGGACTGGTATTTGACATTTATTCTCCATTCGGCGTAGGGCGATTATACCAAACCGGTTTTTTACGAGGGGGAGGCGGAATTCATGATTTGCCCTATTTCCATGGTTAATTCGGCGATATGCTGTTCCACTTTCGGGTCTTTTCCCCATAAATGCTGCTGCTTTTCCTTGAAGGCCAGTTCGGCGCAAAGGGTGTGCAGCCGCGCGACCGTCCGGTATTTTTTAAAATTTAAACCGCCCAGTGCCGTGAGTTCCGCCGCCAGCCGGTTGCGCACGGAAGCCGCCGCCCGCCATTGCCGTTCGGTGAGCAATCCCCGCGCGATATACGGCTGAAGATATTTTTGGATGGTCTGCCGTTCACGGATAAGCGACCCGACCGACAACATGATGATAATGCCGATCCCTATGCCGTACGAAAGCAGAATGGCAGCCAGGAAGAGCAGAGCGTTCTGCGCAAGGACCAGGCCGATGTTGTGAATGCTGTGAAAAACGACGGCCAGCAGGTAGCCGCCCGCCGCCCACAGAATCGCCCGGCCCGTGCCGCGCGCATACCTGGCGAACGCCAGCCCCAATCCGGTGAAGGCCGCGAGCATGGCATGCAGCGATCCGAAAACCATCGCGCGCAGGAAAATCATCACCAGCAGTTCGCCGACACTGGCGCTGGTGAGGAAGAACAGCACGTTTTCGGTCGCAGCAAATCCAAATCCGACCATCGCGCCGTAAATAATTCCGTCCAGGGGGCCGTCGATCTCCTTCCCGGCGATCCAGAACACGCCGAGCAGCCCGAGCATCTTCACGCCCTCTTCGACCGCCGGCGCGATGATCCCGAGGTTGAAGATGGAAATCCCGGTGGATGCGGTATCCCCGCTGTACCCCGAGAGGAGCGCCAGGACCAGTTCGACAAGGGCCGCAATCACGATCGCCGGCGCCACGCCCCACAGGAAGGAAATCACCAGCAGGTGCAGCGGCTCCTTCTCGTACCGGTCGAACCACCAGACCAACACCGCCCAGCAGATCATGGGCAGGATGCCGGCGAAGACCGATCTCAGCAACAGGATGAGAATGTCCATGGGGATGGATTTTACCGATCAGAGGTACGATTTGAGATTGTGCGAAACCGCGTAGGCCGCCGCTTCGGTCCGGTTGGAGACGTTGAGCTTCGACAGTATGGACGACACATAATTCCGGACCGTGCCTTCCCCTAGAAAAAGCGCCTGGGAAATCTCGCGGTTGGTCTTGCCTTCCGCCACAAGCTGCAATACGTGCATTTCCTGCTGGGTCAGTCCGGAGAAGGTGGAAGCTTCCTCTTCCTGAGCCATCTTGCGCATCTCCGCGAAGACCCGTTTGGTCACGGCCGGGTCCAGCAGCGCATCCCCGCGGCCCACGCGTTCGATGGCTTCCACCAGTTCCTTCCCGCCGATCTGTTTCAGGAGGTACCCCGACGCGCCGGCGCGGATCGCGGAGAACAGCATCTCGTCCTCGGCGTACGAGGTCAGCATGATGACCTTGATTTCCGGATTCTCCTGGATGATCTCCTGGCAGGCGTCGATCCCCGAAACGCCCGGAAGGCGGATGTCCATCAGGATGACGTCCGGCTTGAGCGCCAGCGCCTTCTCGACGGCTTCGGCGGCGCTGCCGGCCTCCGCCACCACCTCGAATCCCTGATGGTGTTCCAGCAGGGATTTCAATCCCAGCCGGACCACTTCGTGATCATCCACCAGCATGATGCGTTGGGTGCTCATAAGGGGGCATCCGGGGAGGCGAGGGTCATTCGTCGATCTCGGATTGCATGCACGGTTTCCAAGGATAATTCAATGCCTTATGATTGACAAGCCCATACCCGTTTGATACACTCCATTTCGATCCATTTCTGGACCCTTCACAATGATACTTGACCGTCCAGCCCTCGAATCCCTCGAAGAACGCCTCCTGGCACCCTACGCATCCTTCAGCAAACGATCCCGCGGCAGGGCGTACCCCGAGGATGAGCCGGGCTCGCGCACCCGCTACCAGCGCGACCGGGACCGCATCCTGCATACGACCGCGTTTCGCCGCCTGGAGCACAAGACCCAGGTGTTCATCACGTATGAGGGGGATTACTACCGGACCCGCCTGACCCATACGCTGGAGGTCTCTCAGATCGGCCGGTCGCTGGCTCGGTCCCTGGGCGCCAACGAGGATCTGGTGGAAGCAGTGTGTCTGGCGCACGACCTGGGCCATCCCCCCTTCGGCCATTCGGGCGAAGTGGTGCTCTCCCGGTTGATGGGGCCGCACGGCGGCTTCGATCACAACCGCCAATCCTTGCGGATCGTGACGGTTTTGGAGCGGCGATACCCGGGGTTCTCCGGGTTGAACCTCACCTGGGAAACGCGCGAGGGGATCGTCAAACACGAGACGGCCTTCGACATTCCCGATATGACGGAGTATTCGCCGGAGGAACGCGGCAGCCTGGAGGCGCAGATCGCCAATGCCGCCGATGAATGCGCTTACACATCGCACGACCTTGATGACGGGCTGCGCTCCGGCTTGCTGCGAACCGAGGACCTCGCGGATCTGGATCTGTGGCGGCAGCTGCACGAGACTTCCGGCTGGACCTCGGGTCCGCTTTCAGACCTGGACCGCCATCAGATGATACGCGCCTTCATCGGTCTGGCGGTGCAGGATGTCGCCCGTTGCACCGCGTCGCAGCTGGAAACATACAAGGTAAAAAGCTGCGCGGATGTCCGCCGGCTTCCGGAAAACATCGCGCGCCCGTCGGATGCTTTCCTCCCGTCGCTGGAAGCCCTGCGCAAGCGGCTGTTTGAAAAACTCTACCGCCATCACCGGGTGATGCGGATGGCGCTCAAAGCAGAACGATTCCTGTCGGAGCTGTTCAGCATGTATGTGGCCAATCCCAAGATCCTTCCACCGGCCGTCCTCGGGCAGGCCGGGCAGGAGGACCTGCACCGCGTCGTATGCGATTACATCGCCGGGATGACCGACCGTTTTGCCATGGACGAGTTTGAAAAATTGACCAATCCGTATACCAAAACCTGATCGAACCGCCGGGAGATTGATAATCCGCATGGAAAATAAGATTCTAACCCCCGAGGGCGCCCGAAAAATCCGCGCGGAGCTGGAGCAGTTGAAAGGCCCCGCGCGCATCGCGCTGGCGGCGCGCTTGCGGGCCGCCATTCAACAGGGCGACCTTTCGGAAAACGCGGATTACACTTCCGCCAAGGAAGAACAGGGATTCCTCGAGGGCAGAATTCTGGACCTGGAAAACCTCATCAAAACCGCCGAGATCGTCGACCCAAACTCCACCCCGCGCGACGTCGTCTCGCTGGGATGCCGGGTTCACGTTGTGGATGAGGACAACGAAACGGACGTATTCGAGATCGTGGGAAGCAAGGAGGGGGATTCGCGGGCGCGCAAGATCTCCCACGAATCGCCGATCGGCAAGGCGCTGATGGGGCACAAGGCGGGGGATACCGTGTCGGTCCCGACTCCGTCCGGACCGCGTTCCTTTCGGATCGAGAAAATCGAATAAACGAGTAGCCTCAAAAAGCACATAGATCACAAAAGAAAAAACCGTGAATTTTACCTCCCGGTTTATATATATAAATATATGAAACATCTGAAAAAGGATGTCATGCTGAGCGCCTGTCCCGAGCGCAGCGAGGGGAAGCGAAGCATCTGCTTCTGCGTTTCCAGACCCTTCGCTTCGCTCAGGGTGACGTTTTCAGAGGTTTTATTTTGCTTTTCTTTTGGTTTATACTTTTGTGAATCTTGTGCCTTCTGTGGCAAATATTCTTTCCTGCTATTTTCCCTTCGACCATACTTCCAATTGCAATGTTAAGCGTTCAAAATAGGAATTTTGCGGCAGCGGGCCCGGCCCGTATATCAATTCGCGGATAACCACCCGCAGCGACAATCCCGGGGTTTCCATCCAGAAATCGGCGCCCGGCAACGCCAGCACCGGCAAACCCCGCGGCGCGAGCGTCGCCCGGACGTCTTCCTTGTCGTGCGCATACTGGCTCCTTAAAACCGCCGTCGAAGTCCGGCTCGGCCTGCGGTCGAACAGCCATACTTCGAGCGCGGTGATCTTCTTCGGCTCCCCCACGCCGATCGGTTCGGAAATCCCCACGCCGCATTCGCCCAGAAAATCCCCGCTTGGGGAATTGATCGTGAAGCTGTCCTCGTACAGGTCGTCCCCCAGGGTGTAGGTGGTGACGAACCTCTCGAGCGGCTCCGTCCCCTCGCCGCCGGCCTCTTCAACTTCCCCGGCGGGGGCCGCGGTCTCCTCGAGCTCCTCCTCCGCCTCCAGCGAGAGGTCCTCCCGATCGGCCGGGGTCTCCTTTTGGGCAACGGCGCGGTGACGGCGGATGTTCACCGCCAGTACGATCGCAATCCCGCCGCCGATGAGGATGCCCAGGATCGCGAGCACCGAAAGCGTATCCGTGAAGCTTCCGGCGGAACCCGGAGTCACCGCGGGTTCGACCGTTTCGGATCCCGCAACATATATTCCGGCAATGAGAATTTCGAATTGGTTTAGCCGTTCGGGGTCGGTCAGGCCGTCGCCGCGCAGGGCCGCCAGCAGATCCAGCTTGCGGTCTCCCAGCGCTTCGAACCGGCTGCGGGCCAGCACCGCATCCCCGTTGACGCTGTAGGAATCGACCGCCATGCGCATGTAATCCAGCTGGATATCCGATCGCAGCATTTCGGGCGTGGTGTCTACATATTGAACCGGCCAGAGGATCCAGCCCAGGACGATCAATCCGAAAAGCGTTCCGACCAGGAAACTCGCCCCGTTGCGGAAAAGGGGAGTCCGGACCCAGCGCGCCAGGGTGTCCCTTAGGTAATCGAGAGTCGCCATTGTTCACCTAGGCGGGAGAGCGCCCGCCCAAACGGGAATTCCACAAGAAAGCTCATGCTGAACGCCCCTGGCCCGCAAGGCGGAGCCGGGGCGGACTGCCCCGATTGTATCCGCAGATGCCTCCGGGAGGCAATATTTTCAGACAGGCGCGCTCCGCCGGAAATAGGCCATCAGGTATTTGCCGGTTCCCTGGCCGGGAGTTCGTCGAGCGGGAATTTCGTTTCACACTTAATGCATTGAGCGGTCTGTTTGGCGCCGTACACAAGCAATCCGCCGCAGGCGGGGCAAGGGTTGGGGAGGGGTTTCCGCCAGGACGTAAAATCGCAGGTCGGGTAGTTGGAGCAGGCATAAAAAGTCCGGCCTTTGCGCGTCTTGCGTTCGACCAGCTCCCCGCCGTCCTTGGGGCACAGCACACCCATTTTTTCCAGCCACGGTTCCACATAGCGGCAGGCCGGGAAGGTGGAACAGCCGATGAACTTCCCATAACGCCCGTAGCGGATAACAAGCGGTTTTCCGCAGGTCGGGCAGTCGCGCCCGGCCGGTTCCGGCGTATCGTCGGCCTTCGGGATCTCCTGCTGCGCATGCTTTAAATCTTTGCAGAACGGTTCGTAAAACTCCCGCAGGGTGGAAGCCCAGTCGTGAGTCCCCTCGGCGATCTCATCCAGCTCGTCTTCCATCGTCGCGGTGAAACCGGTGTTGATCACGTCCGGAAAGTACGTGACCAGCATGTCGTTCACCGTGAACCCGATTTCGGTCGGCAGCAGGCGTTTCTCTTCGCGGACGACGTACCCGCGCTGCTGGATCGTGGACAGGATCGGCGCGTAGGTTGATGGGCGTCCGATGTCGTTTTCCTCGAGCGCCTTGACCAGCGCGGCCTCGGTATAGCGGGGCGGGGGCTGGGTGAAATGCTGTTCGGGGAAGATGCCTGCGACCTTCAGCGACTCCCCGTCATTCAGGGGCGGCATCGCCGTCTGCCCGTCCTCTTCCTCGGTTTGGTCTTCATCCCGGGCTTCCTCATAAACCGCCAGGAACCCCTGGAACCGCATTACGGCTCCGGAAGCCCGTAACAGGTACTTCCGCGCTCCTGCGGCCTCCACGTCAACCTGGATGGTATCAAACAGGGCCGGAGACATCTGCGAAGCGACGAAACGCTGCCAGATCAGTCCGTACAGGCGGTTTTGATCCCGGCTCAGATACGCCTCGAGCGCTTTCGGCTGCCGCATCACCGAAGTCGGCCGGATGGCTTCGTGTGCTTCCTGCGCGCTGCGCGATTTGGTCCGGTACTGCGGTGGCTCGGCTGGGAGGGATTCCTTTCCGTACTTTTCGGCGATGAAATCCCGGGCTTCCTTCTGCGCCGCATCCGCCACCTGGGTGGAATCCGTGCGCATGTACGTGATCAGGCCGGTCATGCCCTGGGAATCGATCTCCACGCCTTCGTACAACTGCTGGGCGATGGCCATCGTCTTCTTAGGGGAAAAGCCGAGTTTGCGGGAAGCCTCCTGCTGGAGGGTTGAGGTGGTGAAAGGGGCGGACGGATTGCGTCGGCGTTCCCCGCGCCGCACCCGGGCGACGCGGTAGGCAGCCTGTTTCAGGTCTGCCACCATATCCCCGGCTTCCTTTTCGGAGCCCAGGGTGAAATCCTGATCGTCCACCTTTGCCAGTTTGGCGCGGAAGGTTGCCCCGCCGTTCGTGACTTTCGCCAGATCCGCCGCGATCGACCAGTACTCGACCGCTTCGAACGCGCTGATCTCCCGCTCGCGTTCCACCACCAGGCGCAGCGCCACCGATTGGACGCGCCCCGCCGAAAGGCGGCTGCGGACCTTGGACCACAGGAGCGGGCTGAGCATGTACCCGACCAGCCGGTCGAGGATTCTCCGCGCCTGCTGGGCATTCACCAAATTCATGTCGATCTCGCGCGGATGCTGGAATGCTTCGTCCACGGCGGATTTGGTGATCTCGTGGAAGACGACCCGGTGGGTCGGGATTCCATCCAGCTCCGCCGCTTCCTTCAGATGCCAGGCGATCGCTTCGCCTTCGCGGTCCGGATCGGTTGCGAGGTAGACCTGTTCCGCCTGCTGGGCCAGCGCCTTCAATTCCTTTACAATCGGCCGCTTCTCGTTGGGGATCCGGTATTTGGGGGTAAATCCGTTATCGACATCGACCGACAGCTGCGAGCGCAGAAGGTCGCGCACGTGTCCGACGGACGCCCGCACCTGGTAACCTTTGCCGAGGAACCGGCCGACGGTTTTCGCCTTGGTCGGGGATTCCACGATAACGAGTTTCCCGCTCCGCTTGGCGCGTTTTGCTTCCCGTTTGACCGGGATCGGCGGAATCATCCCGGCGTGGGCGTCGGTGGTGCCCATCTTCTGGATCTTCATGCCGCACACGGCGCACGTACCGCGCGTCGTCGGCCGCCCGTTGGAGAGGAACGCCGCTTCCGGATTTACAATCTCGCGCTTGGACTTACACTTCAGACAATACCCTTCCATGCAAACGTTCGCTCCATTCCAGCCGATGATTTATCAAGCCTTATAAAAAAAGCAGGAGTCTCAATCCGGCTTTCCGCCGGAATTCCGTTTCTGCAACAATTCGGCGATCATCCGCACATCCTGAGATTTCCCGGCCCGGCAGACCAGAATCGCCTCGTCGGTCTCCACGATGATCACATCCTCCAATCCGACGGTTGCCAGGATGCGGTCATCCCCTGTTTTCCGGATGACGGTAACCGATTTGGAACCGGCATCGATATGCCCCGCGGGAACATCCGTCCGCAATTCCGGATGCGCCTGATACAGCTCGATCAGCGCATCCCAGCTGCCGATGTCGGTCCAGCCCAATCCGCGCGCCGGAAGGACCGCCACGCGGTCCGATTTTTCCAGGATGCCGTAATCCAGGGAGAGGTTCGGCATTGCCGCCCAGATTTTATCAATTACCGCGCCGTGGTCTTTCCGTTCGAAGGCATCCGCCATCGGAGCGATCGTCCGGCCGATGGAGGGTTGAAGGCGCAGGAATTCCGTTTCGATCACATCGGAACGCCAGAAAAACATCCCTGAATTCCAGGTGAATGAACCGCTGCGGACCATCTCCCGGGCCCGTTCCAAACCGGGTTTTTCGGTGAAGCGGCGGACCCGGAAGGCGGGGAAGCCGTCCACCGCCGGCAGCGGCTCACCCTGTTCGATGTACCCGTAACCGGTGACCGGCCCGGTCGGCGCAATCCCGAGCGTAACCAGGAACTCCTTCTCCGCCAGCATCCGGGCGGCTTCCAGCAGCCGCCGGAAGGCATCCGTATCCGCGATGTAATGGTCCGAAGGCAGGCAGGCCATCACAAACTTCGGGTGGCGCGCCTGCAACCGCGCCAGCGCGAATGCCGCGGCAGGGGCGGTGTTGCGCGGGCCGGGTTCGCAAAAGAAATTTTCGGCCGGGATCGCCGTTGCCGCCGCGCGCAACAATGGTTCGAGGTTGCGGTTGGAAACGACGAAAATATGCTCCGGTGATACGCTGCCGCTCAGGCGGTCGACAGTGGATTCGAAAAGCGATCTGCCGCCGAGCAGCGGCAGGCACTGTTTGGGTTCCTCGGGCCGCGACAGCGGCCAGAGCCTTGTGCCGCCGCCGCCGGCAATCAGCACGGCCAGCAGGGGGAGTCTTTCCTTGGGGTGTGGATCCATTTAATCCCGGTGATCCGCCGGAACGCGCGGGGACGCCGCCACATACTGCATCCCGCCGGCCGTCCGGACCATCCCTTTCAGTTCCATCATGGCCAGCGCGCCGGAAACCGTTTCCACCGGCAAATTCACGCAGGCTCGCAGTTGATCGATGTGCACCGGCTCCGCCCCGAGCGCATCCAGGATTTTCGCCTCGACCGGGCTTTCCGGGACCATCATGCGCATCTGCAACGCTGGCGCGAGGCGCGGTATATCCAGCGCGGCGATCAGCGTATCCGGGGATAATGCCGGCTGGGCGCCGTCGCCGATCAGCCGGTTGCATCCCTTGCTGGCGGGTGCCAGGATGCTGCCGGGAACGGCGAACACGTCCCGCCCGTATTCCGCGGCATACCACGCCGTCAGCAGCGCGCCGCTTTGCTCGCCGGCTTCGATCACCAGCGTGGCCAGCGCCAGTCCGGCGATGATCCGGTTGCGGGGCGGAAAATTCGCCGCATCCGGCGGCGTACCCGGAGGGTAATCGCTCAGGATTGCGCCGCTATCGGCGATCCGCTTCACCAGCCGTCCATGTTCAGGCGGGTAGACCACATCCGCGCCGCA
>Ga0105091_10000545_pt1 | contig 15861 bp, 12 predicted proteins | sample PPLLak1March2015_FD_87022 | JGI IMG/M metagenome (GOLD analysis project Ga0105091, IMG submission 87022) | Freshwater sediment microbial communities from Prairie Pothole Lake near Jamestown, North Dakota, USA - PPLs Lake P7 Core (1) Depth... | ecosystem: Environmental > Aquatic > Freshwater >... | reverse complement strand
TTGTAAAGCCCTCTGTACAGCCTGTACATTTTTCTCCTTTTTTGCTCCATCTCTTCAGTAAGCCCGGAGTTGAGCTCTGGAATATCGGAAAGGTTTATTGTAAAACTGCGAACATTACCTTTTTTCGGATCGATGGAAAGTTCTCCCACAGTATCGAGAAGTACTAAATAGAGCAGGGTTGCAAGAGGGAGCATCACGTAAATAAGCATGTAAAGGATCTGAGCTGAAGCCGGCCGCATAAACTGCATCACAACAAGGGTTACCATTATGAAAAGAGGGCCTGCAACCAGTGCGGTCACATAGATCTCGGCAAGTACGTCAAGTCTCTGTAACAGGTTTTTGTTCGCCAGCTCGGCCATGCCCTGATATTGCTCGGACTTGTTTTTTATATACTCAGTTACGGCTCCGCTACTTGAAACAATAATTAATCCATCAACAAAATCTTTAAAAACTTCGGAAGGGGTGCGTTCCTTGGCAGTTTTAAGGGCACTTATGAAATCCTTTCCCAGATAGTCCATATCTCTTACAACATAGGAAATTTCTTCCGCCGTTGCGCCAAATACATATGTATGCCGGCTCAAGGACCGGAACACATCATAAATCGACATTCCCCCTTTAGTCAGAGCATACATGTAAGTTATTGCCGGAAGCATGGATTTATCTATGGAGGCTTGCCGGTTATTTGCCTGGAAATAAGGATAGATATATGCCACGAGAAATACGGCAAAAAACCCTGCAAGAAATAGTACAAGACCAGCTAGAATCGCAAGAGGATACACATGTTCTCCTGCTAGGTCGACACGTGTAGAGTTCACGAAAAGGCTAAGTCGGGATACCGGGTCCCCGAAGGTTTTCAGTCCCAGCCATAAGCCGAAAATCCCTCCGGCAATTCCCACAATTACCGAGTACATGAAGGCAGAAGCCAGGTACTGATCCACTGGCATGGAGATATGGGAATGGCGTATTTTTACCTTCAAATCCTGAAAGTTACCTTTATTTTTATAAAAGAAAGCCCCGTAAAATTTGTATGCCAGTTCATCCAGAATAGTATAAGTCATGCTCCCCCTCTTAAGCAACTAGATTCTGTATCATACCCTGCAGAGTATCCTTTTCTATAGCTTCCATAACCATCTTCGGATGAGTCTGGTATGCCTGGATTACAATGGAAACCTGAACGTAATTCCTTATGTTTTTTTCGTACATGTAAGCCAGGATTTTTCTCCGATTCTCCATCTCATTTCTCAACTGACTGGAATCCCATCCTCTTAAATGCATGATCTCCTGTAGAGTGTGGGAATCTCCGACCTTGGTGAAGCAATCCTCTGAAGGTTCCCAGTTGAAAAGCTCGTTTATGCCAAGATCTCCTGTTTCAGGGTCGACATTAAGGACTTCCACAAGACTCCGGGTTCTTCTAACCCTTTTTTCTTCTATAAACACTTGCTCCTGAATACAGAGCACATTCAGAGACTGCAGCATGACGTGAGGCACGTTTATTGGCTCGTGGGTGAGCCTGTTTATAACGGTCTGTACATCTCCTGCATGCATTGTTGAGCTTGTTGCATGCCCTGTTGACATCGCCTGGAAAAGAGTAAGGGCTTCACTGCCTCTGACTTCACCCACAATGATATAGTCTGGGCGCTGTCTGAGAGAAGCTCTCAAAAGATCATACATGGTAATTTCTCCTGAAGAGTCTGCAGCAAAACCCTCTCTTGCAATCCCGGAAACCCAGTTATTGTGGTAGAGTAAAAGTTCCCTTGTATCTTCAATCGAGACTATCTTGGCTGTCGAAGGCATGAACAGGGACGTAGCATTCAGTATAGATGTCTTTCCTGACGCTGTCCCTCCTGCAAAAAGCATGTTGTAACCATTTTCGATAGCCAGCCAGAAATACACCAGCATTTCAAGGTCGCATGTCTTATAGCCAAGCAGATCTATAGGAGTCATCGGATCTTTCCTGAACTTACGGATAGTAAAAGAACTGCCTCTGGGGGTAATTTCTCTCCCTAAAACAGCCTGAAGTCTTGAACCGTCCTGGATTGTCGCGTCCACTATTGGCTGACTTACAGAAACGTGTTTATTGTTCAACTGGCACATCTTGATCACAAGGGCATCAAGTTCCTCTTCTTCAAAAGAAATATTGCTTTCAATATTAAGATATCTTGTATGATAAATGTAGAGAGGAACTCCCACTCCATCGCATGAAATATCTTCTATATAAGAATCATAAAGAAGAGGATTAATTTTCTCGTAGCCCAGCAGGTTTCTTCTAAGATAGTATATAATTTTTAGAAGCGCTGCTTTTGAAATGTCAGCCTTATAGCGTTCAAGAAGAAAGAGAGCTTTATCCACAAGGAATGCAGCCTTCTCGGACGTGGAATTTGTAGAGCCCAGGATCAGGATATCCTGGAAGTCTTCATAAATTCTTTCGAGGAGCTCCTTCTCAAACCTGGTGAGTGAAGGTTCAATAAGCCTGTAATATGTTGTTCTGCGATCTTCCAGAATCGACACAAAAGTGTATGGTTCCTGAAGCCAGTATCTTTCAATTTCTTTTAACCCATCAGGCACTATAAAATTTACAAGAGGTCCATCTTTTTCCGGATCATAAGCTGGCAGAGCTCTCACAGGTTTATCAAAGTAGCTTCTAGCCTTTTTTACGACCTCTGCTAAGGAGTTGTCACCTTTTTTCCCTAATAACCCCGAAAAAAGTTTGTTCTTAACTGGTATTTCTTTTACTTCATCCATAGGATCTCCCTCAATTTCTTAATGAAGTCATATGGAATAACATCTTATAAAAACTTTCGATTATTCGCCTCAACAAAAATAATTTTTAGCACCAGTTAGCTTTGATATTTAACTTATTCTCGCTTTTTAGTGGATTATTACGCCCTCTATCAAAAAAGCTAATTAAATTTAGTTAAAAAGTATTCTATCATATTTCCTTTTCTGATGAAAGTTAAATATCTAAAATGATTCCGTTGCAAAAATATCAGAATAAGTATGTAAATCTATGGACGATGAACAAAAGTCAAAATATCCGAGGAAAAATGTACCAATATTATAAAACAATTTCAAATAATTGATTGATATATTTAGCTTCATCAAAATCAGAGTAGTTTCGATTCTTGACTTGTCTTTTTTAACCATATTCAAAGCTTCAATTCCTTTTGAAGTCTCACTTGCAGAGTAAAAATCCTGAAAGCCTAGCATTTGAGCAATTATACGCTTTATAGACCTATGATCTTGTTCTATAATGTTATTCAAATACTTGACTTGTCTAATTTCAACACTTTTAGACAACTTCTTTTCATTTTTCAATTCATGTATGGCAACAGGATAATCTGGATTCTTATCAACTGTTATTACTCTCGGCATTTGATTGTGATTTGAACTCAAAGCTTTCTTAAAGAAATGTTTCGCAGCTTTTCTATTTCGTTTTGCACTTAGCATGAAATCAATTGTATCTCCGTCTGAATCAACTGCTCTGTAAAGATATTTCCATTCACCTTTTACTTTTATATAAGTCTCATCCATTTGTATTCGGTTAAGATACGATCTATAAGAAATGTGTTATTTTTGTTGCCATTTTTGTAAACCTATAATGTAAATCGAGATGTATAGATGATTGCAGTAGTCATTTTAACGTTAACAGATTCCTTGACCGAATACAAATGAAGTCTCATCAACTCTCCATGAATCATTCGTTGGTCTTAAGTGCTTTCTTATCTTCTTTTCTATTTCAGGTGAGTATTGATGTACCCATCTCATGATTGTTGTATGGTCGACTTTTATTTCCCTTTCTGCCATCATTTCCTCTAAATTTCTATAGCTCAATGGATATTTTAGGTACTATCTTACTGTTTGCAAGATGATTTCTCCTGCAAAGTGTTTCCATTTAAAGGAATTTACTGGCATACCATACAAGTGTACTCCTAAATTCCTGTTTATTTCATAGTATCCTTCTCATAATTTTTTTGCAACGGAACCTTCATTTTTCAGTTTAATAAATCGATTTTTAGGAAACAATTATATAGTTAGTTTTTGTCGTTGTATTTGTTCCAAATCCATTCTTGACTGTTAAACTAACTGTGTAAGTTACTTTTTTAGTGTATTTATGTGATGGGCTTTGAGCTGTTGAAGTGCTTCCATCTCCAAAGTCCCATTTCCAAGAAGTAGGCGTACCTGTACTAGTGTCAGTAAAACTTACAGTAAGAGGGTGTTTTCCAGAAGTTGGAGTTGCAGTGAAGTCAGCAATTGGGACTTGAGGAACTATTACATTGATTTGAACATCTGCTGATGCAGTATTGTAGTTTGCAGTATCAGTAGGTGTGAAATCAACATGTAATGGCTGTGTGCCCACATTCAGTATAGTTCCTGCTAGTGGAGTATAGGCATAGGTTCCAGAAACTGGAGCTAATGCATTCAACTGAGTGCTGCTTAATGGTGTTCCATAGACTATGTCAGCAGGATTACTCCAGGCAACTATAGGGTCTGCTTTATTGACATTGATTGCAACATCCTGTGAAGCTGTATTGTAGTTTGCAGTATCAGTAGGTGTGAAATCAACATGCAGTGTCTGTGTACCTGCATTCAGTATAGTTCCTGAAGCCGGAGTATAGGTAAAGGTTCCAGGTACCGAAGCAGATGCACTTAATTGAGTGCTGCTTAATGGTGTTCCATAGACTATGTCAGCAGGGTTACTCCAGGTAATTGTAGGAGTGTTTTTTTCTTTTGATTCCGACTCGAAATGAACCCCTACGAAATCAAACCATACATCTTTATTTTTACTGGCTGCATTCCCGTTTGCTGAGAATCTTACTATGAGTTTATCAAGTTTTGCAACAGTATTCACGTAACTCGTAATGTCGTAGGTATCCGGATCTTTTTGTTTGGGACCTTTAATACTCGCAACATCAATCCAGTCGGAGCCTCCAACATTGATCTCGAGCTTCATATCCTTCTGACTGTTGTCGTGAGAACTATACACCATTTTTAAAAGAACTGTTGTTAACGGGTCTTTAATATTAAATTCGCATTGTTCTATCCCAAAATTGAATATTTCATAAGATTCGAAGCCTTTTTCCATATGACAATCTGTTACAAGCCCATCACCGATACAGCCAACCAGTTCTGTAGGCAGGAATGTTTCGTTGTTATTTCCTGATTTATCACATACACTCCCGTATGGATAAGGAGTAATCCATTCAGGACGTTCCCAGGAAATACTCTGAAGCACTGTTTTCTGGATCACCTGCTCGGACGGTGTGTGCACAACGAACATGTCTATATCAACACCGCTCTTGATTTTTTTATCATTAATTACTATGCAATCCCCGAGCGTTAAAACATCATCGTCGAGTTCAGTGCCGTCTGGATCTTTAAAGTCGGACTTGCTGAACTCTTCCTTCTGCCCGTCGGCGAATAAGAGTATTACTTTGATAGCTGACAGGTCAATAGCTTCTCCCCCAATGTGGAAGATCTGTATGGTATCGTCACCTATATTGATATTTTCTTGCAGGTCGGTATGTGGCATACGCTGAGAATTTTCAATTGCTAGTTCGGAAAATACGGTAAGCGCTATTGTAGAAAAGGCTATAATGACTATAGATATCATAAGCAATTGGCCATATACTTCTGAAACTGCCTTGCAGTCCTCTCCAAGTGCCCTGTGTTTTTTACCCTCCACGACGAGTCCCCTTCTAAAAACTTATTGCTTAACTCTTTAAAATTATTACTAATTGGATATTAACCTGACTGTCTGAGGAAGTTATTAATCTTTAAACCGATAGTCAGGTTAATTTTCTGTAACTCACAAATCTCAAGAGGTCTCCGGGACGTAAAATCCACATAAAGTAAATTGAATCGTGAGCGATTGATGTTGAGTTTGCATTTAAAGTAAATTTCAGCAATGTCACTAAATTAAAAAAGCAGCTTGTAACTGCGTCTGTTACTAAAATATTCTCCTCTATCATAACAATCAAGAACAATCTCAAAAATAGATAACCAGGGTAAAAAATTAATGAATGTATTGTAACAAAAAATAAGTCACAGATTTATATAGCCTTTTTTCAAGAAACAAGTGCCTTGAGCCCGGCAACTGCATTTACCAGTATATCTACTTCTTCTTCTGTATTATATAGTGCAAAAGAAGCTCTTACGGTGCTGTCCACTTTCAGGAAGCGAGTAATCGGAATTGCACAGTGATGCCCGCTCCTGACACAGATTTTTCTGGTCTGGTCAAGAATCAGGGCAACATCATGGGCATGAAGTCCTCTTACGTTGAAAGGTACTATTCCTGCCCTGTTCTCAGGCCCGTAGACCTCTACATGCTCGAGTTCTGAGAGCCTTTTTGCAGTTTCCCCGGATAATTTTATTTCATGCGCCTCAATTTCCGAAACCCCTATTTTTTCCACATATTCGACGGCTTTTCCTAAGGCTATGACTCCCGGAATGTTTGGAGTGCCGGCTTCAAAACAGGCAGGAGAAGGTTCCAGCACGTAAGTATATCCTTCAACATCCGAAACCGTACCTCCTCCCACCGAGGCACTCTCGAGCGCGTCCGGTTCTTTGATATAAAGTACGCCAGTGCCCTGCGGTCCAAGCAGACCCTTATGTCCGGCAGTTGCAAAAAAGTCACAGTCCAGATCTTTAAGGCTGACCGGCATATGTCCTGCGGATTGGGCCCCGTCGATCAGGACTTTTATTCCGTATCTGTGGGAAAGTTTTGTGATATTTTTTACATCCTGGATGGAACCGAAGACGTTTGAAACCTGAGTTACGGCAACCAGTCTGGTTTTCTCAGTAAAGGCTTTCTCTATCGAAGAAATATCGATTTTGCCCTCACTGTCCGGACTTACAACTGTTACGTTTACCCCTTTTTTCTGCAGGCGCAGCCAGGGCAGGAGATTCGAATGGTGTTCGAGCAGGGTGGTAACAATATGGTCTCCAGCCTCCCAGGGATAACTGTTTGCAATAAGGTTGATTCCCTCAGTGGTATTTTTCATAAAAACGGTCTTTGAAGGCTCCACATTCAGAAAATGCGCAACTGTCTCCCTCGCATCTTCGTAACGATTTGTAGCTTCCCTGGCCAGACGGTGTGCTCCTCTCCCGTGGTTGCCAGCATACCTGTAAAAGTACTCGACCATAGCTTCAACTGCAGGTATCGGGGTCTGAGTAGTTGCCGTGCTGTCAAGGTACACGACTTCTTTTAAAACAGGGAAATCTTCACGGACCGCATATACATCGTACATGCTTCTTTTTTAGGATCGAGAAATAAAAAAAGGTTGTGCAGGTTATTTACCCTGCATTCCGCCTATCATAAAGCGGTAAAGGTCTAATTCGTCTGAGTCCAGGTTGTCAGTACAGCCTTTCACAACAGCATGATAACCGCTTTCCTGGTGCTTGCGTCTATATTCGTTTCTTTTTTTGTGTTCTTGCTTTAATTCACTCATAGTTTTCCTCCTGTCTCTTCAAGGCTTGCGCTTACATGCGGGTCAGATTTAGTCCTTCTCTATGCGAGATCCCTGCAATCAGAGTCTAAGTTCCCAGCCTTTTCGGATGCGGCAGTTGAGTGCAGGTTAGAATTCCCGGCCCCTCACAGGAATTTCAATTAAAGTCATTCTCTAAATTCCTGAGGACAAATTCCTGCATTAAGGTTAGAACCTTCAATCTTTCTGGATCAAAACCTGAAAGCAGGTCAGAATTCTATTTCCTTTGGGCTAAAAAAACCCCACAAACAGCGCAACAAGCGTTGTTCTTACCCACAACAAATAATAATTGTCAATCGTAATATATATTGATTCCGGAATTTCTTTTAAATTAACTTGAAATTTTTTTAATTAAGCCAAATTTTTTGAGCGAATGATTGGAAAGACTCCCCAGTTTCCAATTTCAGGAATTTATGCCAGAAGTTTACTTTTTAGCTTCGGAGTTCGCCATAAGTCCTGAAAGATGGGCAGGAATCGCCCCTATTGCAGTACAGGTCTCAAGAGAAAGCCCTTTGCAGGTAATGTCAAGATGATACTTTCCTCTCTCGAAAAGCTCTTTTGGAAGCCCTTTGTGCCCGAGCCCTACGAGAAATAAAAATGAGCGATTTCGAAGGGCTTCCTCGGCGATTTTTACGGGCGTAACCTGTCTTTTCGGGTCAGGTTTTGAGGTAGTAATTACGATTTCTCCAAACTGGGAGGGGAACCCTTTCTTCGGAAGATCGGATACTGACAGGTGGTTTTTTTCATAAAGGACTTTGAGATAGCTCCCTGATTCCCCGATTGTAGTTTTCTCCATCACATAAGCCACCAGTTCCTCTGCGGTCATCTTAAAAGGAAAATCGTATAGGGCAAGGTGGAACCCAAAAGCGTGGCAGATTGGAGCAGCTCTTGCAATTGCACGGTAGTGAGCGTCGAGAACTTTGATCTTATCATAAGTGTTTACTATTCCAAGGGTAAGCATAAGTTGCCTCATTGTGCTTTTGCGTAAATAAGGTTTTGTCTACCAATTTTGTTAAAGACCTTTTTTATCTCGATTTTCAGAACCATGAGATACGGGGCTTTTGATCTGAAGATTTTGCCACTTGACTGAATCCGGAAGACGAAATCTAAGATCAAAATCTAAGATTGAAATTTAGCAATTGTAAGAATATTTCATCGCGTACTGTGTACATTTCTCAAAATGCTCACACTTTTTACAATCTTCCCAGAGCAGTAACTTTTCGGAACTCTCAATTTTTGCGAAATTAAGTTTTTCAAAAAAGTGAGGCGCAGTCGTCCTGACATACAAATCACGGGCTGGCTCATCAATTGTTGTCAGGAGATACTTAACAAGTCTGGTTCCGATTCCTTTGCCCCGAAAATTCGGATGGACAGCAATAGAGTGAATTTCAAGAAACTCCTTACCCTGGAATTCGGACTTTATGAGTGAAACGCATCCTCTAATCTGCCCATCGATTTCGGCCAGAACGAAATCTTCGGCTTCGAGTCCTTCCATATCGAGGAAGTAAGTTGAGAGGAGCCTCTGGATTGCTTGCAGGTCTGGTTTCCCGGCTTTTCGAATCAAAATTTCGGTCATGTTTTTTCAATAAAGAGTTTAATAATTGTTTTTTCTACGAATCTTCCCAACATCCTCTTATCTTTTCCCCGAGGGTCTTTCTCAAGGTATTCTTATCTCTTTTTCCCGGATGTAAGGTTCGTCCATGCTTCCGCTCCGGAAACCCTCAAGGTCAAGGGTTACGTAGTCAAAACCCAGGGATTTCAAATGTCGCGAGATTTTCTCTTTTTTCCGTAGAGCATTTTCCAGTTCCCCCTCAATTACTTCTATCCGGGCGAGATTTTCATGCATCCTGACCCTGAACTGGGTAAACCCCAGGGAAAAGAGAAATTCTTCGGCTTTTTCGATTTTCTGGAGAGCCTCGACAGTAATTGGCTGTCCGTAAGGAATGCGTGTTGCAAGGCAGGCTGCAGACGGCCTGCTGGCTGCAGAAAGGAAAAGCTCCGAAGCAATCGCCCTTATTTCTTCTTTTGTCACATCAAATTCCACGAAAGGAGAAAAGACCTTTTCTCCGGCTTCCTGCACTGCCCTGTATCCCGGACGGTTTTCCCCAGATATTTCGGAGGAGTTTGTGCCCTCAAGTACAACATTATATTCCGCTTTTTCTGCGAAATCCAGCAGGGTTTCAAGCAGGGCTTTTTTACAGAAATAGCACCTGTTTAATGTATTTGCGGAAAAATAAGGAAGGCTCAGCTGGGAAAAGGGGAGAATTCGGTGTTGAATTCCGATCTCACAGGCTGTCTGAACAGCCGTTTCCAGCTGTTTCCCTGGAAAGAGTGGAGAGTCTATAGTTACCGCAAGGGCCTTTTCCCCAAGTACCTCAAAAGCAAGGGCTGCAAGAGTGGTACTGTCCACACCTCCTGAAAACGCAACGACCGCACTTTCTCTGGCTTTTATAGCCTCCTTTATCAGTTCTATCTTCTCAGTGGCCATTAGTAACGGATTTTTAGCTAATAAGATATATGTATTTGCCAGCCCTATAGTCAGCTACTTAAAGCAGTTGAAAAAAAGATCAATGTGTCTGTACTTAATAGACGCTATTGCCGGGTTTTAGAATATTCCCAAAATCGCAGCATTTCGAAATCGTTTTAATATTTCTATTACCGGAGTCCTGTTTCGTATCAGAGCTTTATTTACCATACTAAGTCAGAATAAAAAGTAAATTTGCCTTGACGGCATAATTCTCATTCAAATTATAAAGACGGAGACCTTACATGGCATTATTCGGAACTAATGGTATACGTGGTATCGCCAATGAATATATAAACCCAGAACTTGCAGTCAATTTAGCCAGGAGCCTTGGTACATATATGGGTTCGAAAGGCACGGTTGCTATAGGCTGTGATACCCGGATTTCAGGCCAGATGCTGAAGTCTGCCGCAATTGCCGGGGCTCTTTCAACAGGTCTGAACGTGATCGATGTGGGATTTGTTCCTACTCCTTCGATTCAGTATTATGTGCGCGACTATGCCGATGCCGGGATCGTTATTACCGCATCTCACAACCCAAGAGAATATAACGGAATCAAGTTAATTGCCGGAGACGGCACGGAATTTCCCAGGGATGGGGAAAAAGAAATTGAAAAAATTTATTTTTCAGGAAAATATTCTATTGTATCCTGGGAAAAGACCGGCAGTTTCAGGACCGATCCCGGAGTCAACGACTACTATATCAGGAATGTTATAAATTCGGTTGATGCCGAAACCATCCGCAGCCGGAGACTAAAGATAGTTGTTGATACTGGCTGCGGAGCAGGTTCGCTCACCCTTCCCTTCCTGCTCAGGGAACTGGGCTGCAATGTGCTGACTCTTGGAGCTCAACCCGATGGGACTTTCCCCTGGCGAAATCCAGAACCCACACCTGATGCTTTAACCGAACTCTCCAAACTTGTAAAGATGACCGGGGCCGATCTCGGAGCGGCTCACGATGGGGACGCGGATAGGATAGTCTTTATGGATGAAAATGGTGAATTTTTAAATGAAGAAGTTCTGCTTGCGATGATGGCAAAATATATGCTTGAACGCGAAAAAGGGCCTGTAGTAACTCCTGTTAGCTCTTCTCAGCGCATGGCCGACGTAGCAAAAGCTGCAGGCGTCGAACTTTACTGGACAGCGGTCGGCTCCATCAACGTCGCCCGGAAAATGATGGAAGTAAATGCGGTTTTCGGAGGCGAGGGCAACGGAGGCCTTATTTTCCCCAAACATCAGTATTGCAGGGATGGAGCAATGGCCTGCGCCAAAATCCTTGAAATCCTGGCTAACGGACACAGGCTTTCCGAACTTTCTAGAAGTGTGCCTGAGTATTTCAACGCAAAAACAAAAATCCCCTCTATAAATACCCTGGACACAATGGAAAGAGTAAAGTACGAAGCTTCAGGCCTTGGGCTTAAAATGGATACTGTCGACGGGATCAAAATCTGGTACGAAGACGGCTGGGTTCTTATCCGCCCCTCGGGCACGGAACCGATTTTCCGAATCTTTGCCGAAGCAAAAAAGCAGGAAAGAGCCAAAGAACTCATGCAGGAAGGCCTGGAAATGGTCATAAGAGCAGAAAAAGCTTCAATCTCCAAATGAATTTTCTTTCAGGTTAACCAGTGAATGGATTCAAAAAGTCATAGCACAGCAAGATCTTGAAAAAATCTTGATTTTCCTGCCGTAGCTATGGTAAATAAGGAATCCTGACTCACTGGCATACCCATGCTGGAAACAGGAAACTCCGAAAGCAAATAACCTCAAGCTGTCTCAAAAATCAACCCATCTCTACAATTGGAATAAAACATTTCACTGTGGGTTAGTAGGTCTAAATTCCAATAATCACTCATCTCGTAAACTCACGCATTAATTACGCTTTTAAAGACAAATTCAACACATCTCGTTTATTTTTTAAGTGATGGTTTTTACTGTGAGGACTACATATAAGGGATTTTAAGAATTGATATTGGATCAGTATTTTAAACTCTTATTTTAAATCATTGTTTTAAATCATTGTTTTAAATCATTGTTTTAGATCCTTGTTTTAAATCCTCATATTAGTTTTGTATAGTACTATAAATATGTTAATATAAATATTCTATATACGGCGAATGTATTATTTGCCGAAAGTAGGTACTATGGAGGGAGAAAAGGATATGAACAATTTCACAAAAGTGGGGTCGGAGTACAAATGTTTCTCAACGTTTATTCCACCTTATGTTCTCGATAGTATGGCAAAAGCTGGAATTAAAGAAGCAAAGTCGACCATTATTCAGAGCCAGTATTTCCGGGAAAATAGGGCTGAGAATTCTAAAAAGATGGGATTACTTGGAGCTGTTGTGCCAGCAGGCAGAGCATATGTGCAGGTATTTGATTCTCAGAATACACAAGATTTTCAGAAAGAACTAAAGCGTGATCAAGAAAAGAAACCCACACCAACAGGCGATGAAGCCATAGATCTTACTTACGATTACGTTAGCAAGGATCGTGATTGCTTAAAGAATGAATTAAACCGAAATTCCCTAGATAATAATGGCATGGATCTGATATGCAATGTACACTACGGCGAAAATTACGGTAATGCTTTTTGGTACAATGGCCAAATAACTCTTGGTGACGGAGACGGCAAAATCTTCACCAATTTTGCCAAGTCCCTTGATGTAATAGCTCACGAACTAGGTCACGGCATTGTTGAGAATACTGCCAAATTAGTATATCAAGATCAGTCGGGCGCTTTAAATGAACACTTCGCGGATGTATTTGGAACTGTGATTACACAGTGGGTCGAAAATCATGATGCGGAACATGCAGATTGGCTAATCGGTGACGAGATCATGGGGCCTGATTTATACGGTGAAGCACTTCGTTGCATGAGTGAACCGGGAACTGCATATGATAACAAACTTTTAGGCAAGGACCCTCAACCTGCACATATGAAGAATATTTATACTGGTACTGGTGATAACGGTGGTGTGCACATCAACAGCGGCATTATGAACAAGGCTTTTTACCTTACAGCCGTCGAAATAGAAACCAATCAAGCAGTTAGAATCTGGTATAATGCATTGCTGAATCTCTGGCCTACTGCGAATTTCAAGGAAGCCTTCGGGGAGATTGTAAAAGCTGCACAGATTCTTGCAAAAAATAATAGTGTAGACAGAGACGCACCACAAAGAGTAAGAGCAGCTTTTAGGGAAATCGGGCTATCTTAAATTAGATTAATCAGCATAAACCTTATTAATGTAGAAAATCGGCTCTGTAGAACCTCTTAATTCGTGTAACACTTCAAAATCACAATTTTGTCAGATATGCTACCATATATTAGGGGAAATGCCCCTTTAGCCGATTGATGTAAATTTTAAGGGTACTTCTACAGAGCCATGGGAGCAGATCCGAAAAGGCAAATAGTCACCTTAAATATCCTAGAATCACCATCCTTGATTCTAGTGTCTCGTCAATCCTCAAAGATTTAACGATTCTGATTAGTTGCAATTGATTTTATACGATATTTTGCTGTTTACGCGACACTAGCTTTTTGTACCATTTTTCGGGATAAAAATCTCAGATAGATGATTTTATGCAAGTTACAATTCTTTTCTTCCATCGATGAATATTTTGATTAGTATGCATTAATTTCAGATTAGTAGCAACAAATTATAAATACGTTAATTACTGTATTACTGATGGGACTAAAAACGAAAAATCCTCCCTTATATGAGTATGTCAGTATGAGAGCCTCCTAAGCTCAAAACGTACACATTCTAAGCTGAAAAAGTAGAAAAAACTCGAAGTATTCTTTGATAAAAGGAACAACCGGTAGTACAAGATCAATCGAAAGTGCAAGATCAATCGAAAGTGCAAGATCAATCGAAAGTGCAAGACCAGTAAATTGATTTGAAAGATAGAGATTGGGTCAAAAATGAGGAATAAAAGATACTCCAGAAATGTGATACAAACTGGAAAAAAATAGAAAATACGGACCTGAACCCGGATTCAGGTTAATGGGGTTGATAGGAGAAGACAGTGGCAGATCAAAAGCAAATAACATGTGCGGAATATCTCGAGAACAGATAACTTGTGCTGAATTGTCTCAGGTAGTTTATTGAATCCAGAACTATGAGGTTTGGTTTCAAAGCCGATGCCGGAACTCCAGATATCGGCTTTCAACCTGATCTCCTTAATTTGACTCTTTTTCAGAGTTTCGGTGTTTCTCCCAGTATCCTGTGAGTTTGCCGCCAAGGGCAAGCTTTCCGAGTTCTCGCCTTACCCGGTCACTCACTTCTGCCGGAACAGCCGATGCATATGGGGTTCCCGGCAGGGGAGTCAGGTAATGAGCCCTTACAGTGCCTCCTTTCTTGCAGATCCAGCGGACAAGGTCAAGGCTTTTTTCCTGGTCTTCTTCAGTTTCGGTAGGAAGGCCGAAGATAAAATCAACCGCAGGAACAATATCATGCTCCAGGCAGCACTCAACTGCTGAAATGCTGTCTCCCACAGTATGCCCTCTTCGAATCTCCTTTAGAACTCGGTCACTGCCGGACTGAGCCCCAAGGCTAAGGGTATCGTTTGCGCAGTATATTCTCACAAGTTCAGCCGACGCGTCGGTCACGAATTCCGGGCGCACTTCGGAGGGAAATGTCCCGAAGAAGATTTTCTTATCAGGCAGTTTGTAAAGTGCAGAAAGCAACTTCTCCACCTTATCAAACCTGGGGTGAATTCCATCACTTCCGTAGCCGAAAGCATTGGAGGCTATAAAGCGAAGGTCATTATAATGCCCTGCATTTTTCACAATGGAATCTATGCTTCTGTGCCTGACTTCTCTTCCGAAAAGCCTGGGAGTCTGGCAGTACTTGCAGCCCCAGGGGCATCCCCTGCTGATTTCAATCGGAGCCCGGAGTTTTTCAGGGTTGAAGCAGGGGTAGGAGTCAAGATCTGCATAGAGCCTTTTCGGAGTTATGACAACCTTACCCGTTTCTGCATCTCTGTATGCAATGCCTGATACTTTTCCCGGATCTTTTCCTTCCTGGATTGCTTTTACAAGTTCCGGAAGGGTTTCCTCTCCCTCGCCGATCACGGCATAATCAAAGCATTCAAGTGTCTCTTCTGGAGCCCCGGATGGGTGAGGGCCTCCAGCGATGAAAATCGAATCCGTGCCTGCATTTTTCACTTCCATGAAAACCTTTGCTGCCTGGCGCGTTGTAAAACTGTAGATCATTATCCCGTTTACAGGTTTGTCTACAAAATCGGCTTCCGGCAGTAAAGGGGAAAGCACTGCAAAGCTGTAAGAGTTTTTCTTGCTGTACCGGAAGTGTATGTCCATTATTTTTCCTCCGTTTTTTAAATCCCGGGGCTCGCTCAGGTAATTGGCTTAAAAGGTATCAGAGTAAAGCAGAGAAAGCCCAGGATAAAGGTAATGATCCCTAAAAGGATACGTTTTTTATCCAGTTCTACTTTGTCATGCAGGGGAGACGGATGCCCTGCTGCTGCAAAAACCCAGAGAAGAAGGGCCCAGAAAATCCATATGACTCCATCTTCCTTCAGCCAGTAAATTACATAAATCCCTATAAGGAACAGGACACGCGGCATAAGAAAAGAAATCTTTTCCGCTTTCTTACCCAGCATGGCCCTTAGGATATGCCCGCCGTCAAGCTGCCCTGCAGGAAGAAGGTTGAGCAGGGTCACGAACATACCTACCCACCCTGCAAAGGCTACCGGATGCAGGTTATCTCCCGTAGCTCCTACAAGATTCTGAATAAGCACGAAAAGGGGAGGCAGCCCGAGATCAAACATCATGGAATCCGGCAGGGGTTTTACTGCAGGCACTTCAAGGTTAAGTCCTATGATAGTAACTGCG
>Ga0105091_10000543_pt1 | contig 15878 bp, 16 predicted proteins | sample PPLLak1March2015_FD_87022 | JGI IMG/M metagenome (GOLD analysis project Ga0105091, IMG submission 87022) | Freshwater sediment microbial communities from Prairie Pothole Lake near Jamestown, North Dakota, USA - PPLs Lake P7 Core (1) Depth... | ecosystem: Environmental > Aquatic > Freshwater >... | reverse complement strand
TTCGTCGGCTGGGGGGTGAGGGTCCAGGTCGTCGTCAATTCAAGAATCGTCTCCGGTGTGGGAGACGATTCCGCCGCAGTTCCCCCGCCATCCCCCGGCACTACGATGATCTGAGGGGTGGGAGTCGGCCCAGCGGCCGCCTCGAGGATGCAGGCGGAGCCGAGAGTCATCATGGCAGGCAGCAACATCAGGTGTGCGATACGTACATGCATTGGTTTCATGCGCTTCTCCATACCTCCAAAAGCCTAATAGGCGACATAAGTTGCTGTGGCGGGTCCGATATAGGCCTCGCTTACCACGAACATCATCTCCCCGGACCCGCATTCGAAGAACCACATAAAAAACAAGCCGCCGGGACCCTCCAGCGTTACGGCCTCGCCGGGAGAGATCCGGCCGTCCCCCGGTATCGTGAAGGTGTACCGGTAACTGAAGTCGTCGTACGAGATTTCGCCCCGGCACATCGCATTGGGGGTCTCGTTGCGGATGTTTACCGTGTACCGTCCGTCGAGGACGATCACGCTCGAGCTCGGTTCCGGCCCGATCGGAACGTCGTGGGCTTCGTAGAGTATGCCGCTGTGACTGTCCATGATCCGGATATCATAGAAGCCCGCGGTGAAGGGCATCCCATAGGTTTCTCCCGCGCCGATCGTGTGTCCCGCGAGTAGATTGGTGCCCCAGACGGTTTCCGCCTGCGGGCGGATGCGGAGGATGCTGACCGGGAGGTAGGTTCTATTTTCGATGGTGAAGTTGATCCCGGGCAGCGGCGGCGCTTCACGGACCGGAAGGCCGGCGGCGTCCCCGCTGATCGTTGAGCTGCCGCCGAAGATCCAGCATTCCGCTCCGCCGGACGCCCGGGCGAAGTAGTAATCCGGCCATTCCGGCGCCGCCCTCGCCAGCAGCGGGACGGTCTGTCCTCCCTCGACCCTGGCCACCCATTCATATAGGATCCAATGCGGACCGGTGACGCAGCTGAGGTCCTGGCCGGCCGTCAGGTTGACCGGCTCGGCGGTCGCGGTGTTCGTCGGTTGGGCGGCAAGTGTCCAGGTCGGCGTCAGGTTGAGGATCGATTCCGGCGTGGGGGATGGCGTCGAGGGCTCCTCGCCGTCACCCGGAACCACAACGATCTGGGGGGTGGGCGTCGGTCCGGCCGCCGCCTCGAGGATGCAGGCGCTTCCAACGGCCATCGCGGCGGCAGGGATCAACAAATGCACGGGCAGGGAACGGGCATGTGTCATGTCTTCTCCGTTGCACGTATTATGGCATGAAAAGGAGCGGAGAATCCATAAAGGAAGCGCGGTTTGGGTGTTTCCTGGAGGTCTTTTGGGGATTCTTAAATAGGATCAGCGGCGAATAAAGGGGACCGCTGATCCGATGGGAGGCCTTTTCTTCCGGCGGGATAAAAAACCTTTGTGCGGGAACCGGATCGCGCTCTAGATTCCGTACGGGTTCGGATCGAGGATCTCGATCGATCCGTCGCTGTCCACGTCGGTCCAGCCGAAGAAGAGGAAGGGGAACGCGGACTGATCGTAGTTCCAGATCAGCTGATCGTTGGCGCCGGCGGTTCCGGTTGTCCACCAGTGCTGCCACCCGAGGCTGTGTGAAAGTTCATGGACCAGCAGCGAGCCGTACAAGCCGCTGCCCAGATCGGCCGGGGATTGAACGGTCATATACAAATTGACCCTGTCCGAACCGGTGGGAAGGCACCCGCCGTAAAGGGTCCAACCCAGGCCGCCGTATTTTGCGGACAGAGCGGTCCCCGAATCGAGATCGATCTGGGCGACCAGATCGTAATCGCGGGTCGATAAACCCGTCAGCGATTGAATCTGGGACGCAGTCAGGAATTCGCCCGGGACCGGCGGCGCGGAAACGAAGGCCGGCGTGATGTGGAGCTCCAGCAGCGGGGCGGACTGCCCAATCGCGGCGGCGTAAGCTCGGTGCCAATCCGCCGTCTGCGCTTGTGCGGCGGCGAGCGCGGTAAAATCCTGGTCGCGCGGGATGCCCGTGTTGCCGTAATCCACGACCACGCCCAACATCCGCAGAGCGCCCACGGGCCGGCAAATCGTTGCCAGCCCGGGTTCGGCGCGGTTCACCGCCATCCGGTTTGTGCCCACCGTGCCGTCGTCGAACAGGTCGATTTCGTAATTGAAATCACCGAGGTAGACGGCGCTCACCCAGCGCGAAGGATCCCGGGCGTCCGGGTTGGGGCGGATGTAGCGGCCAAGCGGAGGGACGGGGATGGACAGCCCGAACCGTTCGGAATACAGGCGGACGAACCGGTCGCGGAGCGATTCCGCGCCGGCCGGCAGGCCTTCGACGCTGACGGTCAGGGAAGTCCGGGCGATGGCCTCGAAATAATTTTGGTTGTCGTCCGCGGTGCGCGCGTATGCCGTCAGGGAATATTTCCCGTTCCCGCGGTAGGGCGTCCAGGTCAATTCCGCCCGGAAGGGGAGGGAATAGGCGTCGTTGTGAACACGGGCCACCTGCAGGCCGTCGGCTTCGAGGATGACGTCCTTCACGACGACCAGCTTCTCATCGCCGCCGGCTTCCACCGTAACCACCGCCTGGGCGAAGCCGGCGGAATCGAGAGACGCAGTCACGGCGGCTCCGTCCGGGAGTGAGACGAAGGCGATCGAGGCGCCGGCCGGCGTTGCTTCGGGGGATGGGGAGGAACCGCCGGAGGTCACGGTGATATCCATCTCCGCCGCGTGGATGTTTTTCCCGCCGTCGAGGAATTCCACCGCCAGAAGATGCTTTCCCACGCCGGGTGATTTCCATTCCAATGCGATGGTTTCACCCGGGGCGATGGAAGCCGAATGCACCGCCTCGACGACGGAATCCACTTTCAGGGTCGCTTCGATGGTCTCGCCACCCGTGCAGCGGGCGGTGACGGTCAGCGGTACGCCGGCGGCGGCTTTGGTTCCCGGTTGCGGTGAGAGGATTTCCACCTTCCAGCCGGAGCCGCCGGCAAAAGCGGCCGTCCCCGCTGTGATATCCGGCAGGTCGCCGGCCGGTGCCGATGTCCTTGGAGCAGCAGGGAAATTGCACGCGGCCAGGGCGAGAAAGACAACCCACCATGGGCGGCGAAGTATTCCGGCTGCGGAGTGTTGGATGGGCATGACCCCTCCTCATCGATCGTTCCGATGCATACTCATCGTATGAATTATTTCCGGGACGGTTCGTAAAGGGGGCGTGAAAAAAACAAGGGCGGTCCTAACCCTCCTCACCTCCATCCCCAACCCCTTCCCCCTCTCCTGGAATTACTCCAGGAGAGGGGGAAGGGGCTAGGGGTTAGGGGTGAGGAGGGAGGAGTGTTTTAACTTATCAAGACAGGAATTCCCACACCACCCGCGCGAACTCCTGTGCCTCACCCCGCCGGAAAAGCGCCGGCTTCCCCTCTCCTGACTAACGTCAGGAGAGGGGTTTAATCAAGACAGGAATTTCCACACCACCCGCGCGAACTCCGCTGCATTCTCCTCGAACATGAAGTGCGACGCGCCGGGGATGACCGCGGATTCCGCATCGGGGTAAATGCCGAGGTATTGCCGGGTGGTCGACTCGCTTTGAAGATCCTCCGCGCCGTGCAGGATCAACACCGGGAAGGCGGTGCTCTTCATCGCGGCGCGGTAATCGTGGCGCTGGCCGAGGCTGAGGTATATTCCCCAGACCATCCATCCGCCGGGCCGGCCCGCTTCTCCCGCGGAGGCCTGCGGTGCGTTGGGGTAGGCCAGGGAATAATACTCCCCCAGCCGGTTGTTGAGCGCGATCAGATCGGCTTCGCTTTTCGAGAATATTTTCTGGAAGTCCAGGTAGTCTTGGATAAACGCGTCGAATTCTGTGCGCCGGGATTCGGGAAGGCGCTCCCGGACGAGCGGAAACAGCCCGCCGTTTTCCTGCGGCATGACGAGCATATCGGCCGGTGAGATCAAGACAAGCTTCTCGACCCGTTCCGGGAATTCGGTGGCATACAGCGCGGCGATAAATCCGCCGAAGGAATGCCCGATCAGCGTGATCTTCTCCACGCCCAGGATCCGGCGGATGCGTTCTATATCCGCCACCTGCGCGCCGAGGCCGAGGCTTTTATTCAAGGTCTGCATGTTCTCGTAATAATTGGGGGATGCGAATTTGTCGAACGGGCGGGTGGATTCGCCGCACCCGCGCTGGTCATAATAATGAAAGGCGTGACCGTCCGTGAGCGGCTCAAGCCCGCTCCAGGGTTTGACGGATGGATTGCCCGGCCCGCCGTGCACAACCAGGACCGGTATCCCTTCTCCGGAGGAGAAATGACGCAGGCGGATGTCCGCTTCGACCAGCCACACGCCGGGCTCGTCCGGCTGCGCCGGCGGATCGAGCGGCGCGCCCAGGTCCTTTTCCGCGCGGACCATGCCCGGCTGGTACAGCGGGCCGGTAAAGGATTGCCACATATAATACCCGCCGACGGCGGCTGTGGCGATGCAGATGATCAGGATCGTTACGATGATGATGGGCATTTTTTTCATATGAACCTCTCAAGTCGGGGCGCATGGCTATGCGCCCCGACAAGGGCGGACCACCGTTCGCCTTTACCCATACGGCTGGCGCACGATCGTCTGCAGCTTTTCCGGCGCGGATTTGCGCGGGTCCTTGAGGTAGATTTCGTGATGCTTCCCGCGAAGCGTGCGGCCGGATTCCTTGATGTGATCGTGAATCTTCATGACCGTCGGTCCTTCGGTCGAGTAGGGGCCGATGTGCAAGATCTGCGCGGCCGGCCCTTCGGCGAAGGATTCGAATCGGACTTTTCCCAGCGCCGGCGGATTCTTCTTCTTGCCCACCTCGGCCCGCATCGTTTCCACGATCTCGCGGGTGACAAAATCCGGCTGCAGGATCATCATCGTCCACTTCCAGGCGGATTTATCCCCCGTGCCGAAAGTCCGCAGGTCGTCCGCCCACCACAATCCCTCGAGCGGCATTACGCCGTAGTCGACGGGCTTCTTTCCCTTCTTGATGTGGAACTTGATCGCGTACGCCAATTGGTAGAGCGCCGTCACCGCCTCCGCATACTCCGGCGCCTTGTTCGGGTCGCCCTTCCCGTCGATCATGAGGAAGTTCATGGCGGGAATGTTCACCGCGTCAACTTTCTTTGCGGATGCCTTGAAGAATTCGGCCAGTTGTTTTTTCAGATCGAGCTTTTTCACGGCTTCACCTTTTAATTGTTCGTAAAAGGCCGGATGAATTTCGCACGCTTGACGACCGTCGGCCTACGCCTTCTCCACCGGAATCTGTATCTCGGTCACGTAGGAATTCGGATCCAGCGGGCCGGGGCCGGGGCCGCGCAGGTAGATCTCGCGGTACGGGCCGACCATCCGGTACCCGTTGGCGGTGATCCATTCGGCGATCGCAGTGTACGCGTTCGAGAAATCCTCGTACGGGCCCTGATGGATCGTGCAGGCCGCCGCGGGGATTGCCGGCAACTCGCCAGGCTGCACGCCGTCTCCGGCCGGGAAGGATTGCGCCACCGGCACCGCCACTTCGGCGTCGAGGTCTTTTTCCTTGTACTCGTGGTCGTGCCAGATTCCCCAGGGCGGCCCGAGCGGGCGAATCCCCTTGCGGCCCAGGTAGCCGAACAACTCTCCGAACATCATGCCCACATCCTGCGGCTGGCCGATAATCTTCCACACCGAAGCCACTTTTTGCGCTTCCAGTTTCTTGATCACGACATCGTATTTCGACACGCTTCCCTCCATCTCGATTTGTCTCAGCCGCGCTTCCACCCGGAGAAGGCGTTCCTGCTCGTCCTGCACCCGCTGCTGCTGTTCGGCTTGTTTGAGCCGCAGCATGCCGCGCAGTTGCTCCAGGGAGATCCCGTTTTCCAGCGCCTGGGCGATCTGCTCGAGCGAGAAGCCCAAGTCTTTCAGCGCCAGAATCCGATTCAGCCGGGGGAGCTGGTCGAGCGAGTAGTAGCGGTACCCCGTCGAGCGGTCCGTCTCGATCGGCGAAAGCAGGCCCATCTCGTCGTAGTAGCGTAGAGTCTTCACCGAAACCAGGCTGAGTTTGGAAAAATCACCGATTTTGATCATGGATTGCTCCGTACGGTCTGAAATGAGGCCTCGCGTGTATTTTTACACCCTCCCGCCGGGGGAGAGTCAAGGGGTGATTATTCCCCTCACCCTGGTTCATATCCCGGAATACACGGGATATGAACCTTCCCTCTCCCAGCATAAGCTGGGAGAGGGATCAGAGGGTGAGGGTGAGCCGCCGATTTCATGGATGAGTTGATCACACAAATGAATAATTAAATACTTGAGAGCAAAATGAAAAAACACTTGGCGCCCTTTGCGGCTTTGCGGTAAAAAAGTCTTAGATTATTCCACCAATCCAAATTCCTTCAGCAGTGCATACAGGATGAAGAAGTTCGGAATTTGCGGGACCCCGACATTGGTCCAACGGAACCAGCCCTTATCCTTCTTGATCGACACATACCCGCCCTGGATTTTTACCGATTTCACTTCGTCCCAGTTCAATTCCTTCTTTCCCGCATACAGCTTGTTGTAATCCAGCGCCAGCGGGCCGAACTCCAGCCGGCTTCCGGCTTTGAGCGCGGCGATGTACTTCGGATACAGCGTGTTGGTGACGTTCGTCTGGATTGCCTTCCCCAGCGCTTCGATGTCCTTGTACTTGTCGTCGAATTTGTAGATGGTGTCGTCGGCCAGTTGTATGGAATAAAGGTATGTGGTTCTGGTATGGATGCCGTATGTGTGATGCCGGGTGATCGCCTGCCAGACGGCGGTCACTTCCTCCCATGGGATCTGGCGCACGTCTTCCCCCTGGGCGACGGCGATCCCGCGGTCGAAGATGGCAACTGCCTGGTTCCAATCGTTCCAGGCCGACCACAGGCACCATCCGCCAAGCCCCAGGCATGCCAGGAAGGCCAAGCCCATGGTGAGGCCTGCGCCCATCACTGTTAAGAGCAGCGCGGCGATGCCGGCTCCCGTCAACAAGACTCCCAGGATCAGGTTTCCCCACCTGTTCACTGATTTAACGGGATGTTCGCTTTTTTCGACGCCAAGTTCGAAACACGTAAGGAAGGGTGAGGCGGAAGGCATTGCTCTCCTCCGGAAGCCGACCCATTCGCGGTGAGGGGTGCAGGCCGGCGGATCTCATGCTGCGTGTATGTCTTATTCTACCCGCGTGTGCCGCCGGTTGTTTGCGGGTCCACCAAAGGTACTAGTGCCGGCGGGTTGGGATCAACCGTCCGATCCGCCCATGCCGAATGCATGGATAACGGTGAATTAGGATGGATTGTTACGCGTCCCCTTCAGGCGGACTCCGGTTAGCCGCCTAAAACCGGTGAATCGGGAATCAGCGCCCGCAACAGCGGCTCCTGCCAGCGGTTGACCGCGGGATCGTAGACGCCAAAGCCGGAGCAGAATTCCCAATAAGCCCAGGAAAAGGATAGCGCCTCCGCCTCCCGGGCGACAAACGCGGTCCACAACGCGCGCGAGGGCATATCCGCCTTCTGGTAGGCGCCGAATTCGCCGAGGAAGACCGGGCGGTTATTTTCAAGCCCCCATTCCGAGGCGGAACGAAACTCGTCGCGGATCGCTTTCTGCTCCTCCGCGCTTCCGGTCCAGGCCGTCCCCAGCCAGGCGTCCGACCCGTCCGCCCATTCGGCTCCCTGATGCGTGAATGGGAACGGGCTGTAATAATGGAAGGTGACGATCAGGTTGCGCTCGTCCTCCGGGAGTGCCAGCGACGGCAGTGCCCAGAGCCCGTTCCAATTCACCGGCCCCACGACGACGGTTCGCTGGGGATTGGAAGCGCGGATGACGCCGAGTGCGGAAGTCAGGGCGGCGTTCCATTCCGCCGGCGTGACGGCATCGGTCGGCTCGTTCAGCAGTTCGAAGATCAGCTCCGGCGGATAGTCGCGGTAGTGGTCTGCGATCTGCTCCCAGAGCAGGAGGAAGCGGCTGCGCTCGCAGGATGCGCAATCCATGTAGGGGGTGAAGTGGTGGAAATCCAGAATGACAACCAACCCGCGCGAGAGCGCGTTGTCCACAGCCCAATCGACCCGCTCGTAGAAGGAGGGAAAAATCGTATAGGGCGACTCTTCCAGCGCGTGGGTGTTCCAGCGCACCGGCAGGCGGATGGCGTCGAACCCGGCATCCGCGACCTTCTGGAAATATTCCTCGCGCAGCACCACGCCCCACTCGCCCTCATCCGGCGCCTCCAGCGCGTTGCCGAAATTGACGGCCCGCCCGATGCGCGCGTTCATCGTAAACGGGTCCGGCCATTCGGCGGGGAGGGCCGGCTGTTTCCTGGTGGGGTTGATGATGATGGGGGCAGCGGTATCCGTCGGGGCGGCGGTTGCGGCCGGCACCGGCGCGGAAGGGCCGGCCAGGACGCCGCATCCAAACAGAATCAGGGGCAGCAGGGGAAAGACGGATAGCTTCCGCATCGGTGCACTCCTCGATATCAACCGCCATGGCATGTGTCATGACGGGATTTGCGGAAAACTATACCCCCTTTTCCCCAGCTTGTTCAACGGTTCCCGGTTCCGGGTAGGTCACCAGCGCCCCGTCCCAATGCGCGAACGGGGTCATCCGGTGGGGTTGGCTGTGATCAAGATCGAGGATGTCTTCAACTGGGATGCCGGCGAAGACGAGCGCATCCGCGATCAGCGACCGGTGGCAGCGCCAAGGGACGGCTTCGGCGCACAGGATCGCCATTCGATCCCGGCGCGCGGCGGCGATCAGTTTCTCCAGGGCGGCCCGGAATTCAACCGTTTGCATGTAATCCGCGAATCCCCGGAACGAGTCGTTCTTCCAGCCGGAGTTGGGGGAATCCGGGCGCGGGCGCCGGAACCCGCCCAGTTCCGGCATGTGCGCATACCGGATCCCCGCTTCGGCGAGAGTCGCGGAAAGCGTCTCCCGGTTGAATTGTGGATTTCGCTTGGAACGCGGGATGCTGCGCACGTCCGCCACCAATTGGATGCCATGGCGGCGCAACAAGGTCAGGAATTCCTCCACCGTGCGGGTGGAATGACCGATCGTGGAAACGCCGGGGGCCGGGTTGTCCAAGGTCCGCTAATACGCGATGCGGTTTTTTAATTCGGCGGGTTTGAAGGGACCCGGCTCGGCGATGAGCTTGCGCGCATCTTCCATCCGGCCGAAGATGTTCCAGGTCAGCACGCCCCGGACCCGGCCGGCCTTCAGGTAGTAGATCACGCCCTTTACGCACTCCTCGATCCAATCCGCGAAAATCTCCGAACGGGCATCCAGTTCGCCCACCGCCTCGTACCCGGCGTCGAACAAATCCGAATAGAAGTACGGCAGATGGCGGTAGGGAATCGTATCGCCGGCCATGGAGCGGCCCGCCGCCCCGCCCATCGTCAGGGCGTTGTCTTCATGCTCGACCCGCTGGTACGAGCCCAGCGCAGGCTGGAAAATGGCGGCCGCGTCGCCGGCGGCGTAGACATCCGGCGCGCCCGTCTGCAGCCGCGCATTCACCGCAATCCCGCCCTCCTCGATTTCCAATTTGGCCTCGCGGGCCAGATCGATGCTGGGAAGGATGCCCAACCCGGCGACCACCCCGTCGACGGTGATCTCGCCCCTGCCCTTGAGCGTCAGGCGGGTGCCCGATTCCTCCTCGGCGATGCCCGTTACCATTTCTTCGGCCAGCACCTCCACGCCTTTTTCACGGTAGTACGCGTTGAGGTACCGCGAGAGCGCGGGCGGGTACATCCGGGCTCCGATCGCGGTCTCCGGGAAGATCATCAGCGTTTCCTTCCCGTTCATCGCCAGCGCCGCGGCGATCTCCGATCCGATGAAGCCGCCCCCGATCACGGCAAAGCGCCGGCCGTGTTCGGTCATGGCGCGCAGCTTGAGGTAATCCTGCATCGTCCGGAAGTACAGGATGTTGCGGCCGCCCTGTTCCAGCCGCCGCGGCGCGCCGCCGGTGGCCAGCAGCAGCTTGTCGTACAAGTGCTCGTCCCCCTTTTCGTCGCGGACTTTTTTGTGCGCCGGGTCGATGCTGACGATCTTCGTCCCAAGGTGCAGATCGATCCCGAGCTTGCCGGTGTCGCACCAGGCTTGTGCGAGCGTCTTGCCCTTCCACAGCCCTTTGGAGAGCAGCGGCCGCTTGTACGGCGGATCCGGTTCGCCGGTGAACATGCCGATTGAACCGCTGGAATCGACCGCCCGGATTCCGCGCACCGCGGCATCTCCGGTCAATCCCCCGCCGATGATCAGGTATTTGTAGTTCGCCATAGGTCCTCCGTGCCGGCTTGTGCATTCCCGGCCATTCACATCCCAATAAATAATTCTAGGAAAAACATGCTTTGAAAAGCGTTAGAAACGCGGCCCGGCTGCAAACCGCCGGAACCGGGTTGCGGAGAATGGCCGAAACCGTCGGCCCATGCCCCTCGAGTGATAAAGCCCGGGTACGCGTGTCGTTTTTATCCGCCGGGAGGTCTTCGCGCATCCAAGATGAATGAAATACGGCCGCTCATTCACTATTTCCAAATTAGTAGCCCGCAAATAAGCGTATTTGCGCTGACCCGCAATTACCATCCGTTAATGTAGACTTAATAGATGGGATTTATAATAAAATAGGGAAAAGCAATGATTATCACAAGAGAGAAAAGACAATTGATCCGCAGAATCGGCCGGTACTGTGGCTGGCTGGGGTTGGGGCTTCTGTTGTTCACGCTTGTGACCGGTTACGGGATCGCCGAGTTCCGGATTGTAACCCCGCTGACGCTCGGCCTGATCAACAAGGCGGTCGCTCAGCGCCTGCATGCCTACACCGAAGTGCCGATGATCATACTGCTCCTGGCGCACATCGGCGTCGCCGTCTGGGCTCGTTCCACCGAAGCGAAAAAGAAAGAGGAATGATCCATGAAAACGAAACTGCACATTCCGATCCTGATGGTCCTGGGGGGAATTCTGCTGGCGGCGTGCGGCGCCACGGGCGAGCAAAAAATGACATCCCGCCTGCCGCGCGTCGAAATCCAGGAATACGAGGGGGAGGATCTTTCGTCGGTCGATGACTTCCGGGAAAATTCGATCAAAGGCCCGCAAACGGTCTCGCTTGAAGGCTACACCCTCAAGGTTTCCGGGCTGGTGGATAACCCGCTGGCTTTATCGTATGAACAGGTGCTGGAGCGCGACTCCTACAGCAAGGTGGTGACCTTGCATTGCGTCGAAGGCTGGGACGCCACGATCCTTTGGGAAGGCGTGCTGCTCGACGACCTTTTCAAGGAAGCCCTGGTTAAGGACTCGGCGGTCATCGCCATCTTCCACGCGGCGGACGGATATACCTCCTCGCTTCCGGTGGCGTACCTAAAGGATAAACAGATTCTGCTGGCGTACAAGATGAACGGCGAGGATGTTCCCCGGGAGCGCGGTTTTCCGTTTGTGGTCGTCGCCGAGGCCAAGTGGGGCTACAAGTGGGTCAAGTGGGTCACCGAGATCGAGCTGTCCAATGATCCCGACTACAAGGGATATTGGGAATCTTTTGGGTATAGCAATAACGGGGATCTGGACCTGCCGTATTTTGAGCCTTAGGAGCCGACCATCGACTATCGACCATCGCAAAGGCTGCAAAGAGACCTGATGTATGATTTTTCAATCGTCGATCGTCGATTGTCGATGGTCAAATCATCCCTGCTCGAAAGTGTCCGACAGCCGCGCCTTGGCCGCGCGCCGTTCCCTGCGCCAGACAATAACCGACAGCGCCGCCAGGGCGAGGAAAGTCAACATCCCGACGCAGGCCATGCCTCCGGCGCCCTCGCTTTCGGCTTCCACGATTGGTGCAAACAGGATCAGGAACATCAATCCGCCGAAGGCGAGCGCCAGTTTGCGCGTGTCGGTGAACTGCCGGCCGCGCCGGTACGAGCCCGCCAGCAATGCGATGATGCCCGCCGCAATGGCAAGCACGATCAGGATCGTCAGGATCGGAGGGAAACGCGTCAGCGGCAGCGCCCAGCCGGCGTAGAAGAACGCCACCGTCGCGCCGAATCCCGCCACTCCGTAGAAGACCGGATGCGGGAGCGGTTTTTCCTGCAGCGCCGCGATGGGCGCCGCGGGATGCGCCCGGCGCGCGAAGAAGATCAGCGCGGTTATCGCGGCCAGCGAGCCCAGATAGGGCAGCGGCGGGGGAGCGTATTGGAAGACCAGCCGGAAGAAAATATTCCCGCCGACGACGGCGGCGCCGAGCAGAGCCCCGAAGCCGGCAAGCCCGAAACGTCCGAGCCAGATTTCGCCGCGCGAATTCGGGAATATTATATGAACGAGCAGGATCGGAATCGCGATGCTGAAGGCGGCATGATAGACCGTCAGGTGGACCGTCCAGACCCAGCTTACTTCCGCCCAGCGGCCGTACAGCGCGGCCGCGCCCAGGTCCGGCCAGGCGGTATTGAAGAAGCTCATCACATCGATCCCCTCTTCCAGGATCCCGTAGGCGGCTCCGAGCAGGATCACCCCCAGCCAGCCGGATTTCCAGCGCACGGCCAGCTCGCGCGCCAGAACCGCTCCGGCGCCGTACAGCGGGACCATGAATATCCACGCTGTAGGCTCCAGCCATTCCGACGGCGGTGCCGAACCGGATACCAGCTCGCCGATAACCGGAGACAGCAAAAACAGGGTGAGGATCGGGAGGATGTGTTTTTGCATGGGGTAAGGATACCCGCTATTGGAAAGTTTTTCCACATGGATCAAAAGCCGGCTGTACACCCGTAACGTCAAGAAAATTGGATACTGAAAAATCCAATAAATGCTGCAGGACAGCTCGGTTTTTCCCGATTTTTCGGCGTCCCGCTTGCGGGGCTTTATAATAGCGGGTGGAGCTTCGGAAATGGAAATTCTCGGAATTGGCCCTCTGGAATTCATGGTCATCATTATCATCGCGCTGATTATCTTCTCGCCCAAGGATCTTGCCAAAGGCGGGAAGGAGATCGGCCGCTGGATCAACCGTCTTTACCGGTCGGATGCATGGAAGTCCATGCGCCAGGTATCGCAGGAGATGCAGAACCTCCCCAGCCGCCTGGCGCGGGAAGCCCAGCTTGACGAATTAAAGGAGCTGGAGAAGGATATTCAAAAGGCGGGGGATGACCAGCTGGCGGGCTTAAAAAAGCTGGAGAAGGATATTCAAAAGACGGGGGATGACCAGATGGCGGGCTTAAAAGAAATGGAGAAGGATATCCGCCTCGAGGCGGGATCCCCCTACCGCGACCGCCCGTCCGTTCCCCAGATGCCCCCGGCCCGCTCGCCCGGCGATCCGGCGTCCTCCGAACCGAAGCCGGAGGCAGCCTCCGGAAAGGAAATCGGCGGGGAAGGGTGATCCACGGTCGGCTGGGAGGGGTTCCAGGCGCCCTGGCAGGGAGTGCCGCGGCTGTTCCTTGACCCAATGGCCTGGCCAGGGTTATAATCCGCCCACAAGCCGGGAGTCTCCGGCCGTTTTTATGTCATTGTTCAGGAGTTCGGATTATGCCCCCACATCCAAAACGAAAACATTCCTCCGGACGGAGGGATCGCCGGCGCGCCCATGACGCGCTGCTGCCGCCCAACCTGGTAGGGTGCGCCAATTGCGGCGCGCAAATCCCCGCCTATACCGTCTGCCCGCAATGCGGATATTACGACGGCCGCAAAGTGCTCGAGCCGAAGAAGAAAAAGGCGGAGAAGAAGAAATAGGTTAAAGACGCAACCAAAAGGCCGTTTTCCGACGGCCTTTTTCTTTTAAGCAACCTGGCACGCAGTTGGGTGTTTGATAAGGCAACCACCGTTTGATCCACGGATTACGCCGATCAAGGCCGGATTTCACGGATAAAAAATATTTATAATTCCGACGACACTCCGTGAAATCCGTTCTCAATCAGTGTGATCCGTGGTAAATTCCAACTTAAGCCAAAATGGAAAAGTCATGACTCTTGACCCCAAACGCACTGCGTTCGTTTTCCCCGGACAGGGATCCCAGGTTGTCGGCATGGGAAAGGCGCTGGCCGACACCTACCCGGAAGCGCGCCGCCTGTTCGAAGAGATGGATTCCCTGCTCGGCATTCCGCTCACCCGGCTGTGCTGGGAGGGGCCCGATTCCGAACTGGGCGAGACCTTCAACACCCAGCCGGCGCTGCTCACGCACTCGGTCGCGGCCTGGCGCGTGCTGACCGATGCGCTCGGCGGATTTCAACCGTTGTGCGTCGCCGGCCACTCGATGGGGGAATTCTCAGCCCTCGTCGCGGCGGGCGCGCTCCCCTTCGCCGACGCGGTCCGGCTGACCCGCGAACGCGGTCGGGTGATGAGCGGGGCGGGCAAGACCACCCCGGGAGGCATGGCGGCGATCCTCAATTGCCCGGAGCCGGTCCTCGAAAAGCTGTGCGCCCAGGCGGCCCGGGAAACCGGCGGGATCGTCGGGGTCGCCAACGATAACTGCCCCGGGCAGGTGGTCATCTCCGGGGAGGATCAGGCGCTGGCCCGGGCGATGGCGCTCGCCCTCCAAAACGGCGCCCGGCGCGCCGTCCGGCTCAACGTCAGCATCGGTTCGCATTCGCCGCTGATGCGCGAGGCGGCGGCGGAATTCGCCCGGGCGGTGAACGCCGCCCCGCTTGCGGATCCGCGCGTTCCGCTGATCGGCAACGTCGGCGCCGGACCCCTGCGCACGGCCGCCGCGCTGCGGGACGACATCAACGCCCAGCTGACCTCGCCCGTGCGCTGGGTGGAATCCGTCCGCGCCATGCAGGCGCTCGGAGCGGATACGTTCATTGAACTTGGAAGCAAGGACGTGCTCACCGGCCTCATCAAACGGATCGACCCGGCCGTCCGCACCATGGCCGCCGGCTCACCCGAGGAAATCCGTTCCGTGATGGGGGTATAATCCCCGCAGGGTTTTTTCCTCCCCGCGGGATGGCAAGCCAAAACCGCCTTTTGGAGGAGATGAAATGACGTTTGCACCCAATCGCGTGGCCGTCGTCACCGGCGGAGCGCAAAGCATCGGACGGGCGATCGTCGACCGGCTGGCCAAAGCCGGGGTCGACATCGTCATCGCCGATATCCAGCTCGAGAAGGCCCAGGCCGCGGCGAAGGAAGTCGCCGCCGCTACGGGCCGCAAGGCGATCGGGCTCGGGGTCGACGTGTCTTCAACCAAGACCGCAGCCGAGATGATCGAGAAGGCCCTGGCCGAAATGGGCCGGATCGACATCCTGATCAACAACGCCGGCACCACGCGCGACAACCTGATCATGCGCATGGACGAAGCCGACTGGGACAAGGTGCTCGACATCAACCTGAAGGGCGCCTGGAACTGCTCCAAGGCCGTCATCCGCGCGATGATGAAGGCCCGCTACGGGCGGATCGTCAACATGGCTTCGGTTTCGGGGATCGCCGGCCAGGCGGGCCAGACCAACTACTCCGCCTCGAAAGCCGGGCTGATCGGCTTCACCAAGGCCCTGGCGCGCGAGGTGGCGTCGCGCGGGATCACGGTCAACGCCGTGGCGCCGGGGTTCATCCCCACCCCGCTGACCGACGTCCTGCCCGCCGAAATGAAGGAAGCGCTGATGAAGATGATCCCGGCCGGCCGCTTCGGGTCGACCGATGAGATCGCCTATGCCGTCGAATTTCTCGCCGCCGACGAGGCCGCCTACATGACCGGCCACGTGCTTTCGGTGGATGGCGGCCTGGTGATGATGTGAGGTGACCATGGATTCCACTCCCGCCTCCGGCAAGATCTTCGTCGCCCCCGGCGTGCTGATCACGGTGGCCAAGCTCGCCGCCCTGAGCGTGCCGGGCGTGCTGCGCATGAGTCCGGTGCCGGGCGGGGTGAACCAGCTCTTCCGGCTCGGGGCCTCGCGCGGCGTGCGGCTGGAAACCACCGGCGAAACGGTCTCGACCGAGCTCTTCCTGGTCGTGGAA
>Ga0105091_10000542_pt1 | contig 15880 bp, 8 predicted proteins | sample PPLLak1March2015_FD_87022 | JGI IMG/M metagenome (GOLD analysis project Ga0105091, IMG submission 87022) | Freshwater sediment microbial communities from Prairie Pothole Lake near Jamestown, North Dakota, USA - PPLs Lake P7 Core (1) Depth... | ecosystem: Environmental > Aquatic > Freshwater >... | reverse complement strand
GCATTATCTGCCATGAACGCCACAATTACAAAAAAATCAAAATATTCAGCCGCACTGTAAAGGCTGATGCCGGTCTCCTTTTGCTGCTCTATTTTATACATATCGAAGACTTCCGCGGCATAGGCTTTGTCAGGGCCATGCTTCTTAACAGTGCTTCGCATCAACGCAAGCTGCCTGGCGGCCACCCCTGCATTCCAATGATAGTATGCCTCCCACTCCTCCGTCGGGCTACCTGAAACCGGAATCTCCCTGCCGGAATTTTGTTTAAAATCATCCTTGCACCGTCGACAATAACAGGTATGATGAAAATTCACCGCATTGTGCCAGATACCATCAACCTGATATTTTGACATCAGCTGATCAATGAACTGTACGGCATGTTCGTTACGATAATAGCCGTTATAACACGGAGCGTACAGTTCAGGGGTTGTATAATCCAGAATAATGGGTTTTCCGTTTTCCCCGCTGGCAAACCAATCAGGATGTTGTATATACCTTTCCCGGTGCACGCCACGAAAATCCACCCGGGCAATCACCTTAATACCGGCGGTGTGACAAGCCACAGTGATTTTGGCAAGAAGATCGGTTGTACCCAAATATGGATTAATATTGGCCATCGGCAGGGTGTTCTGAAAAAAATCGACAATGCCGCCGCCATTGACAACCAGTGTATTGGCATGAACTGCTCTCATATAATTCACCAGGCTGTCTACATTGTATTGCAGTGCATCTGTCTGCCTCAGCACCGTTTGCAAAATCCGCATGGGTTTTTGATACCAGTAACCGGTCAGGACTTGTTGTGCCGAAGAATTAACGGTCACAAATAGTGCAAGAAGAAAAACTTTGTACATAATGATGGCTGGGATTTAATTCATATGGCTTATCCGTTGTTGGGAAACTGAATCCATACCAAATCTACTCCTTTTTATCAGGGAAGTAAAATCATGAACCAAAATTTGCCTATATGGCTTGAATTGCTTTATTTTACCACTATTGCTATGTTTTTGCATAAAATAAATGTACCCGGAAATGAAACACATTTACATCCTGTTGGGTTTATTCTTTTTCTTCAGTTGTTCACAACTAACCAACCGTAGTGAAAGAATTCCTTTATCTGATGCCGAAATCAGTGACAGCATTATCAATGAGAGTTTCGGGGGCGTGGGTTTTCACGTTTTTGACCATGTTCATAAGGGATCGAAATGGCATTATGAACAGATTTTTGCCAAACGGTGGCGTGAACTGAATCCTTCCTTTGTAAGGTTGAATGATGATCCAACCTGGGACTTCCCCAGGATTGACAGCATATCGAAATACCTTGAAGTGATGAAAGGCACGAATACCGAAATGTATATCACTTCATGGAATGCAGATTTCATCAGGAGCTACAGGAATGAAAAGGATTATGTAAAACATGAGGTGGATAACCTGGAATACCTGAAAAAAAACAAGGGATTTAAGAACATAAAGTATTACTGCATGACGAATGAATTATCCCTTGACAAATGGGCTTCCATGGTAGATGATTTACCATATTTTAAAAAGATCCAGGGTCTTTTTCATGAGGAAATACAATCCAGGAACCTTGATATCAGATTGCTTGCGACGGATGCGTCCCCCATTGAAAATTGGAAAACCATGGAATGGGCATCTGAGAATATGGATAATATTACCGGTATTTACGGCGGACACCATTACATTAATAATTATGACCTTTTTGATAATTCATTTTATGGGTTTTTTCTAGGTAAGATGAAGTGGGGAGTAGGTTTGGCCAGGCAAAAAAATAAGAAATTCATCGTGGGGGAATTCGGCGCGAAACAAAACAGCAATATGATCGATTCGGTTATGCATGATGCATGCATGTACAATAATACTCCGCTTGAAAATTACCTGGGAATCCAGGTTTCCGAAGCTGTTATTGCTATGATCAACGGAGGCGTTTATGCATGTGGTTATTGGACCTTCGCAGATTTTCCCTCTTCCTATCACGGTCATTATATTAACAAATGGGGTTTATTCCGTTGGGAAGTGGATAATTTTACCACAAGACCTGCTTATTATTGCCTGGGTTTGATAACCAAGTTTTTCAGGGGGCCATCCAGGGTTTTCGAAACGGTTTCGTCAGATTCCCTGATCCGGATCGCTGCTGTCACAAGCACGGAAAACAAATCGGTTTCAGTTGCTGTTGTTAACAGGAATGAAAATCCAAGACGGCTGAATTTGAAAATAAAGATGCCGGAAAATGGAAAGGCTTTCAGAAAGTACGTATACGATCCGGGACATGTTCCTTTCAATTATTTCGGGGACCTTCAGGATTTTTCAAGGGTTATTGCGGTTGAAAAGGGATACTTGAAGGATACCATCCCTCCGATGTCGCTTGTGGTTTATACAACCTGTTATGATGATGAAGCGCCTGAACCGGTGATGGGACTTACTACGGAAAGAAAGGAAATCGGCAACCGGGAAAGGGAGGTTCTGACCTGGAATCCCAGCACCGAAAAGGATTTCTGTTATTACCGGATTTACCGTTCGGATAAACCGGATGTGGATATTTCACCGCGCAGACAGATTGCATCTACCATCAGCAATGAATATATTGATATGTCCGTGCATGATATGCCGAAGTATTATTACAGGGTGATCGCTGTGGATCAATCGGGGAACAGGAGTAAGCAATAAAACATTCAGGCTGTTCGAACCCGGGTTTTTTTGTTCTGAATAATTTTTTTCTCTGCAGGAGCCCAGGCTTCCGCGATATATTAAGATAAATATCAAGACCATGAAAAAATCATTATTCTTACATCCTATCCTGATCGCTGCCATCTGGCTTTTTATAGTGAATATCTCCTGCAGCAAGAAGGGAATTACCCTTGACATCACTCCGGAAGAAATGAGCGAAAAGATGATCAGCAATCCTGATTTTATCGAAAACGCCAACGGGGAGAATTTCTGCTGGCATGCCCGGGTTGGACTGGATCAGTTTGTTGAAAATTATAATCTGACAAAAGACACCAGATGGCTGGATGCGGGAATAAAATACTATGATTTCCTTATCAGTAAAATGGCGACCGATCCCGAAGGTTATAAAGGATGGATCGGTGTATATGGATATGATGATCGTTACTGGCAGGATGCAATGGTGGGCGATGCGATCCTTCTTGAGGGGATTCTAAATTTTTCCGTGCTTGTCGTGGAAGACAGTCACCTGAAGGATAAATACGGCGACAAAGCCTATTCCTATGCGGAAATCGCAAAAAAAGACTTTGTAGAAAAATGGGATAACCGGGGATGCTGGATTGATGATCATCCGTATGGGGGTTATATTGAATTCAGTAAATTCCTGCATAAGGATAATCTGAAGGAATGGATCTCAGATCCGGAAACTTCCCGGGCGGGGATCAGCCATCCTTTCAATAAGCAAATGGATGCTGCTAAAGTATGCCTCCGCCTTTACAGGATAACGGGAGAAAAGTTTTATCGCGACCGGGCAGAAAAAATTTACTTTACAGCCAAAAGCCATTTCCAGTATTTCGATGACCATTACTGCTGGAATTACTACGAACCGCTTTACCCAGGTGATGTGGACCTTGAAAAGAAGGAAACGCGTCATGGTGTCTGGGTCCATCCCTGGAGATCGGGTTACACAGCCCGTGAGGTGGAAGATATTGCTGAGGCTTACCACTACGGGATTGTATTCGATGATCTGGATATGAGACGTATCATTAACACCAATCTGACTGTCATGTGGAACAAAGATACCGTTAATCCACGTTTCATCAGTCCGAACGGATTGGGAGGAGATCTTGATACAACGGGAATTGCGGCTTTTCAACAGGCTTATGGCCATTCGAACGTGACGAAAAACTCAGGGGAACTTTGGACGGGTTTGCTCGATTTTGATCAGAAGATCAGGGATTTGTATGAATTGCGGTTCAAGGGTGACAGGAAATCAGCAGAGTATCTCAGTTATGAAAAATCCGTACTGGAGAACCCTCCCGGATTTAAAAGAAAATTTGTAAACGTTGAGGTCACCGTTCCCAAAGTGAATTTTACAGAAAGCAGGGAATTGTATATGGCCACGGTACTTCCCCATGTAATACCCAAATCGGGTGAGTCAATTATCATTTGCAAAACATGGACACCCGGTGAACTTCAGATTGGTTTGTATAGCAATGACAACAAGGAATTATGCAATCTTTACCGGGGAAAGATAGGTGAGGGAACTTTTCTGATCACCTGGGACGGAAAGGACCCGGCCAGGAAGGATACCTATAAGGGAAACTACAAGATCCGGTGGACTATAGGAACAGGCTATCGTGAATTCCCCGTTGTAATCAACTGACTCAGGAATTATTTTCCCCTCAGCAGCTGATCCGTGGCGAGCACAAGGAACATGAAGTCCGTTTCACCGCCTCCCATCACATATTCCGATTGCTGCCACAGGAAACTCCAGTTGTCCTTCAGTTCTGGAAAGTCAGGCCGTATGATGGCTGTGCCGGATGCAACACCACCCGGTATATATGAGAGATCCGCACGGTTCACACCATAGGCCGCGGTCAGGGATTTCACACCAACTCCTGAGGCAAAGGATGCTGTATTCATACCCGGGTGGCATCCAAGCACAAACTGGAGTGCATTGTAGATGCGTTCCGGTTTAAATACACCCGGAAATCCGGTAACCAGAAAATAATGCTGTACGCCCAGCGATTGAATTGTCCATCCATCGCCCCAAACATCGGGGTTATAGGGAACGCCGAAAGGGTTTTCAGCATTTTCCTTTTCTATTTTCACTGCCAGATCCCGGACAGCTTTATCCATTTCCCTCCTGAACAAAGGATCCTTGATAAAACTGTAAATCCTTCCTACAGCCCAGGCTGTTCCGGACATATGACCCAGAATATATTCCTTTTGTGATATGATGTTATCCAGGTATTTATTTTCATTCGTCGTAATAAACAGTTCAGCCGCGGCAGCGATCCTTTCTTCCGTCATGGGTTTGAGACTGGCTTTGGCATAGATATCCACTGCGGCTTTAAGGCATTCTGTCGCCAGTTCCGGCCGATAGTTCATCAGTACGCGGACGGCATTGGCCAATGTTGCAGCTCCTATCAGTTCATGCCCCGCATTATCCTCTGTAAAGACCCAGTTATCATCCATTTCAGGTGAATGATAAGCGGTTCTGGTACCCTCCGGAAGATCACGGCTGTAAATCAAATTGTCAGTCTGGGCGCTTCCGTCTCCCATCAGCCCATACTGTTTTCCGGTCGGACTGATCATTCCATCGTATAGCCTGCCCAAACCCCTGTAACCTCCCAATATGGTGAGAACACCGTGTTCCACCTGTTGCAGTGCATCGGATATACCGTCAGGCTTGTGGATTGCTGTAATCCTTTTATTCTGATCAATAGTTGTGGCATCCAGGTCAATTTTGAATATTTCAGCCATCATAGCCAGACGCCATGTTGTTACAGCTTGTGATTCAATACGGAGATCGTAATCCCCTGCATCGTGCCAACCCCCCCTGTCAAGGAACGGAACATGATCAGGGTTTTTAAATTGAGTGTAGGTTTCAGGACCCTGTTCGTACCCATCTATATGTTTAAGATTCACAGGTGCCATGATTGCATCATCAAGATGACACCAGTCATGCCAGACCCTTCTGCCCTGTTCCACACGCATATGACACATCTGCACGGGCAGGAAGTATTCCAGGGTTGGCTGCCAGACATATCTTGAATAAATATCATCGCTTATCTGAAAAAGATTGGAACTCACGTCACCGTACTGTAGCGTGTAAATGCCGGGCTCCCTGATACGGGTGAAATCGCAAACGGCATAATTATACCGAAGATACTTTCCCCAGGGGGATGGTTCTGCAGACAGTACATTGGTTCTGGTACCATCGGCATTGATTTTCAGAATTCTGACCGTCTCAAATCCCGTGGTTCGTTTATCAGCTTCAATAATTGCTCTTTTTGGTTCACCGGGAAGATAACCGACCTGGCTGACATGAATCACAGGTACATATTGATAATCCGGAACCGGGATGGCTTCAATTTCCCATTCGATAACCTCTTTCGTCACTTCGGGCGGGATTTCTGTCCTTACGATAAACCAGTTGTTTTTGGATTCATTCCGGCCATCAATAAGCTGCAAATTCCCTTTCAGTGCCCTGATCAGCATACGTTGGTCGGGGGTTTCGGGTGCTACAGCCAAAACATTCCCCTCGGCGTATTGCTTTATATCATTTCCGGCCAATGGGCTATAGGAGTCGGTCGGGAAGAATCCGGTCTGACCATTCATATTCCAGCTTTTTCCAAACAAAACAGGGGGGAAAAGTTCGATCTGGAACCAGACTTTGCCAATCCTTTCCTGTGGCAAAGGCTGCTCCAGATCAACTGATACCAAAATTTTGCGGCCCTCTGCCTTCACACTTATGCTGTACTTCACCTGGATTTCGGTGAAATTCATCTGGTTCGATATAACACCCGCCTCGCGGTCAATTTTCCTGGGTCCTTTTTCCGGCCATTCACGCAACCGGCTTTCACCTCGAATATCGCCATTGGCGGCTACACGGACACCATTTTGTATAATGGTAATGCCACTCTGGTGACCATTCGGATAGTAATCGTCAAATACCATGATGTCAAGACCCGGCATTTCAAAGTAACCCTTATCATTGATGGATAAGGTACCTTGTCCGAAAACTGGCACTATAAGGCCAATACACAACAGTATTTCAATACAGATGATCCTGGGGAGAAATTTGTTTTTCATGGTTTGAAAGTTTGAATGAAGTGCAAATAAATGTAAGAATAAAATTCTCCCGATTTGATCTGATGTATAAATATCATACATTTTTAACCTGTTCAAAATTGATTTCAGGGGAGGGCCTTAATTAATCAGGAATTATTTGTAATTTGTTTTCCGATTATCAACCCGGAAAAATCAATGAGAAATCTTTCACTACTTCTGCTTTCAATCGCATTATTCTCATGCAGTAATCATAAAAATCCGGTTTGGAGTGATTCAATGCAATTTGATTCATTCCCGCTGGCAGTTCCCGAACATGATGCCCTGCTGACAAAATGGGAGAACAAAACCGTTCATAAATCCATGCTCATCGATGATATGGAGAAGGCCTCAGGCTGGAAGGTGAACGGAATCGGCACAATGAACTATACCACTGAGCGTGCAAAGGACGGCAGGCAATCCCTGAGGTTCCGGACCTCATTGCGGGATGAGGAGCATTACCGGAAGAACCGGAGTGACTGGGATTCATTCAACGGTGGTCAGGGAGGAGTGTCCGGCATTGAACTGTTGATAGATAAACCAGGGGACTGGTCCGCTTTTAACCGGATTTCTTTCTGGGTATATGTGCATCCTACCTCGATGCCCGTATACTGTCTTCATCTGATCATGGAAAATGAGGGGACCGAGTATAATGCAACCTCACCGGCACAGGAACATTTCATTCAGGATCTTAAACAGGGTACATGGAATCATGTTTTATTCGAGATTCCCCATCTTGAACGCAACAAGATTAAACATTTTTCAATTAACCAGATGCTGACCGGGCACAATCCCGATCTGGACGGAATCGTGACCTATGATATAGATAACCTGGAACTCCAGCTTGTAGATACAGAGCAGTACGAGGGATGGAATGTTTCACCCGGTAAATTTGCCTTCAGCCATGCAGGTTACAGGCCAGGTGATCCGAAAATCGCCCTTGCAGGCAATGGAGCCGGCAGTTCATTTGAACTCTTGGACGAAAATAACATGGTGGCGTTTACCGGTGATGTAAATACCGTAGAAACGAGCAACGGGATTTTTCACCGGATTGATTTTTCTGACCTCACATCCGGGGGGGTATACCGGATCCGCTCAGGATCCCTGGAATCTGATCCGTTCCCCATTAACGAGGATGTCTGGCTTCAACCGGTTCATAAAGCAATTAACTTCTTTTTCTGTGAACGATGCGGATTTTCAGTACCCGGCATTCATACGGTATGTCACTCCGACTGGCAGGGATTCAGGGGGGACGTTAAGAAGATCATAAATGGGGGATGGCACGATGCAGGCGATCTTTCACAGGGTTCCTGGAGAACAGCCATGTCAGTTTTTGCCATGATGCAGAATCTTGAATTGCTGGGACAAAGAAAGGATGCGGCTGAACTTGCCGATCTGATCCGCAGTGAAATGGTATGGGGACTGCAATGGCTCCTGAAGACCAGGTTTGGTGAAGGATTTCACATGAGTTTCAGCGTGATGCGCATCTATACCGACAACCAGACGGGTACCCTCGATGATGTTGTATCCCCGGCTTCAAATGTACCTTGGGAAAACTTCCTTGCAGCAGCCGTTGAATGCAAGGCATCCGTGATGCTTGAAAAGTCTGATCCTGAACTCGCCGCCCAGGCCCGCAAAGCTGCCATCGAAGATTGGGAGGCTGCAATGCTTTCCGGTTTGAAATGGGACCGCGCAAATTACCGTGAGGCTTCCTGGGGTGCCACATCTTCAATTCTCCTCGGAAAGATGACGGGAGAAAAAAAATATATGGAGCAGGCCCTTCAATTCGGCAACCTGCTGACCCGGTGCCAGGAAAGGAACTTTAAGGACGGTATACCCATTACAGGATACTTCTATGAAAATACGGATCGTACTCAGGTGATACATAATTACCATGCCTCGTTTGAAGAGGCCCCATTGATTGCCCTTGCCAACCTTTGCCATGAATTTCCGGAGGACAGGAACTGGATGGAATGGTATAGCGCCGCCGTTTTGCATAGTGAATTTTTCCTGAAAAGGGGAAGTCAGATTGCATCACCCTATGACCTGCTGCCAAACTCTGTTTGGAGAAAGAGTGAGATCATGGCTCAGGATCAGGATGTCCGTGGGGAGATGCTCAAACAGTTCAATGACGGTACACCGCTTAATGCGGAATATGTTTTGCGGACTTTCCCGATATACCATGACGGGCTTTTTCATGGCAATACCAATATTCATATGTCATGTACCTGGGCTCTCGCAGAGGCATCCGCACTCAGGAATGACTCCGCCGGGATGAGGCTGGCCGGAAAGCAATTGGAATGGGTACTTGGCGCAAACCCGTTTGGCCAAAGCCTGATGTATGGAGCAGGTTATGATTTCGCCCCCCATTTTGCCTATTGCCTGAAAGACATTGTGGGTTCCCTGCCGGTTGGAATGGATTGCATTTCGGGAGACATGCCTTATTGGCCGGCTACCAATACGGCAACTACCAAGGAAATATGGGTAGAGCCTGTAAACCGGTTTTTAGGTGCTGTATCAGTTTATACAGCCAGGAAAAAATCAGCAATCAGGAAAGAGGACGCAGGAATCCGGATACATGCATCATCCATAAAAACAGGCAATGGTATTGTAAAAGTCTCGTTAACCATTACCGGTGATGGTAAACATACGCTCGGACTAAAAGTGTTTAATGCAGGTCCGGGCTTTGACAAAAAAGAGATCGACCTGACCGGCAACCAAACAAAAACATTGGATTTTGAACTGAAAGTTACGGACCAGTCGATGCCTTATGTTGCCTTAATGACAATTGACAAAGATCCTGAACTGAGGAGTGAAATATCAGGATCATTTAATGAGCCGTCATTTTCATCAAAGGGATCCTTGTAATAATGTTTTAACTATTTCTAACCCTATATAATGCTATGAAAAAAATCAGCCTGTTAACATCAGTCCTTGTATTCGCTACCTTATTATCGTGCAAAATGCAGGAAAAACCAGACATGGAACAAGGTATAAAAGTAATGGCGTATTATTTTCCGCGGAATAATTTCAATCCTGAAGATCTTCCCCTGGATAAGCTGACACACATTATCTATTCATTTACCGAGGTGATCGACAATGAAATGAAATTTGAGGATGATTCCTCAGGCATAAAACTGAAAATGCTTGTTGCCCAGAAGAAGAAGCACCCTCACCTGAAGGTCATGATCGCCTGCGGCGGATGGGGCGGCTCTGGTGGTTTTTCCACAATGGCATATTCTACGGGAAACCGGGAAAAATTTGTGAAAAGCGTGGTTAAATTCATCAGGGAATATGACCTGGACGGACTGGATATTGACTGGGAATACCCCGGATTGCCTGGTATCGGGAATCCCTACATTCCGGAAGACAAGGAGAACTTTACATCCCTGATGCGCGAATTAAGAGAAGGCATGGATCAGATCAGCAAGGACCAGGTTTTAACGTTTGCTGCAGCCGGATGGGAAAGGTTTTTCGATCATGTGGAACTTGATAGTGTGATGCCCCATGTTACCTACATGAACATGATGACGTATGACCTGGCCGGCGGGGACGACTCTTATACATCGCATCATACCAACCTGGGATTGGTTAAAATGAGTGATATAGAATCTTTTCCTGCTGCAGCAAGAATACGGGAAGAGGGCGATTCCACAAAACCCTGGTCAGCTGAAAAAATCATATCCTTCTGCATTGAAAAAGGGGTGAATCCTGGACAGATCGTTATCGGGGGTGGGTTTTTCGGCAAGGGGTGGAAGGGTGTTCCACCTGAAAACAATGGGCTTTATCAGTCAAACAGGGGCCAATGGTCGGGAAGGGGCCGTTATTCATCTCTCAGGGAAGACTATGAAAACAAAAATAATTACGTGCGGTACTGGGATTCCGTGGCCAAAGCACCTTATTTATACAATGCAGTGGACAGCATTTTTATATCTTATGAAGATACTGTTTCCATAAGGCTGAAAACACAATATGCCATACAAACCGGCCTTGGAGGAATCATGTTCTGGCAACTCGGAAGCGATGCCAGGAAGGACGGGCTTGTGGATGCGATTTATGCAGAAAAGATGAGGCATAAATGAAATGTGACTCGTGACCCTTGACTCGTGACTTGTGACTTGTGAACTTCTAAACGTAAAACATGAAAACAACCGTTCTTTTTGCATTTCTTTTCCTTACCCTGAAATTATCTTCGCAGGATGTCCGACAAACAGAGGCCAGAATGATGAAGCAGGCCGGCGAGAATATAGAGAAATTCAGGAAGGGGGACGTCAGCATCCTGTTTAAAACACGGGACGGAAAAACAGTCAAAAACGCAGAAGTGGAGATCAGCCAGAAAGGCCATGATTTTATGTTCGGGTGTATCATTTTTGATCTCATCCGGGGTGAGAACACCTACAGGGAAGATATTTTTAAGGAAAGATTCAAGAAATTGTTCAACCTGGCGGTTTTCCCTTTTTACTGGCCCGGGTATGAGCCAAGCCAGGGATTTACCCAGTGGGAGTATATGGGTAAAACAATTGACTGGTGCAAAGCCAACGGCATAACTACAAAAGGACATCCCCTGGTGTGGGCGACAGAATCGGGTACTCCGGGTTGGCTCACGCGGTATTCCACGGAAGAAACAGAGGAACTTCTGAAAACACGTGTAATGAATATAACAGCCGGATTCCGGGATAAGATCGAATTGTTTGACGTGGTGAATGAGCCCATCCATGTTAAGACCTGGAGGCACAAAATGCAGACATTCAATAATAAAGATGACTGGGGGGTAGCGGATACCCTGTCACTGATCGCCGACTATGTGGAGCAGTCCCTGAAATGGGCACATCTTGGAAATCCGGAGGCTACCCTGCTGATCAATGAATACGAAACCCTGGCAAACCCGGAAGCACGGAAAAGATATGATGACCTGCTGGCTGAATTGAAAAAGCGAAATGCCCCCATGGCGGGATTGGGGATACAGGCGCATGAGCCCAGGCAGGAATGGTTTTCTCCCGAGGAGGTCTGGAAGACTTTTGATCTCTATTCCAGATTCGGCTACCCGATCCATATCACTGAGTTTCACCCCCAATCCTCAGGTGTTCCCATAACTGGCAAATGGCGCACAGGAAACTGGACTCCCGAAGCCCAGGTGGAATTTACGCGGCAATTTGTTACCCTCTGTTTTGGTCACCCGTCCGTTGCCTCTATAAACTGGTGGGGACTTTCGGATCGCAACATATGGTTGCCGGGGGGTGGGGTCATTGACGAGGAATACCGCCCAAAGCCAGTATACAATATGTTGGATACACTGATCAATGAAACCTGGAAAACGAATACAACCCTCCGGACCGATAACCAGGGATCCGTATCGTTCAGGGGATTCTTTGGCGAATATGAGATAATTCTGAAAACTGCCGATGGCAGATCTCACATTTTCCCGGTGCATGTCAGTAAAAACGAAGAGAACAGGTGGGTTTTCACCCTCGATAATTGAACATTAAACCCTGAAAGTGTATCAAATCATTATTTTGAATATCACACCCTTACAGGGTTGGGGGAGGGATGTTGGGCATATGGTCATAGGGTTTCACCCTATGCTGATATATTAAACCCTTTCAGGGTTGTGTTTGGATTGGTCATTGTCCTGAAAGGAAGTCATATCACACCCTTTCAGGGTTAAGTTTGGATTGGTCATTGTCCTGAAAGGACATCATATATCAGCACAGGGTGCAACCCTGTGATTTGGAACAAACGTTTATTGCAAATATTTGAATTTACCAGCCCTGAATGGGCGTCACAATTATTATTATTAACCAAAAATTCAACACCATGTCACAATCCCTATCTAAAATGTTTGTGCATATTGTTTTCAGCACCAAACACCGTGAGCCGGTCCTACACAAAAAAATTCAACCCGAATTATGGCGTTATATGGGTGGAATTTGTAATAACCTGGAATGTATTCCCATATTAATTGGTGGCTATTTGGATCATACCCATATTCTATGTATTTTGTCAAAGAAAATGGCGTTAATGCAATTGATTAAAGAGATTAAAACTGGTTCATCAATTTGGATAAAAACAAAAGGATTAGATTTTTCAAATTTTCACTGGCAGGATGGTTATGGAGGATTTTCTGTCGGACAGGTAGAATTGGAAGAATTGAAAAAATATGTTGAAAGTCAGCAGGAACATCATCATATTAAATCGTTCCAAGAAGAATACAGGGAATTTTTGAAAAAATATCATGTGGAATATGATGAACGATATGTTTGGGATTAGGATGTGACACCCTTACAGAGTTAGGTGGATGCGACGATGCATGGATCATAGGGTTTCACCCTATGCTGATATATTAAACCCTTTCAGGGTTATGGTATGCTGATATATTAAATCCCTTCAGGGTTAGGGTATGCTGATATATTAAACCCTTTCAGGGTTAGGGTATGAATCCTTTCAGGGTTAGGGTTGTGTCGGCTACAGTCCTGAAAGGACGTCATAAATCAGCACAGGGGGCAACCCTGTGTATAGGAAATACGATGTTAATCGTAATTATGTAGATTTAACAACCCTGAAGGGGTGTCACATTATTCCCTTGTCAGGATATACCACAGGGTTTTGTATTGAGCGCCGATCCCGAAAGAGATTGTTTTTCCTCTTTTGTTTACCGGAATTTCTGTGCCGGGATTGCCGGCCGGGTCCAACGCCCTAACACTGAACAGGTCCATATCCCTGAAGGTAAATCCTGCCGGAATGCCTTCTGCCCTCGTGGGCGCATTTCCCCAGTTCGCTCCCAGGCTGGTGGAATCCTGATTCCATTGCCAGCCCGAATTTTCAACTCTTCCTGCAGCCACAAGCAATATCCGCGCAGAATTTTCAATTGGCTTTCCATCCAGTGAATTTATAGTGATGGTGGCCCAGTTGTTGGGTGTTTTGTCCATAGCAATTGTCACATTGCCCAGCTCAATGCTTTTTCCTCCGATATAGCCAATGGCGGCCCTGGCAGAAGGTGCATTGATTTTAAATGTAGCCTGAAGGGAATCCCGGTTGTCCCAGATGATCTCCCTGGTTTCACTTTCCCAAACACCCTGGGGATCCTGGACCGGCGCTGATAATTCTGTTTCTCCGGCAGCCTTGACATTTACTGCCATGGGATAAAGAATACAAAGCTCCCGTGGAGCTCCCGCTTCCTCCCATATAGAATTCATATTGGATGCATGCAATCGCAGATTTTCGCCGTATTTTACCTGACTCGCCAGTATTTTCTCAGGGGGAAAATTCAGCATTACCGGATGTTTTCCGGCCTGTACCGCACCCATCCTGAACAATGCCGCCCCTACGGGAACAAAGATCTGCTTCAGGGGATGTCCCGAACTGGAAAAGAAATTATCGATCCGTCCTTTGCCATATGGCCCGTCAAAGGTAAAATGATATATGCCGTCAAAATCCTGGAAGGCGGCTACGGAATTAAGCATGGGGAACATTTCCGCACAGTAGAAAGTTGGTGCGGGATGATCGTATTCGCTTATGGTTAATGGCATGCCCACAACCCTGTGTTGCCCGAATGCCGAAAAGTTTCCGGCTCTTTTATCAGTAACCATGGAGGAATTCCGGATCAACCAGTCGGTGGATGACCAGCTCTGACCGGGAAAATCAGGATGTTCCCAGTAAGCATGCATGTCAATGAAGTCCGAACATTCCGATTCCCTGTAAACGCCATGTGCACCACTGTATGAGGCCTGAGATTCAGTCAGCATGGCATGTATTTTAAGGTCGTTTTTATAATATCCTGACATTTCCCTGGCATAGGCGAGTTCAGTGTCCATGAGAAATTTCCATAACATCTCTTTCTGTATATCGGTAGCCTTGTCCTTGTAATTCACGATAATTTCCAGCAGATCACCGGCGGGTGCATTATCGGTGCGGTATTTTGGATTGGAGGTAAGCCAGGTTTTCCATTGCCGGATCAATGCTGACTTGTGTTCCTTATTCAGCCGGGGCAGCAACGCCCAGTTTGACAGCAGCGAGTTTTCATTGTTGATCTCCACAAAGGCAACGGCAGGTTCTTCAGTGTATGTCTTGCCGGTATATGGATTCCGGTGCGTAAGAAGTTTCCTGGCGTAAACTTTCTGCATTTCAATGTAGGGAACATAAAACTGATCAATACCCTTTCCGTAATTAAACTGCTCGATGTCATTGTATACTGAACCGGGGTATTCCCTTGAAACATGAGTATTCAAGTTGCTGTAAATGCCATGAATTTTTAACTGGTAAACCAGCCAGTCAAGTTTGTCGAGCTGAACCGGATCGAGATCCTTCATATTCTTATCCCAGATACCGTCGGGAGCGGACTGATTATCCATGTGGTGGAACCGGACCACATTCATGCCCAGTTTTCTTAGCCGGCCGGCGATCATACGAGCTGTTTCCTTTTCCGGAAAACAGTTTGAAAAGGCGAGGTTGGTACCGAAAAAACGGATCCGTTGACCTTGCCCATCAACAAAATGACCATCTTTTATGGTAATAAATCCAGAGCCGCCTGCAATATCCTCATTAAGGAAGGACATATCAACAGCGTTTCGGGTTGTATCGGAATCTGGTATAACAAAATCGAACCAGGAGTATTCGCGAATTTCATCCGGTTTTTGACATGACGATGCAATCAGAAAAAGGATGGGCACAGCAATCCAAAATGCAGGGAGGGAGTGAAAACCAGTATGTTTCATGATTCCGGAGCTTAGTAATGTAATTTGGTCAAGAGCGTTGGTTAAAAGTTCAATTTACAAAAAAGATCGGAATAAACAGCGGTCAGCGATCAGTATAAAGGCTGAAACAGGCGAAGCCTCTGAAACGGCCGAAGGCCCTGAAACTTGAAACTCTACCCCGTATAGTATGGCAATCTGGTGATTTTTGGATCAAAGGCAAGTTTTACCTGGATTTTTTTTGCTTCATCCTCCGTAAGAACAGGTTCCTTCCCGACTTCCACGCATGATTCCAGGGGTGCAAATCCATCGATCCCCACATTGGCAACAGAAATGGGAAGACTCAGGGCATATCTCAGGAGTTCGTCTCCCGATGCATTGCCAATGAGGGCATTTTG
>Ga0105091_10000541_pt1 | contig 15891 bp, 7 predicted proteins | sample PPLLak1March2015_FD_87022 | JGI IMG/M metagenome (GOLD analysis project Ga0105091, IMG submission 87022) | Freshwater sediment microbial communities from Prairie Pothole Lake near Jamestown, North Dakota, USA - PPLs Lake P7 Core (1) Depth... | ecosystem: Environmental > Aquatic > Freshwater >... | reverse complement strand
TTGACCCCGCGGCACTCGCCGAATGCCGGGAACGGTCTGGGCCGGGTGGTTCGGGAAATCAGGCAAGACGGTACTTTCGGACCGATCTACTTCATCCGGTACAACAGGCACGCGGGTTTCGACGAATCGAACACGACATATCCCTATTACAAGACCAGCACTGATGACGAGTTTGTGGAAGCGTGTGACGCTCTTCTGTCCAACAAGCTTGTCACCTTGCAGTGGTGGGAGGAGGATCGCGGCAAAGACGGTTTTTTTGTGATTGATCCGGGTGACGCAGAGAACGCGGCATATTTCTCCCCCAACATGACAACCTCCAAGGGGGCGGGTAAAGCCTTCTGTTACTTTCACCGGCCCGACGGCGTGGTGGTCGGGTTGTGGAAAAACCAGTACTCGGCTCTAAGCTCCGACAACGGGCTGTCATGGACTAGGATCGCCCAGAGCAGGAGCTTGTGGACCTGCGGCGCAAAGGTCTGGGCGCAGCGAACGGATGACGACCGTTACGCACTCGTGCACAACCAATCCGCCACCCGCCGGAACCGCTTCCCGATGGTCGTCATGACGAGCTCGGATGGCCATATCTTCGACGACATGCTCTGCGTGAGGGGCGAAGTGCCGCCGAAGCGTTACCAGGGCGTCCACAAAAACACGGGACCGCAGTATTACCGCGGGATCGTGGAGGGCAACGGGAACCCGCCGGGCGACGACATGTGGGTGACGTACAGCGTGAACAAAGAGGACATCTGGGTGTCCAGGGTGCGGGTCCCGATCGCGGGGCGCGTCACGGGGCCGGTCAGGGACAGTTTCGAACAGGGGGCCGGAGCCCTGGATCTCTGGAATCTGGTGATCCCGAAGTGGGCGCCGGTTCGGTTGACGACCGAGCAGCGCGCGACGAACACCTGCCTGGAGTTGCTCGATGAAGACCCGTATGACTACGCACTTGCGGAGCGTGTGTTTCCTCGCAATCGAACCGCCGGGATCCGGTTTCGGTTCAACGCTGATCAAGTTGCCCAGGGGCATGCCCTCGAGGTGGAGGTGCAGGACCAGCGGGGAACGCGTCCGCTGCGCTTGCGAATCGACGGAAAATGGCTGGGAATGGACCACAAGCACGTCGATGTGGAGCCGTTGCCGATCAAGAAGGGTAGTTGGCACTCGGTTGAGTTGAAGATCGATTGCGAGCGGGCAATTTACGACGTCTTGCTGGACCACAAGCTGGTTCGTCGAGACATCCCTTTCGCCGAAAAGACCGAATCAGTGGAAAGAATCGTCTTTCGAACCGGGCCGTATCGCGGGTTTGTCCCGCCCGAGATCGTCGAAGCCGGCATGCCGAGTCCGGCGGGACTGGAGACCGAAGATCTGCCGGGCGCCGATGAGAAATCACCCACTTGCCGTTACCTTGTCGATGATCTGGAGGTGAGGAATGACTAGTCAGGCCGGGAAAATCGCCCTCGCGGTCCTTTCGCTGTTCGCAGCCGGCCAGCAGTCAGCGGAGTATGGCCAGTATGCGCCCCGGGATGCCTACCGCGAAAATCCGCGATTCGCCTATTATGGAAGCGAAAACCCTTGGGATAGGCGTTTTTTCACCCAGACGCAGGCCGACAAGGACTACAAATGGCGCGGCCAGCGCCAGTTGCTTGAGATCCTCGAAGGTCGACCGGACCGAGCCGTCGAGTTTTGTGAGAGACGACTCGCGCAGGATCCCCGCGACCCTGACACCCTTTTCATGCTGGCCGTCGCCCGGATTCAGCTGAAGCAGCTCGACAAGGCCGTCGCCGCCGCTCAAGAAGCGCTGGCGAACGGCTTGCCCTTTGACCGCTTTCTGGCCGGTCCGCGGGATCTGTTGCGCCCGCTCATGCAGACGTCCGAATTTCAGAAGATGGCGAAGCAGCACACGGGGCTGGTCCACGGCCCGCTGCTCGGCGCTGTTACCGAATCTGGCGCCCGTTTTTGGGTTCGAACATGGCAGGAAACCCCGGTCAGGGTCAGAGTGTTCAAAGGTGGCGAGAAGAAGGCGGAGGCGGTGGCGAAGACCGAAGCCGACCAGGACTACACCGCGGTGATCAAAATCGACGGGCTTCAGCCCGCCACGCGGTACTGCTACGACGTGCTGGTTGGTGGCCGGTCGGCCTTTCCGTCTGGTCTTCCATCCTTTACGACCTTCCCACCCAAAGGTAAGTCCACCCGTGTTCGGGTTGGATTTGGAGGTTGCGCCGGCTTCACGCCTGCCCACGAGCGGATGTGGAATACGATCCTGTCGTACGAGCCTGCGGCATTTCTGCTCTTGGGAGACAACGTTTACATCGACATGCCGGAGATGCCGGGACCGTTTCACGATTACAGCTTCTACTGCCGCCAGTCCCGGTCCGAGTTCCGCAAGCTCGTGAGCTCCACGCCCCTCTACGCCATCTGGGACGACCACGATTGCGCCATCGACGACGTCTGGATGGGACCTTACGTCGACAGGCCAGCCTGGAAGAAGCCGACGTGGGAGCTCTTCCGGAGAAATTGGAACAACCCGGGATATGGCGACGCGAAATGGCCCGGTTGCTGGTTCAGCTTCTCCCTCGCGGACGTGGATTTCATTATGTTGGACTGCCGGTTTTACCGAACCAATCCCTTCCAGGAGTCCCGTACCATGCTCGGGCCTGTCCAGAAGGCCTGGCTCCTGGAACAGCTGAAACAATCAAAGGCGACGTTCAAAGTCATCGTCAGCTCCGTTCCGTGGGCTTCCGGTGCCAAACCGGGTGCCAAGGACACATGGGACGGGTTCCCGGAAGAGAGGGAACAGATCTTCTCTTTCATCGAGAAACAGCGCATCGAGGGAGCGATCTTGCTTTCTGCCGACCGGCACCGCTCGGATGCCTGGAAGATTGACCGGCCGGGCGGTTATCCGCTCTACGATCTGATGAGCTCGCGGCTGACCAATATTCACACCCACGAGCTGATGCCCGGGGCCCTGTTCGGCTACAACGAGAAGTGCTCGTTCGGCCTCCTGTCATTCGACACCGCGCGGTCCGATCCGGAGCTGACGTATCAGATTGTGAACATCGATGGGGAGGTGATGCACACCCTCTCCCTGAAAGGGAGCCAGCTGAAGTACTAAATCAACGGGCTCCAGCGAGCCGCACCAGGAGAAAGCAATGATACGGTTTCTTGTTCCCGCGTTGATGGTCCTCGTTTTCAGCGTCGGCTTGTCCTTCTCGCAGACGACGGCGCTGTGGCTCTTCGATGAGCAGGTTGGAATCGATCCGAGCGCCGTTCTAAACGACTCCTCCAAAAACGATTACCCGATGGTGGTTGGGCCCGGGGGGCAGATAACGTCGGGCAAGTTCGGAAACGCACTCGACCCCGTCAAGCGGCCTGCAATCGAACTCCCTCCCGGCCCGGCGATGTTTGGGTTGCAGCCGGTCCCTATCCCGGCAGGCCGCACAGTTGAGCCGTTGACGTGGATGAATGCCGGGTTCTGCGCCCTCATGACGAGCGGGGAAAACCACCTTCGAAAAGAGGTGGGCTTTGCTAGTCCTACAAAGACAAAGCTGAACCTGGGAGATTTTGACTGGACAGTCGAGTTCTGGTTCCAGCCCTCAAGACAGACCGGCGAACCCGGAGTCGTGTTCGAGATCGGACAAGGGCCGCGCGGCGAAAACGACCACGTCACCCGCCTGACCCTTGACAAGAGCCTCCGCGCTTTCATCTTTCTCAACCAACCGTCCGGGAGCGTGGTCAATATCAGAACCGATGCGCGGGCGTTGAATCCTGCCAATGGCTCGTGGCATCACCTGGCTTTTGTCTATTCGGCTTCGAACAAGACGTTGTCTCATTTTGTGGACGGGAAGCTCAACGCGAGCCTGAAGAACGTGGTTCTGAAGCCGCTGGACCCAGGCGACGAGGACTACATGAGCGTGGGCCGGGACGGGCTCTGGAAGAACCCGCTGCAGGGAAAAGTCGATGAGCTGCGGTTTTCGGAAGCCGCGCTCTATACGGCAGCTTTTTCTCCGCCTGCGAGCTTCTCTCCGCCTGCGAGCGACAGGCAGGTCAACCTGAGCGCGGGTCCACCTCTCCTGTTCCCGCCTGACGGTTCCGCCAAACTCCCTATTCAACTGGGAGGCCGCAAGCACTTGTTCATTGACGACGCTCTGCTGGAGGAGGCGACGGACATCGAGTTCGTGGTCAATCCGCCGAGGATGGCCGAACGGGTGATCGACGAGATCGAAGGCCAGTTTCGGAAACACCTGACGGTCGTCGAGGACGAAGACGGCGTGATCCGCATCTACAACTCGATCCACGACGATTGCCTTGCGGTGCGGACCTCTCGGGACGGCGTGCACTTCGAACGGCCCCAGACCGGAAAGGAATACAGAGGTCAGCCGAACGTTGTCATCCCCGAACCGGTGGGCGGGCTCGGAAACCCGTTCATCGATCCGAACGGTCCGACGGAGATGCGGTGGAAGTACATCACTGGGTTTCATAACCGGGGAATTTTCCTCTACACCTCCCCGGACGGCTGGAATTGGCGGCGCGAGAAGACTTACGTTTTGCCGTTCAGGTCCGGCACACAGTCCTCGACTTTCTATGACGACCAGCGCCAGCTCTACGTGGGTTACCATCGCACCGGCATTTCTGAGACTCCGGCCGGGGACACCCAGCGCGAATCGGTGCGCACCGAAGTGCGCGACCTCTTCACTCCATGGGCGTTTGAGCCGGTATCAGACACCACCGCCCAGGAGATCGCAAAGACAAAGAAACTGCGCGAGCCTCAGCCGTGGTACCTCGACAACGGCCCTCTGACGCCCGGCGGGTTCGGCCTTGAACTCCCGTTTGCCTTTGAGCCGGACAAGAACCTGGATCCTGTGGGGACGGACATTTATTTGACCAAGGCAATCAAGTACCCGTGGGCGCCAGACACGTACTTCTCCTTTCCGATCGTCTATTTCCATTATGAGAGCGACGGGCCGGTGACGCGCCAGGTCCTCGGCCACGAGAGTCGAGACCTCGGATCGGGTCCGCTTGAAACTCAGATAGCGGTGAGTCGCGACGGCGTCCACTGGAAGCGTTCTCCCAGGCCGGCCTATGTCGGCATTGGCATGCACGACGGACGGGATGTCAAGACCGCCTACCTGGCTCAGGGCATGGTCCGGCGCGGGGGAGAGATCTGGCAGTACTACTTTGGCGAAACGCAGTACCATTCGGCGTGGAAAAACGACAAGGAGGCGCAGGCGGTCTATCGCGTCGTCCAGCGCTTGGATGGTTTCGTTTCCATGAACTCTCCCTATGCCCGGGAGGCGGTGGTGAAAACCAAGCCTCTTGTCTTCTCGGGAAGCCGTCTGGTTCTCAATATTGACACCGATGCAGCCGGTTATGCCCAGGTCGGTTTCCTCGACGAATCCGGGAAGCCGATACCAGGCTGGGGAGTTGACGACTGCGTGTACATCAACGGGGACTTCATCGAGAAGGAAGTGGAATGGCTTCACTCCGGCCAAGACGTCTCCAGTCTGGCGGGAAAGACCGTGCAGCTGGTCTTTCGTCTGCGGGGGGCAAAGCTGTACGCCATGCAGTTCAACAGAAGTAGCGCCGACTAAGAAGAGGACCGAAGGAGCGACTATGAATATCAGCCGGCGAGATTACCTGCGAATTACTGGGAAAGCGGCGACAGGCATGGCAGTGACGGCGGCGTTTTCGGGCGCGCTGCCGATCCCGGCGCTGGCTGGCAACGGCAAACCGTGGAACATGCTCTTCATACTGAGCGACGATCTCGGTTGGAACCAGGTCGGTTACCACGGCACCCGGTACTATGAGACACCGAACATAGACCGAATCGCGGCCGAGGGCATGCAATTCACCGACGCGTATTCCGCGGCGCCGATATGTTCGCCGACCCGGGCCAGCATTCTGACCGGCAAGTACCCGGCTCGGTTGCACATAACCGACTACATCCCGGGCAGTTTCTACCCTTACGCCCCGCTCGCTCCGCCCCGCCAGCGCACGGCCTTGCCCCTTGAGGAAGTGACGATTGCCGAGAGGTTGAAGCAGAAAGGGTACATCACCGCGCATATCGGGAAGTGGCACCTGAGCCCGAGCTACGACTACGCGCCGAGTCGCTCGTTCGATCCTGAAACGCAAGGGTTCGACGTCGTTTTCAAAACGAAGAAACCCGATCAGGATGATGATCCAATCAAGGATGCGCACAACGCCGTGGCGATCACTCAGGCGAGCCTCAAATTCCTCGAGGAAAATCGGGACAAACCGTTCTTCCTGCATGTCTCACACAACGTGGTTCACCGTCCCGTGATGGAACACCCGGACCTGATCGCCAAGTACCAGGCCAAACCCGGTTCCCGAGAACCGGTCCACAACCCGATCATGGGCGCCATGATCGAAAGGATGGACACCGGGATTGGACAACTTCTGGACAAACTCGATGAGCTCGGGCTCGCCCAGAACACTGTCATCATGTTCTTCTCGGACAACGGCGGGCTCGAACAGGAGCAGAGCCAGGCGCCGCTGCGGAAGGGAAAGGCTACGATTTTCGATGGGGGGCTGAAGGTGCCGCTGGCTGTGCGCTGGCCGGGGGTCGTGAGAGCAGGAAGTCGCTGCTCTACGCCCGTGATCTCGAACGATCTCTTCAACACATTCCTCGAGATCGCCGGGATGGATCACAAGCTGAAAGACGTTGATGGAGAAAGCTTGGTGCCGTTACTCAAACAGACGGGCGGCCTGAAGCGCAAGGCGATTTTCTGGCACTATCCGCACTACCACCATATGGGTTATAAGCCCGCGGGTGCGGTGCGGGAAGGTGACTACAAGTTGATCGAATGGTACGAAGAAACACTCGGGAACAAGGAGAATCAGGTTAGTCTTTACAATGTTCGGAAGGACCCCGGTGAGACCCGTGACTTGGCTGGGGAAATGCCCGGCAAAGTGGCAGACCTGCGGGCCAAACTTCACGCATGGCGGAAGTCGGTTGGGGCGGAGGAGATGAAGGTCAACCCTCACTACGATCCCAACAGGGCGACCGAGCGGGGGGAGATTCGAACATCCTAGTGTGGTGTTGCGTAAATCCGTTGACCATTCGACGTTCCTGGGACCGACAGGTCCTCGGAACAGGAGGGAAGGGAGCGGCCGACTTGCACGCGGCGGTTGAGTGACTCGCCGTTTTGTGGCGAGTCACTCAACCGCCGCTGCACAATCCGAAAGCTCGCTGCACTCGCAAAGTCGTCGCACTCCAAAGAAACCGCCTGCGTGTCTCATTTGCTGCCGTTCCTTGATGCCCCGTTCTCTATGGCGGCTCGCTGCCCGGTATTGAATATGTGCGCAAAGGGCAGAGCCACCGCGCCGAGCAACGATGCATCGCCCCGGAAGAAGCAGGGCCGCAGGTCCAGGTGGTTAAAGTTCTGCAGTTCCCGGTCGGCCGGGAATTGATTCCGGATGCCTTTCGATACGAGTGGCCACGCCTCCGTCAGTACCCCGTCGATCACGACCATGTCCGCGTCGAGCCCCCAGACAGCGTTGGCGATGCCGATTCCAAGGTAACGGGAGACTTCCGCGACCGCCTGGCTCGCGAACTGGTCTCCCTCAAGCGCCAGGTAGCAAATCTGTCGAGCTCGGGAAGTTGTCTCCTCACCGCTCTTCCGCGGATTGCCGGATAGCTCGGCGTAGCGGTCACAAAGGGCCGGGTTGGAGGCGAGGGACTCCAGGCAGCCGGGTCGGTCTTGCCGCCCATCTCCCGGAGAATCCGCTATGACCATTTGTCCAAATTCGCCGGCCGCATTATGCGGGCCTCGGTACAGTTGTCCGCCCAGAACAATGCCCACGCCGACGCCTTCATTGACCATCACGTAAAGCAGACTGTGACTGGCGTGGGCCTCCGGGACACCCAGGCTGTATTCGACCAGGGCAGCGGATCGGATGTTGTTTTCGACGTAAACAGGAACGGCGAGACGCTTTTGCAGATACGCCCGCACGGCCAGACCGTTCCATGCCGGATTGTTGCCCACCTCGAGCACTCCCGTTTCGCTGTTGACGATACCGCGAACGGTCACTCCCAGCCCTTCCAGCCGCTCAGCCCCGTAAGGACGACTCAGGGACTGGAAAGCGTCGGCAATGGCATCGAGTGCTTTGAGCGGGGAAGCCGGCGTCCGAAAGCTGTGGGAGGCGACCATGCGGCCTTCCAGAGTACCGACAGCTGCGCGGGTCTCCCAGTTCTGGACCTCTACGCCGACTGCGTGAAAGTGACTGGAATCGAGCCGGAGCAAGGTTCCCGGCCGGCCGCCCGTCGAGTTTTCAACCCCCTGTTCGGTGACCAGGCGTTCCTGCATGAGCTCGGCCGTGATTCTCGAGACCGTGCCCTCGGACATGCCGGTACGTCGCGCGATATCCGCCCTCGAGAGTTGACGGAAGCGGCGCATAAGCTGAAGAACAACGGCGCGGTTCATGCCCCGGACCTGCTGGGGCGCTAATCCTCTTCCTGGACTCTTCGTCATATTCGCCATCCTCAGTATTCTTGCTTATCGCAAGTAAACATATCCTTCCTTTGGGGAGATGGGAACAGAAAAAAGCAGATCCTCAACGAAAAACAGGAACGGTCCTTGACTGTTTGAATACATAAGGTAAACTCGCCTTCCGGGAACTTGGTGGTTTCGCTTGGGCCACTTTATTGCGACAAGAAATAAAGTCGTGGTTTTGGGGTAAAAAGCCTTGGTTCTTAAGGAAAAAGGTAGGAGGAACCATGAGAGGCATTGGTTAACCTCAGTCATCTCTTGGGGTTGGTCACCTACTTCTCGACCGGGGGCGGACTGGCTCAAAGCTCTCTGGCGGGAGTCAAGGGAGTCGTGACGGATCCATCAGGGGCTGTCGTCCCTGGCGCGGAGGTCGGCCTCCGGAATGTGGACACGAATCAGGCGCGGACAGCGCTGAGCAACGACGTCGGATTCTATGCATTCCCAAGCGTACCGCCTGGGAACTACAGGTTGACGGCTGATATGAACGTTCGGCGCCCGGCTTGAATTCTAGGTCCCTCCCCAAGAGAGCGCAGGCACTGGGAGCCTGTGCTCTCCCCCTCCGGTGGGGTGGAAGCAGTACCAGCAGAGCCGCAAGCGCAGCGTGACCGCGTCGGGTTCGAACGGGATCGATCTCGGTTGCCCGATTGGGTGCTGACCGTTCGAACCCGACGCGCTTCGCAGAAGACGCTGCGCTTGCGGCTCTGCTGGATACCAGGAGCCAACGAGTAAGCGCGTGCAAAAGGAGCAGTGTGGAGTTAATCTTGGAGGCCGAATGAACAAATACCGATGGTTTTCAACCGCTGTCGTGCGCTGCTTGCCTCTCTGCTTGACGGCGATCATTGGATGCGCTCTTGCCGTCACCGGTTCTGCTGCGCAGTCGCCTGACGAGCTCTTTCTTCGGGGGTATTCGGTGATTCCGTCCCCCCGGCACGTGCGTCTGGCAAGTAGCGATTTGGAATTTTCCCGGAACTGGACGTATGAGACGGCGCTTCCGCGAAGCACGCCGCCATCCGCTCGCTGCTCGCCGACCTCCGCGATATGTACGGGCTTTCACTTCTTGCGGCCGGGTCCCTCAAAACCGACGTCCTCGTCCTCAGCGTAAAAAGCGGCGCGGTCAAGACTGGTGCGAAACCGGAGCTTGATCGCCAAGGCTATCGAATTACGGCTGCGCCGCATCACGTCGTCATTGAGGGTAACAGCGACCCGGGACTGTTTTATGGCGTTCAGACGTTCCTGCAGTTGCTAAAACCGGATGGCAAAGGTTCGTTCAGGCTCCCCGCCGGAATCATCGAGGACTGGCCGTCTTTCGAGCTCAGGTTCCTGCACTGGGACACTAAGCATCACCAGGATCGAATTGACACCCTGAAGCGTTACCTGGACTGGAGCGCGCGATTCAAGGTGAACATGATCGGGTTCGAGCTGGAAGACAAATTCGAGTATCCCTCTCACCCCATCATCGGAGCGCCGGGCGCTTATACGACTGCCGAGTTGCAGGAGATCGTCAATTACGGCCTCGAACGATTCATCCAGGTCGTGCCGCAGATCCAGTCCCCCGCTCACATGAGCTACGTCTTAAAGCACCCGGAGTTTGCGGATCTGCGGGCGGACGGGAATAACTACCAGTCCTGCCTCTGCGATGAGCGAACCTATCAGCTCATTTTCTCGATGTTTGAGGACGTGATTAAGGCCACCCAGGGAGTCGACCACTTCCATGTTTCGACTGACGAGGTTTATTACCCGGATATGTGCGCAAAATGCAACCAGCCGCATAATCCGGAGAACCGGAGTCTGCGTTGGATCGAGTTCGCCAACCGGGCCCACGACTTCCTGTCCGCGCGCAAACGCCGGATGCTCGCCTGGGTCGAATATCCGGTGCTGCCCCAGCATATCCGGCTCTTGCCGCGCGATCTTATAAATGGGGTGTTGAGCGACAACGCCGCTCAGACGGGCGAGGAGGTCGCTCGTGGAATGGATCAGCTGATCTACACCTCGATGCAAGGCGAGGAGTTGCTGTTTCCAGACGACTTTTCGGTGGAGCGAGACGGCAAGGTCCAGCCCGGCCGTCTGGAGCAGACCTTCCGGGATGTCGCCCACTTCTCAACGCAGGGCCGCCCAATAGGAGTCTATGGTGCTGCCTGGGATGACTCGGGACTCCACTGCGAAACGTTCTGGCTCGGTTGGTCGGCTGTTGCTCAATCCGGTTGGAATCCCTCTGGCCCGCCGGTCGAGCAACACGTCGCCGACTTCATGAAGGTGTTCTATGCACCGGGACCATTGTTGAACATGACCGGCATCTACCAGGGAATTCAAGCCCAAGCGCGGTTTTTCGAGCGCTCCTGGGATCGGGTTCCCTCCCGGGTGCGCCCGCGGGCCTACGGCAACTCACAAGGGAAGGGAATCGGAGGGGGGCGGGAGGATCTAACGTTGCCGCCTCCGGCGCTGCCTGAACCTGGCAACCTGGAATTCACGCCCATTTATACCGGCCGTTATGCGGAACTCGCCCAGAGGGCGACGCTCATGGCGAACCTCAACGGCGCGCTGGTCGGACTCTTGCACGACGCGATACCCAAGGTCGGTCGCAATCGGTACAACCTGGAGGTCCTTCTTTCCATCGCAAACTTTACAGGTCACCACGATCGCATGGTTGCGGGCTTCCGATCGATCGAAGAGGTGCTCGTTGAGGCCCGCTCGGCCGCTGGAAACAAGGACGCCCCACATGCACTCGAATTGCTCTTGAAGGCGCGCCGCCAAGCGGCTGAGATTCGTGAAGATTCCACCCGAGTGTTCGAATCCCTGAAAACCACCTGGGAAAAAAGTCGATTTCCCAAAGGCCAGGAGGTCAACGGGAAGAAGTTTTACCACGTAATGGATGACACGAAGGATCATTGGGCCGACCGGCGTCCGGACCTCAGCTATATGATGGCCCCTGAGGAGAGCATCGGGTTGGAGCAGTGGCTTAAGAGACTTGGCGAAACCGCGCGTGCTTACGCGAAAGCGAACAAACTGCCCGAGCCGGAATTTTAAACCCCGGTCCTACGGACCTGAACAAAAAAGGCCCGGCGCTCGACTTAATCAACAGGTTCGCTCCGCGCGGCCCTGCAGCCGCTAGTTGAAACTCACATGAGAAAAGGGATTATCGTTGCCGTCCTCACCTTTCTTCTTGTCGGCTGCTTGTCTGCCCAGGTCATTTCCCCGAGAGTACTTCTCAAAGGGCAGGTTGATACGACTGACTTGAGGCCCTTCGCCGAGGGGATCTACCGGGCCGCCGGAGCGGTGACGCCCCGGGAGAAGGCCGAGGCCATCTGGCGTTTCTTTCTGACCGATGGCCGCTTTGTGGCACCCGGCTTCTGGTATCACATTGCGGGCTGGGCGTACGAGGAGCCGGGAGGGGAAGTCCTCGACCCGATCAAGCTGCTGAACAGCTACGGATTCGGTCTGTGCTACCAGATTGCGCCTCTTCTTCAGGCGACTTACCTTGCCGGCGGGTTTGAAGATGCCCGCGTCTGGTTCTTGACCGGCCATACGGTAGCGGAGGTGTTCTATGAGGGCGCTTATCACTACTATGATTCTGACATGCTCGGTTACTCCGTCTCTGGAGAGGGCGACCCGAGAAGGCTGCCGGTTGCATCGGTTCGCCAGATTGCTGAGGACGGAGCGATCATTACCGGTAAACTGAAATCCGCACGGGAAGTTGACAGCTCAAAAGTCGATTACCCCTGGTACCCGGGCGACGTCCGGGAAGCGGCGATCGGAGACCTTGCCGGACTTTTTACGACAAAGTCCGACAACTGGCTGTTCTACGGCACACGCTGCTCGCATGCACACTCTATGGATTATGTGCTTCGTCCGGGCGAGAAGATCATCCGCTACTTCGAGCCCGAAGATCCGGCTCTGTTCTACTTGCCCTACTCGTTCGACGGAGAGAAGTGGACCGAATTCCCCAAGGAAGTGCCCGAGTACTCAATTCGGACCGAAGACGGCCCTCGCAGCCAAAGGGACGGGCGTCGCTGGGCCACCGGGCGCATCGAGTACATGCCGGTGCTGTCCAACCCGGCTGCCTTCTATGCAGGGACCACGATCCAGAGTCGCAACCTGCGGCTGGCCGATCCCCGGGTGGGTCGTGATTACCTTAGCCGGAAGTCCGGGGACCAGCCGGCGACGGCGATTTGGGAGGTAAATAGCCCTTGGGTGCTGATTGATGCGGCTGTTGGAATAGAAGTCTCGATTGCAGGGGAGGCAAGCGGCCTGGAGTCGGCCATTTCGACCGACGGCGGCCTGTCCTGGCTGATGATGGACGCTCTCAGGGGTTCCTTCCAAGGCAAGTGGGAACCTAAGCTTCCGGTGGTCATTCGCTCCGAACACGGGAGCCTTACCCCCGTGACCGGAAAGTACGGATTTCTCCTCCGACTGCGACTCCTTGGAAAAGGGGGGCCGGACAGCGTTGTCGTGCACAAGGTCGCAATCGTCGCCCGCTTTCAGCACAACCCGAGAACGCTGCCTGCGTTGGTGCCCGGTAACAATGTTTTGCAGTACCAGAAGGGCGAGTTCTACCGGACTGCCATCCCCTTGCGCCTGGACCGGCTCGACCGGTTGGCGGCCCGGAGCACGGGTATTCGGCTCATCTCCGAAATGGGGCAGGATATCCTCTGGCCAAAGGAAGGACGAACTGGTGAACTGCTCCTCTGCATACCTGCACCTGAAGGCCGGGCACTTTCCGGGTTCGAGACAGGAGCCCGTTTTCTCGACCTCCGCGACGGCCTGGCGCCAGACAAGCTGACGGCGGAAACCAGACAGACGAAACTGGGTGTCACTCTGGCTCATTCACCTTGCCGCGCGTCCATCGGATGGTCGACGTCGTCGACGGGGCCGTTTAAGACTCTGTGGGAGTATCGCCCGCCGGGGACCTGCCTGGATGGACTGCAGGAAAAACAACTATTACGTTGGCCCGAGGTCGACAAGACTGTGAACTCGGTTCCGCCCGGAACCAAGAAGGTGTATGTCCGGTACCTTCTGGAGAACATCGGAATGGACAGCGTCAGGCTGGCCGCCCGCGTCCCGGCAGGTTCTCCGGCCGGGACCATCGAAATTACCCACGTCTGGCGCTCAAACGGGCAGAAGAAAGAGCACAAACAGAGGCTAACAATCGCGTCCGACTACCAGGTGGACACCGGAACGTCAGCCGCCATCGTCAACGAAGCGCTAATTCTCTACTGCTCGCCAAGCTCGATCGACGAGTGATGTCTTCTTGGGGCGCCGCTTTGTGGCCACGCTCCAGGGCGGCTATAGCATCATGCGCGCATTCCAACTCCCAGAGCAGCGCCGGTGGGAAGCGAGCGTAAACTTCAGTGTCCTTTTTGGCAAGGGAAAGCGAGGCATAGACTGAGCCTGGGGGGGGGCCAGGGGCCACAGGCCCGGTCGCTTCACAGTAAGACGCTGCGCTTGCGGCGTCGCCGACTGGTACTGATATCGCTCTTTGATCAGTCAGGAACCTCGTTAGCGACCAGCAAACCAGACCGACCCCTCCTGGCAGGAGCCGCACGGCTTACTCCGTCAGCACCCGTTCAATGAATGCGAGCGCCCTTGGATCCCGGGATTGGCCGAGCCAGAAGACCGCTTGTTTGCGCACCTCGGGATTCTGGTTGTTCCGCGCGACGTCGATGAGTTTCGGGACACCCTCTCCGTTTGGGATTTGGGTTAGCGCAAAGACTGCCTGGGTCTTGACCTCGGTTTCCGGGTCGTCTTTAATCGCGTCCGAAATGACTCCCGCCACGCGCTCGCCCGCTTTTTGCGCCAGCCAGAAGAGCGCTTGACCGCGAACGTGAGAACTGGAATCCGCGCGCGCGGTCTTGATCAGCAGATCGAGGGCTTCGGGCACTTTGGTCAGACTCAGACCGAAGACGACCTGGTCACGGACTTTGTCGCTCTTTTCCTCCTGGAGCATTCGTTTCAGCCTGTCGTAGCCCGGTCGTTCACGCGCCACGCCAAGCCAGAAGGCGACCCGGGCGCGCAAGCCCTCAGGCTGATGGGGATCGACTAGTTGCCCCATGACCGCATCGGCTTCCGGATCTCTGTGCATAGCAATTGCCATCACGGCAGGGTCGACCAGGGCATGCTTCTTCTCGTCATCCGGGTCCTTCCCGGAACACAGGGTTGTGAGCATCGCAATGCTCTCCGTCGGTTTCACGTCTTCCAGCCAATGAAAAGGCAGGCCGCCGGCGTTCAATTGGCAGTCTTGCGCCGAGACCCGCACCTTTTCTAGCCCGGCTGCCCCGATGCGGAAAAGCATGACCAGGCCGGGATCTGTCGCTGCCTGTTTTTCTCGACACTCGCGTTCGCCGCTCCCCCACCATTCCTTGCCTTCCAGGCGGCACGGGCGGGGTGTGTCGCACTTGCCGCAGCATCCCGGCAAGTGGCCCCGGACCCCTGGAACCGAGTAGCCAATCCAAGCAGGTCCGCCCGTCTGCTCCGAGAGACTGCGAAACAAGGGCGCCAAACCGCCGCGAGCCGAATGGGTCTGAACCTTCGAGTTTTCGACGAGAGGCGGCTGAGCAGAAAGAGTCAAGCAGCCAAACGCCATCAAAACGGAAACAATAAGAACTCTCTTCATGGCCGAATCTCCTTTGGCGAAGGGAAAGCGTTGAGTTCGGGACTTTGCTGAGAGGTCCGTTAGGACCGACACGTCTATAGACCCTAAGCACATGACGGTTTCAAGGTCCGTAGGACCGACACGTGACTGGGGCACTGTTGAACACTTTCCGGTCCTACGGACCTTCCTGCCGTGTCGCCCGAGTTCTATAGACGTGCCGGTCCTGGCGGGCCTGAACAGCCGGAGCTACTCCTTGTTCAAGATCTCCATCATGAAATCGGTGGCTTCCTTGGAGCCCATGACCGTCAGCCTGGAAATGATTTCCTTCCGCAACCCGGGATCCTTCTCCTTCCTTGCGAAATCGATCAACACCTTGGCATTTCCCTGCACAAACAGGGCGTCGAGGACCGTTCTCCGGATATCGGGATCTTTTTCCGTCTGGTACATGGAGACCAGCATTGCGCTCGTCTTCTGCTGGGGGGACACCCCAAGACGCTGGATAGCGGCGGCGCGAACTTCCGGGTCTTTCTCGTTCTGTGCCAATTCGATGAGCTTGTCGACATCCCCAGCCACAAACAGCGCGTTGAGAATTTGTTCCTTCGCCTCGGCCGAACCCGCCGCCTGGTGCATTTGACGAAGCTCGGCCTTGGCCCCCAAGACACCAAGTTGATTGATGGCTTCGCCCTTCAACTCGGGCGATTTTTCTTCCTGTGCTATAGCGATCAGCCGTTCCCTATCCCCGCTGAGCATGTGGCTGTGCAGAACGGTTCGTTTGACCTCGGTGCTCGGGGCTGATGCATAGATCTT
>Ga0105091_10000540_pt1 | contig 15896 bp, 13 predicted proteins | sample PPLLak1March2015_FD_87022 | JGI IMG/M metagenome (GOLD analysis project Ga0105091, IMG submission 87022) | Freshwater sediment microbial communities from Prairie Pothole Lake near Jamestown, North Dakota, USA - PPLs Lake P7 Core (1) Depth... | ecosystem: Environmental > Aquatic > Freshwater >... | reverse complement strand
TTACCTTGATGACGATAAAGATGTAAGACCAATCTATTTTTTTCTTTCGTAGCTTGGCATTGGAAACGAGCTCATAATCGGATATTAGATGATTTGCTCTAGTTCTCTACTCCATTTTGTATAAGATTAAATTAAAAGAAGGTTGTTGATTTTACTTTCAGTTCTTCAGCTCTCTGGGCTGTGTCTACTGAGATGAGTTGGCGACGAAAACTAATGGTGGTATCTATATACGTTCAAATTGGTTCGTAATCGTCTCAAATTCCTATATGCTTTTCATTTATTATATCTTATATGCAAAAATAAATTCGATTATAGATTGAGATTTTGTGTCCGTGTGTTGGACCATTTAATAAAGCCTAGAGCCCTCACGGATCTCCTGAGCAGATTCAGGATCTTTTGATGCATAATATTCTACCATACCCATCTTGAGTACTTTTAGAGAAAGTAGTGCGCACTTTATTCTTGCTGGCCCTAGGTTTACCAGACCGATATTTTCGAGGATATCGTCCTTACCTAATTCTTTAACGGATGTTAGCGGCTTGTTCATCACCATTTCGGTGAGCATTGATGCACTAGCCTGACTTATTGCACAACCTCTGCCCTCGAATTTGATGTCCTTGACAATGTTATCTTCAACTTTTAAATGAATGTCAATTTCATCTCCGCAAAGTGGATTGCTATCATGGAAGCTTACATCCGCGTCAGAAATCCTCCCCTTATTTCTAGGATTTCTATAATGATCAAGTATTATCTCCCTGTATATATCCTCGCTCAAAGTCCAAACAACCTCCGCGCACTTTGTAATGCGTCAATCAATATATTAACCTCATCTTTTGAGTTATAAACATAGAAGCTAACCCTTGATGTAGCAGAAACATCCAGTCTTTCCATAAGGACCTGAGCACAATGATGTCCTGACCTCATCGCGATGCCAAAATCGTTTAAGATAGTAGCCAGGTCATGAGGATGAATGTCACCCAAATTGAAAGAGATGACTGCACCTCTATCATTCATACCGTGCGGGCCATATATTGTGATGCCTTGAATCTCATTCATTCTCTCCAGGGCGTAATCAGTAATCTGCATCTCATGTTCTCGAATATTCTCAAACCCAAGCTCGTTTAGATAATCTATCGCCGCTCCAAAGCCTATGACGTCAGCAATGTTAGGAGTTCCTGCCTCAAATTTGTACGGTAGGTCATTAAATATTGTGTTCTGCTTATGGACTTCCTTAATCATATCTCCGCCTCCAATGAAAGGTGGCATCTCATCCAGAATTTCCCTTTTCGCATATAGGATCCCAACTCCAGTTGGACCTAGCATTTTGTGAGCAGAGAAAGCCATAAAATCGCAGTCAAGATCTTGAACATCGACTTTCATATGAGGCACTGACTGGGCTGCATCGATCAAGATTGGCACGTTCACTTCATGAGCAAGCTTCGTCATTTCCTTTACCGGCAAAATAGTACCTAAAACATTAGACATTTGGGAAATCGAAACCAATTTCAGTTTCGGATCATGAACTTTTTGTTTAAAATCCTCAATGTCGATACGCCCATCATCTCCAACACCTAAATAATCCAAGGTTGCCCCCACTTCTCCAGTCACTAACTGCCACGGCACGATATTGCTGTGATGCTCGATTTCAGTTATCAAGACCTTATTCCTTTTAGTCAAATGCTGGCGGGCCCAACACTTGGCTATTAAGTTTATTGACTCGGTCGCGTTTCTAGTAAAGACAATTTCGTCAGGAGACGTTGCATTGACTAACTTGGCAACCTTCAGACGAACCTCTTCATACGCAAATGTTGCCTCCTCTGCCAATTGATGGACCGCTCGGTGAATATTTGAATTATAATTCATGTAGTAATTGCTAATGGAGTCAATCACAGTTCTAGGCTTTTGCGTAGTAGCAGCGTTATCGAGATAGATTAGCTTATGGCCTCCCTTAATCCTTCTTTGAAGGATTGGAAAGTCCTGCCTTATCTTCTCAACATTTATGGTCGAACTCTGCAACATCTTACTACTTTTTCTCCTTCAGAGAGCGTCCTCAGATAAGCAATATCTCTTATGTCATATTTAAATGAGAGCACTCAGGCTCTACAGTATAAGGCTGTAATAAAATTGCGAATTTCCTACCCTATTGTATTCATTACCGCTTTCAAATCAGACTCACCTCACCCTAGAAACAGGTCTTTTTTTGAAGCCATCCATGAGGCTCTACTCGGCAGGTTTAAATTGGAATATCAAGGAATTTATAATTCAACGTGACAGTTGTCCTCTGGCGAGAACCGTGGCTCAAGCCGTTGACTGATATGGAAACAGGTACTGATATTTGTGCCGTCTGTAAAATAGGCTTTCAAATCATGGATTTTGTAACTTCTTGCGAATTCTGTTCCATAGGAGTTATCCATGATGGTTGCGCACGCGAACATATTCTTCGCGAACACAAATCATTGTTGGATAGAAAGGTATTGTTGCACAGGGATAAGAGACTGCATGACTATCAATAAGCCAGTTTAGTTGTTCGAATATTCTAGTTCGCACTCTTTGTACAACCAGCATTTTACATATCCCGTTTTAGTTTTGAATAGCGGAGGATCCTGTAAGCATAGGTCCATAGCGTGAGGACACCTTTCGTAAAATCTACATCCCTTCAATTCTGAGGCCAAGTCTGGAGGATTACCTTTGATAGAGTCTATCTTGCTGTAGGTGGAATGTATTTTGGGTATAGCCTTAATCAAAGCCTGAGTATATGGATGCCTTGGATTGACGAGCAGTTCCGATGATGAAGACAATTCTACTATTTGCCCAGCATACATTATCCCTATCTTGTCGGCGATCTCAGAAATCAAAGAAATATCATGGGTTATCATTACAATGTTCATGTTTCTTTCAGCTTTGAGTTTCTTCAGCAAATTCATTATTTGCGCCTGCACAAGCACATCTAGAGCAGTCGTAGGTTCGTCTGCAATGAGAATGAGGGGTTGTAGTAGGAGAGCCATGGCTATAACAACACGTTGCTTCATCCCTCCGCTTAACTCGTGAGGATATCTATTGGCAACCGATTTGTCAAGTCCAACGTCCGTAAGCGCCTGATATGTTAATTGTTCGAAATTACCTTTAATCTTGTGCTCTTGCATGAGCTCACGCAACTGTTCGGAGATTCTGTAGACGGGATCTAAGCTATTCATGGCACCTTGGAATACTACCGCAATTTTTTTCCATCTCATTTCACGATTAAAATAACTCTCCGATAGATTGAGCACATTTTTTCCATTAACATATATTTTTCCTCTTACTATTCTACCAGGAGGATTTACTGAACGTATTATCGCGGCCCCTAAAGTACTCTTCCCCGAGGCTGACTCACCGACAATGCCAATCGACTCATTACCGCATATTTCAAATGAAATGTCATCGACAGCTTTAACCATACCTCGATTAGTGAAATAGTAAACCTGAAGGGCTTCTACTTTTAATCTAGAATCTGCAAAGTTCAACGACGAGTCGTTTGATTTAGGCGTGCCTTGTGACAATCAATAAATAAGAGGGGTAAGTGCCATATGAACCGTACATCCTTTTCTTAACCTCTTAACTCTGGCGAACGGCAAACCATGCCTTTTTCCATTTCACGAAGTAACGTCGCTGTATCGTTGGGGCATGGACAAATCTTCATCAAGTCTAAACCATAGGTTCAAGGGTACGGGACATAACATTAAGGGATGGTTGATAAGTACGCGCCTTTAATAAACCAGTAAGCTGTAGACTGTACGCTCAAATGTACCGCATCAGAACTCAACATGCCAACAGGTTATATTACAGAAATGATAATTAACCAAAGTTTCTGTTGAAAACTCCTATTTGCTTGTTTGATGCAAAGACCGGTATCCTGTGTTCGAAGTGCGATTCGAAGCTAACTTCGGGTCAGCTTAACCAAGCAGCCGTGTACTCCTCTATCAAACTAGCGAAGTTGGGAGAGAAGGACCAAGAGATCAACAAATTTACATTAGTTGGTTCTCACAAGGTTGATGATGATTATATTCTCTTCTTAAGAACTTCGGATATCATTACTATAAGAAGTAACCCATCTATTGTCAAAAAATTTGCGGGTGAATTCAATGCCAATATTTGGTTTGTAGAAGCTGAAGGGACTGATAGGAGATTTATGGAAAACCTCTTTTACCCTCAACGAATCTTGAATATGAATTTAATTTGGCTACCGGATGGTAATAAATTGACTAGGGTAATAGTAAGTCAAGAATCGGCTAATAGGTCAAGTTTCCCACTTGACGTGGAAAAAATCAGGAAGGTCGCCAGGGCGGTCAAGAAAATTGATCTCATAGTAGAATTTGAAACTCATTCAAATTAAGACAATTTGGGACTAACGCATGTCAGAGAAGCTAAATATGACTAGATCTCATCTTGCAGACTGCATCACTAACGATCTCGTAGACAGAGTTATCAGTGTAGCAGGATGGATTGAAGATATTCGAGACATTGGGAAACTAGGCTTTGTATCGATAAGAGACTTTACGGGTATAATGCAGATTATTGTCGCTGGAGATCTATTGGGTCAAATAAGGATGATCCCCAGACAAAGCTGCGTTCTCATTGAGGGAAAAGTTCAGAGAAGTAAAGCCAAGAATGTTGATTTTGAGATTAAAGCGAACAAGATTTCCTTGTTATCAAAGGCTAATCATCCTCTTCCCATCGATCCAACAGGGCGTGTCGAATCCTCTACAGATAAGAGAATTGATTCAAGAGCCTTGGACCTTAGAGACCCTAGGGTTTCAGCGATCTTTAGACTACGCTCTTCTGCGTTGCAAACGATACGAGATTTTCTTAGGTCAAAACGATTCACTGAGGTAACTACACCTAAAATAATTGGAACTTCTACCGAGGGTGGAGCGAATTTATTTCGATGCGATTATTTTGGTAAAAATGCCTATCTAGCACAGAGTCCGCAGTTGTATAAAGAGCAGTTGACAGTCGGTTTGGAGCGTGTATTTGAAATAGGTCCATATTTTAGAGCAGAGAAATCTCATACTGTGAGGCATTTGGCCGAGTTTACGAGCGTAGACGTTGAAGCAGCATTTCTTGATTACACCGACGTTATGGCAATCGTTGCGGATCTTATTAAGAGAGTAATCCATGATCTAATGAAGCTTTGCAACGCTGATCTAAAAATGACTTGGCAGAAAATTTCAGAGCCTCATGCTGAATCGAACAGGAATCGGGACGAAGCGGTCCACAAAATGAAGGAGATGTTTGGCATTTCAAATGATACTGGATTAGAACCTCCGGAATTGAAAATTGAGCAGATAACCTACGAAACGGCGCTTGATGAATTAAGGGGCCAGGGAGAATCTTTGTCCTTTGGCGACGATCTTTCTGATACATCGTTACGGAAACTTGGTGATTTGCACAAAGGGTTCTATTTCATCACGGATTGGCCGATGAGGCTGAAGCCTTTTTACATTCATGAAAAAGAAGGAAACCAGGAGCTGTCTTGTTCCTTCGATCTTCAGTTTGGCTACCTAGAACTTGTCTCCGGAGGCAGAAGACAGCATGACCCAGATAAGCTAAAGAATAAGATCATAGAACAAGGCTTAGACCCTTCAGGATTCGAAGATCATTTGAAGGCTTTCCAGTGGGGAATGCCCCCTCATTCGGGGTGGGGGTTGGGATTTGATCGACTTATGATGGTTCTCACAAACTCCCAAAACGTTCGCGATGTTGTCTTGTACCCTAGAGACGCGGATAGACTTAGGCCTTGAAGGATAGAATTCTACGCTTATGAGGCATTCTGCAAAGAGGAGGATTCCAGTTTGATTTGAACAACCTTATCATCAAGGATATAAGCGGCGAAGCTGTGAGACAGCGTCGAATAAATTAGCCAGACCACAGGATTAATTTCCATATATCTTCTGTCCATTAAAGATGGATATGCCTTTGAAGAATGTGAGTGAAATATACCAACCACCTCTGCGTTGCGAGAACTGATTTCTTGATACGCATTAATTAATTCATTTGAATCGATTCTAAAGGAATAGATCGAATCATCGGCGTTCCGCATACGAATGATGGAAGCGACGTTGGCCTGTTCATCGTCCGATTTACCGCCGACAATCCTGAAGGCACCTTCTAGAAGAGCACATGCTTCAGTAGGGTAGCACTCTTTTGCGATTCTTTCAAGTTCAAGAAGATGTTGCTGAGAGATAGAGATCGTAATTATCAAAATGCATAAAGATCTAACAACAGGAGATAATCACTAACGGTCAAATCGGAAAAAAATTAACTCAAAATAGTATGCCTGAGCTGCCAGCAATCTAGTAGCCAATAAGATCTAGTTTGTTAGCCAGGGTTGTCGAGGTGTAATCCAGGCCGATCAATGAGTTGCGAGAATATTGCACTAACGTGAGCTGTAAATCAGGGCTAGTGGCCGATACATTTGTAACAGGTGGTGAATTCAAGTTGGACTGGTTACCATTTTCAGTATTGGAGGAATTCAAGTTGGACTGATTACCATTTGTAGTAGCATTGTCGCCCTCAAACACGAAGCTGGCCTTCATGAATGGGTGCAGTGTGCAGAAATAATCATAACTACTCTCACTTAGATCTGAGGTTTGAAGAAGAAATGTATCTCCAGCCATTATTAATGAAGAGTCAAAAGTTTGACCTTCATCAACAGAACTTGTCACGGTGTGAGGTGTATTGTCATTATTTGTCCATTCAATTGAGTCGCCTTTCGATACGTTAAGAATAGCCGGGTCATAGGAAGGGTTGCCCTGAGCCGAGGCACCAGGCGGAATGCTAACGCTAACAACAGGTCCAGAACTCGATCCTGTAGCATTACTGGCATTACCAGAAGCCACAGATGCTGAACCTGATGCATTACCACTGGTTGAGGACGTATTCCCGCTTCCCGCCTGTCCTTGCACAGCATCTTGTTCGGATGGTACCTTTGGAGAAACCAATCCAAAAACGTAAAAAGTTCCACCACCCACAACTGCTGCAGCGATGAATATCACGCTTATAGCCTTCACATATGGACTCTCTTTATACGATGCCACTATTATTACGGTCGCAGGGATCGCAATTACCATCATCAATCCAATATAGGCAAAAATGCTAGGTACAGTAGTACTTATAGTAACAGCTGCTGCAATGCCAAATGTGACCAGAAATCCCAACGTGATAAATGTGGCTGATTTGGCCCTAGGACTCCTTGGAAATCCATCCTTAAATATTCCCGCGGAAAGGAAGATTAAACCAATAAAGAGTGTCAGCAAAGACACGGCATGCATTCCGTCGATAAACGTCTTGGCAATACCTGCAAGGGAAATTCCTACTCCTACTATTCCTATCGAAGTAAGGCCTATGCCTGGCGTAAGTAGGTCCCAATCGCTCATATCGTTATGTTGTTGGGAACAGACGCAGATAATTAATCTTTACTGGTGTTACCAATAGTCCAATTTCTAACATACCGAAGATGGGATGAAAGACGCTGTTTTGTAGGACCAGATTTGGGAGTAAAGAACACATTAGGCAATCCCATATGGAAACATTAATTCTTAGATATGTTGACCCTAATATATGTAAGAAATACTGTTTCCTTTATCAAAAAAATACAGATATCCATCTCTGGAACCCACAAGGAGCATACCTCCTGCAAGACAAGGCGAAGAGTCTATCATATCCATTGTAGGAAATTTCCAAAGTAACTGGCCCGTGAGTATGTCCAAGTAGTAAATATGTGAATCTAGTGATCCCACGAAAACTTTTAGGCCTTTTGTCAAAAGTGGAGACGCCCATATCTTGCCAGCAGTCTTAAACTTCCAGATTGAGGAGCCATCCGCTGACCTTATACAATGCAGGTAACCGTCTGAGGATCCTATTAAGACATAGCCTTGAATTAAAGAAGGCGAGGAGAGCAACGGTGAACTTAAATCAGAAGACCAAAGTATTGCACCAGTGTCTTTGTTTACCCGATATAGGATACCACTTTGAGTCCCTATGTAAAGTGAAGGAAACCCGAGATCATTGTAATTATCAGCATCGCTTGAAAGACACGGAGAAGAGGATCTAATTTTACCATCTAGTTTCGTTTTCCAGACCATCTTCCCGTCCAAATCTAATGCATATAACCTGCAATCATCAGAGCCTACGAAGATTCTGCGTCCATCAGAAGATGGCGAACACCAGACCTCGCCTCCAGTAGCAAACTGCCATCTGAGATCACCTTCGTTGTTTAAGGCGTAAATCTTTCCGTCTAGACAGCCGAAAATATGAATATTTTCGATAGAACATATCGATGAAAATACCCCGTTTTGAAGCTCATAGTTCCACAACTTGGTCGCGTCATGAATATCAAAGGCAATAACGCTGCTAGGCTCACTATCAGCGACTGGTTCATGGACCCATTTCGAAAAGGTTCCCACTATTAGATTGTCTTTGTATATTGAGGGGCTGGAAACTACTGGATTGGATGCATTAATATGCCATTTAACGATCAAACTCCCTCTATCAATCCGATATACACGACCGGTGATTGTGCCTACGTACGCCGATTGATTGTCTGCCACCGGCGAGGACAGCACGGGACCTACTTTTATCATATTCCTAAGGAAGGGCTTGCGCAAAAAAGCTGAATTGGACGTACCAGTCCTCTGAATACTCCCTTTGAAGCAAGTCCACGTATCTTGTGTTTTCAAGTCTGATGGTGAGGACATTTGATATGTTGTTCAGTTACAGCTACGGAGTACGTTTTCAACTAAAAATATGTTGCATATAGCCAAAGTCAGTGATGGGGTAATCATGCCTTTGGATGATGGACTAACACTTAAAAATAGGCGAAGATACTCCACGGTCTATAGCTTGGCTGCCAGAAAGAACACATCGCGAAAAAAGAGATTGATAAAACGCACAAGGCAGAATAGACCTGTGCCCGCATGGGTCATCATTCGTACACATAGACACGTTAGAACAAATCCCAAGAGGCGTCTCTGGCGAAGGACGGATGTCAATGTTGGTTGAAAATAGAGGAGGAGAGAAGGATTAATGTCATTGAATGAAACTCCTGAAGAGAGCATTTATACCGTTAATTTCAGAAAAGCTTGGATTACCCCAGAATATAAGCGAACAAACAGGGTAGTTGGTATATTAAGAGAGTTCACCAAGAGGCACATGAAGACTGATGACATAAAGATTGATCAGTATCTTAATAGATACTTGTGGCAGAGAGGAAAACGAAATCCCCCAAGGAAAATCCGCGTACGAATGACCAAAGACGAAACTGACACTGTTGTGGTTTCACTCTATGAGGAAGCCAAAGAACGAAAATCCCCGACAGAAGATCTTGAAGTGAAGCAAGAAGTAAAGACGCCCGAGGAACAACCCACAATAAAGAAGAAAGAAGCGGAAGCCAAAGAACAAGTTGAGCATGAGGATTCGCCGAAAAAAGAAGACAACGATGCAACCGCAATCAAGTCTGGTGGTGAGGATAAAGGAGAACCGGAGTTGAAAACGGTCGAGAAATCAAAGAAGAAATCTACTAGAAAGAAAAAATCGGCAGATCAAGAGTCCTGAAATTTATTTTTTCGACTTTGATCTTCTTTTGTGTACCAATTAATTTCTGTTTTTGATTTGAAGTTACTAAAAGAAGGGCAGGTTACCTAAGCTGATTTTAATGGCTTGTTCAACAAAAACTAAAATAATCCCTGCTTTAACTCAGCTCATAATGGGGGATAGGATTAATGAAATTAGTAGAACTCACATTAAGGCACTTGCTGCTGTAACTCTTTTATCGGCCAGTATTACTTGTTTGCCAATTCTTTGCATTCAGTCATCTTTGGGTCAACTGCAGCAACCTGACAGTGACAAAATCGGTAATTCTACACAGACCATCAACCTTCAAAATATAACTTCCCAGCAACAGCCACGTTCTGTCAATGAAACAGAATTCGCCACTTATGTTTCTCCTGAATTGGGTATACAGATCGACCATCCTACTGATTGGTCGCCGATTATTAGAGATTTTTCAGATGATGTGCAAGTTCTCGAATTCAATGCTAGTAGGTCCGAAATGATGCAACTTCTTCCTCCCACACTCCGTATTTCGGCTGCTCCTCAACCTGATATTCAGAACCTGAACCAGCTAACTGAGAGTTTACTTGCCATCGCAAGTAGTTATCCGAGGTTTGATCTCAAGGAGAATGATACTGAAACTTTAGGAAACCTTACAGCACAAAAGGTTCTCTATACCTACGGAAGTGGAGATCCTTCTCAACAATTTACACTTGAGGCAATGGATATCTGGACTTTAAAGGATGGCAAAAGGTATGTGTTCTCATACATCGCCCCGATGTCAGAGTTCTCGATGAACCTGCCAGTTGCAGAACATATGATTAGGTCGATTTCCTTTGAGTAGTTGCTTCATATTTATGCCTGCGAAGTGGGAAGTAGAAGCTTGCTCTCCATGACGGAGATGTTTATGGGTTTATTATCCTCAAACACCTCATTTCTCCTTAAAGGATAGAAGGCAACATGAACATAGCGCCCAAAGAAAAAGGGTTTCCTCTGGCCTTATCAATGAGTTCCAAGAATTCCAACAAGGACGATCATGAATTTACTCATTCCAAGAGCGGTGATGGCATCTCGTTACCTAGGGTCTGGATAGAAGTATATGGTTGCTCGGCTAATGTGGCGGATTCCCAGGCCATTGCTGGAGCCCTTTCAACAAATGGGTTTGAAATCGCAAAACCAGACGAAAGCCATGACTTGAACATAATTGTTACCTGTTCCGTGAAGGATACTACTGAGCATAAAATGATGAGTAGGATAAAGGCCCTTTCGATGACCGGAAAGCCGCTCATAATTGCAGGATGTTTGGCAAAAACTGAAACCGAGAAACTTCAAAGACTGTTCAGTGGCGCTTCATTCTTGGGACCAAGGTCCTTAACTAAGACAGTCAGCTGCGCGAAGGCAGCAATCAGTGGAATGAAGTCCGTTGAATTGGAAGATGCAGATGGACGGGATAAATTGAATATTCCTAAGGTGAGAATTAATCCTGTCGTCAGTATTGTTCAGATAGCGGTTGGATGCTTGAGTGAATGTTCATTCTGTCAGACCAAACTTGCAAAAGGGCAGATAACAAGTTATAGAATTGGAGACATTATGCACGCCATAGAAGAGGACACCAGGGAAGGTTGCCGAGAAATCTGGCTTTCTTCTACTGATAATGGTTGCTATGGCTTTGATATCGGCACAGATATCATTGAATTGTTGAGAAAGTGCGAGCTGACACCAGGAGATTTTAGGATACGGATTGGGATGATGAACCCAATGTATCTGGGCTCCTTAAAGCCAAGACTGATCCAATTACTTGAAGAATCAAATAGAATCTATCGATTTTTGCACATTCCGGTCCAGAGTGGCAGCGAAAGGATATTGCGGTCGATGAAGAGAGGCCATACTGCCAAGATGTACAAAGATATCGTGAAATCTTTTAGGGATAGGTGTCATGATATTACCATTGGAACAGATATCATTGTTGGTTTTCCAGGCGAGAGCGAGAAGGACTTCGAAGATACATTAGATTTGATTTCGGAAAGTAAGCCAGACATCGTCAACTGTTCTAGATATGGAGCAAGACCTGGGACATCTGCGACATTGTTGGAGGGTAGATTGACCAGTGAAGTAGCCAAGGATAGGAGTGCTCGCATTCACGAGCTTGCGACAAAAATTTCTCGTGAGAGAAACATGAAATGGATTGGATGGAGGGGTAACATTATCATTGACGAGGTTGACCAAAATTTCATACAAGGAAGAAATTATGCATACAAACCAATTTTCATCAGAAAAGGAGAATCCAATATTGGTTCACCACAACTGGGGGATCAAGTCATGGTTAGGATCAAGAAATACTCTTCACGAGCATTGGAAGGGGTCAGACTAGGTTGAAGAAAAATAATGCATTTGAGCAGGAATAGATTGACAGAAATAGAGCGATGGGTTAAACATATGTATAGTATGATTTATCGTAACTTTTAACTAGTATAAATTATACTCCTCTCTGCGGGGGGTTGTAGGATTGCTACGAAATCTTTCAAGTGATAGTTTGATTAAGATGAGAAAACCTGTTCTCATTTTGGGAGTAGGTGGACTAGGAAGCCGGCTTGCTTCAAAGATTGCTGAGGAATTGGGCTGTGATTGTTTAATAGTAACGGATGATGAGAGATGTGATACTGGCGGGTATCCTACCGTTCTGATAAACACAGAATCATGGATTAATCCATCTGGTCGCAAACTTAGGTTCTATGCTCAAGCATCGGTGGATAGGATCAGGTCTCTTGTAGCAGGCTACCACACGATATTGATCATAGGTAATCTGGCCGGAAAAGCTGGAATCGCACTTTGCCCGACAATTTGTAACTTGATTAGAAAACAACCTGTTGTTTCTAATCAAATGAGTGAAGATACAATCTCCGCTTCACACTCACGACCACAATCGATACCAAGAAACGAAATTGACATCATCGCTTTCGTTATTATGCCTTTCAAGTTTGAAAAGAGCCGCATCTTTGATGCAGGAATTTCGCTGCGGAGGATTCGAGAATCTTCTGGTGCGGTTGTCGTCATTGACAATGATGCCTTTTTGGACAACAATCCTGATTTGACAATCTCACAGTGTTACGACCTTACAAATCAGGCAATATTTGACACTATTTCGTCATTTTATCAAACTGAATTCAATGCTGATTTGAATTTATTAAGTGTAGGAAGACCTGATAGAGATTCGGTTTCAGCTTCGGCGATGGATTCTCTGGCGATGCTGTTGGATAATGCTGACATAGAATCCGTGAGACGTACTCTAGTTTATGTTATGGGCGGCGATAGAATATCTGTAGGGGCGATGAATGGTCTGGTCAATACGGTTCAATCAATCTTTAAAAAAGATAATTTGAGCGATGTAAATCTAATGATGTCAAATCCTGGGCATGTTAATGTGCATCTACTTTCTTCAATTATCTCTAGGACAAAATTCGACAGTTATGATCCGTTGTCAGAAATTATCCCTTCTAGGAATAATCTTGATTGGGACGAATTGGATTGTTCCCCTGAAATAAGTTTAGACATCAGGAACGCTGAATAGCATACGGGGTGTTTGTGTCCCCATTGATCTGTCCTTTCGTTAGAAGTTTGTAAATGAGTTTTCTTCTCTTCTCAGAGCTTCTTAGCTGAAAATTCTTTCGCTTACTCATCAAGTCTTATTTGTCTCTAGTAAGCGTTTGAAGAAAGATAGGAAAGCGGAAGTCTTGATTATAACGACTCCGTTAGATATCGAAACGGCTCTACGATTTGACTTCGGCAGCTCCAGAAACAGTGCTTCTCACAGCTACCAACCTATAATATGATCATCAATAATTTTGCATTGCTGTCGATGTCAACCAAATCTGGTAGAACTACCCTATCTTGTATTTATCATTATTGCCCCCATTAAGTTAATTTTGGTGGCCTGTAAAAACACTATTTTCCAAGTCTTTTTTTAAGACTTCACATGACGGTTTAGACCACAGTCAGATTTGGGTCGATTTGGCAACCTCTTTGTTCCTATTCGAGAGCTTTGAGAACTCATTATAGCAGTCACATTTCTCGTAAATCAACATAAGCTTACCGCATCGTTCGCACAATTTGAAGTTAACCTCATTCTCTTGCAGCTGGCCAGTCATTAGAGCCATAGATATTATGCGTCTTCAAGGTATAAAAATTTGACTTGAAAATAGAGATCTACAATAAATCATAGCGAATCCTATCTATTCAATCAGTTTATAGTTAAATTTATCCGATTTAATATATTTCCTTTAGACTATCATCCCACTTACCCCTTGAGAGAAGACGAGATTGAACGATTTGTTGTGTCGCATCTATCAAAAGCTCCGCATCCTTCAGAGTGTGTATAGAGGAAATCGCACCCATTTTTTCAGGAAGAAAGAACATGTTGTGCTTTGCAATTAGGGCGAAATGATATTTCCTAAGCAAATCTTTGTCAGATAATCCGACGTCTAATGCAGAGGTTATTTTTCGTATGTTCTTGTTGAGAAAATGGGTCATAAATAAGGAGCCAACCCCCGTTATATCCACATCGATCTTTGCGTCTAAAAATACCCTTTTCAGTCCTGCTCTTATCCTATTGCCAATCTTATTTATTTTGGGATAGATGTCTGACTTGTTTTGCTTAAGATGTGTTAAGGTCGCTAACCCTGCTGTCATCGTCAGCGGATTTGCGGCAAAAGTTCCACCTCCAATGTAACAGGCGACTTGACTCTTTTCTCTCCCAACCGGGTTGCATAATGACATGATGTCTTTGTCACCACACAAAACCCCGATCGGCAAACCTCCTCCTACGATTTTTCCCAGAGTAAACAAATCTGGGTCCAACTTATATTCATGTGCAGCACCTCTAAATGACAGACGAAACCCTGTGACGATCTCATCAAGTATGAAGAGAGCATCGTTAGTCTTGGCAAATTCCTGCAAACCACGGAGATAGTCACTTTCCGGTGTGATACAACCTGCACCACCAAGGACGGGCTCTACTATTACGCACGCTAAATCATCTCGTATGGTGTTGAGAATTTTCAGAGACCTTTCCAAATCATTGAACGGAATAGACTCGACAAATTGTTCTTCATCCTGAATTAGACCGAGTCCTTCGTCTAATTCAAATGGATAATTGACGGATTGGAGAAGATTTGTATTATATCCATGCCAGCCCCCTACGATCTTTGCGACAACCCTTCTTCCAGTCCTGGCCCTGGCAAGTCTAACTGCGTACATTGTAGCCTCTGATCCTGTACTGGAATAGCGAATCGATTCGGCACGGGGCATTCCCTCCTTTATCGCATAGGCAAGATCCAGGCTTAATTTGTTGACAGTGCCGAACAAAGTTCCGTGACTTGACTGATTCCTAACAGCAGAAGTCACCACAGGATGTGAATGACCTATAAGTAAGGCCCAATGGCCCATCCAATAATCTGTGTAATCATTTCCATCTACGTCGTGAAGGTACTTTCCTTTCGCTGACTTCGTATAGAAAGGATAAGGGTCGAAATGTCTAATGTTATGGCTTATTCCTCCTGGAAAACACGACAAGGATTTTTTGTAAAGCTCATGAGATTTTCGAGTCTTTCTCAAGTATCTCTTTTGAATTTGAGTGGCTGCGGTTAGTTTCATCGGTCGCTAACTACATTCAGAACACTTTTTAATTGTTAGCACTGGTTCAGTTGGGAAAAGAGAAAAGCCTGTCAAATCGTCTTCTTAAAGTCAAGTAATCTAGGTACTCTTCAAGAAAAATCTATTCAGACTAAGTGATAATATGCTTTAATCAACACTTCCGATGCCAATATCCGCTAACCAGGCCTAAACCTATGTTGGCATTGATGCTGAGTAATACTGAATATTTCCTGTAATGGTAACGTACTAGCCGTAGCATCTCATTTCTTGCGAACGTTTATATTGAAATCCTGTGACAGACTTGTAGAACGTGGACTATAAGGCGGCGTCAGTGATGATCTCTCAAATAACAATGGTCTTAGCGCCATTGAATGATTCACTGACCTCCAGTTACGCTCATATCATGGAGATGCGATGGAAAATCGTATCTGACTTAGGTTACACGACCCGCACAATAACAAACAGTCCGACAGTACTCTCATAAATATATAATACGACATGGATCGACTCCGGTTGATCCTGCCGGACCCGACTGCTATCAGAGTGGGATTAAGCCATGCGAGTTAACGTAGCAATACGTGGCATACGGCTCAGTAACACGTAGTCAACATGCCCAGGGGACGTGGATAACCTCGGGAAACTGAGGCTAAACCGCGATA
>Ga0105091_10000539_pt1 | contig 15903 bp, 11 predicted proteins | sample PPLLak1March2015_FD_87022 | JGI IMG/M metagenome (GOLD analysis project Ga0105091, IMG submission 87022) | Freshwater sediment microbial communities from Prairie Pothole Lake near Jamestown, North Dakota, USA - PPLs Lake P7 Core (1) Depth... | ecosystem: Environmental > Aquatic > Freshwater >... | reverse complement strand
GGGTTGCGGGTTGCGGGTTGAGTGAGGCTGGGCCAGCGGCGGCTGGGAGCGCAGGCATCCTGCCTGCACTGGGGCCGCAGGCATCTTGCCTGCTCGGACGATCGTCACGATCGATAGTGCGTACGGTCCGAGCAGGCAAGATGCCTGCGGCCCCAGTGCAGGCAGGATGCCTGCGCTCCCCAGCCCGCAAACCCGCACTCGGTTCTCAGTCTTCCACGTCTACCGGAGTGTCAAACTGCAGCACGTCCGGAGCGTTGACACGGCGATCGGGGACAGTTGTGGGCAGCTCCTGATGATAGACACCAGAGGGAATAATCCCACAGCCGCCGTACCGTTCCATAACCCGCACCTGGGCGAAAACATCCTCGCCGCAGTGTTCCGGCGGAAGCTGCCGCCAGAAGCTGAAGCCCCCGGTCTCCCTGAGCTTCGCCGTGTCGTACAAGACGCAGCCGCCCGTCCAGGCGACGCGGTACTTGCGTCTGTTCGTTGCGCTCACTCCCAGCTGCTCCTGGACGTGGTACAGGTTTGCAGCGTTGTGCAGCCGGTATCTCTGCCATTTGCCGGTGCCGGGGCGCACCCTTTCCGGGCACACAGCCTCGTCCCAAAACTCGATGTGCTGCTCGCCCGGCCGGACATCGTTCAAGTAACTGAGCCCGATCACCGCACTCCCCACAAACCCGCAGTCCTCCTCCTGGATGGCCCTAACCATGTTCTCTATCACGTACGGCTCAAGGATCAGGTCGTCGTCGAGGAAGAGTGAATAGGGGGCCCTCACGTGGCTGAGGAGGAATTCCCGCTGTTCAGCCATACCCCGGCGGGGCAGATGTCGCAGAAGGACTGCCGTTTGTCCGTGAGCCTCCAACACCCTGAGAATCGCCTGTATCTCCCTCCGCGCCCTTGCAGGGTCCTCCTCGCTCTGGTCCGAGACAATCAGGCGAAAGTCGGAGAACGTCTGCGAGAGAAGACTCGTGAGAGTCACGGCGAGAGCCATGGGGCGATTGTAGGTGGGTATCAGGACATCGACTAACGCCAAGGCTTACCCTCGTGCCAATCCCAGGAGTCGTTTCTCGAGCAGTTCCTCGGTTGCCTGGATGACCACCTGGGGCGGGACGAGCGTCAGACAGTGATGATGGCCTTCCGGGCAAATGCTCTTATGGCAGTTTTTGCAGGGGACATCGTGGAAGAGTACCCGGTTCTCAACACCCCAGGGCGTGTGCTGGGGATTGGTCAGAGCATAGATATCGACTACCGGCGTGCCGAGCGCCGCGGCAATATGCACGGGCCCGGTGTTGTTGGAGATCAGCACCGGCGCAAGTCGCAGGAGGGCGGCTAGCTCGGCAAGATTGAAGAGGCCGGCGACCGACTGAGTCTTACGCGGCACCCTGTCCTGGATTTCCTTCACAAGCCGGACTTCCGATGCTGATCCCGTAAATACCACCTGGCAGTCGAGCACCGAGGCTGCAAAATCGGCGACCGCAGCGAATTTCTCAGGCGGATAGCGACGCGACGGCGCGGACGCTCCCGGGTGTATCACGACCCATGGCCGGTCGGCGTCAATCCCCGCTTTCCGGAGGACATAGTCGACCCGTTCGGCCGCCTTTTTGGGAACGCAGAGCGACATCTGTTCGTTCCGGGTCGACGCTCCAACTGAGCCAACCAGATCCAGCTGACGACGGACCTCATGGCGAATATGCGGGTGCGAGTCCGGCTCCGGAATCCAGTCCGACAGCAGCTGATACGGGTTTTCCCGGCAATAGGCGAGTCGCAACGGGATTTCAGCAAGATAACAAAGCAGGGCAGCCGGGAGCGGATTTTGGCTGAAAACGGTAAAGATCACCGCTGCGTCAAATCTCGCCTTCTTCAGGCGCGCGATCAGATCGAAGTCGATCTCCGGCCGGGTCCGCTGTTCGGTCGCTTTCATCCACGGGCAGTTGTAAACCACGACCTCCTCGATCTCCGGTATCAGCGCGCCGATCGCGGCCCCTATGCTCGATGTCAGGAGAGTCAGAGCGGGCCGGTTTCCGGACTCTCGCAGAGCACGAAACGCCGGGGTCGTCATCAGAACGTCGCCCAGTGTGTCGAGCCTGACGCACAAGATCTTCTTAGCTTTTTTCCAGGGAGATGTGGGCATGGAAAGTCAGGTATTTCGGCTTCTATTGCAGTACCCTAAGGGTTTTGCCCCCGGTAGGGGGTGGATGTTTGTAGTTGTTTGGATCGAGAGATCGGGCGCCCCCGCGGGGCGCGATGTTCTAAGCGTCACGGAACATCGCGCCCCGCTGGGGCGCCTTCCGTTCCTGCTCCGTTCACTACAAACATCCGCCCCCTACGGAGGCAAAACCGTTTTACTCGACCGCTTGGATCCAGTTGGAGTTGAAAAAGACCTGCTCAATTCGTCAGCTGGTCTGTCCGCTCGGGCTCGGGCGGGGTGCTTTTGACCTTGATGCGTTCGATAATGCGGGTCGTCGAGCGATTGTCGAGAAACGGCAGGATTCGCACGACGCCGCCCAATCCCTCAACGACGGGCGCCTCGGGAAGCCTGTCTTTTGTATAGTCACCGCCCTTCACGAAAACGTCCGGCCGTACGACCCGAACCAGATCAGAAGCGGTGTCACCGTCGAAGGCCGTCAGGTAATCAACACAACTGAGAGCCGACAGAACCTTGATTCGGTCTTCGAGAGTGTTGATGGGGCGGTCGGGACCCTTCAGTCGCTGAACGCTGGAATCTGAATTGACGCCCACGACCAGGATGTCGCCCGGGTTCTTTGCCCGGTTCAAGTAGGTAATGTGGCCCCGGTGGAGAATGTCGAAGCAGCCGTTGGTAAAGACAATCCGCCTGCCTTGCTTACGGCATGCATCCAGGGTCAAGACCAACCGGCTCAAATCGCTGATGTACTTTCCGTCATAGGAGACTCTCGCCAGGAGCTCATGTTGCAGACAAGCGGCCGTCCCTTCCTTGTTCACCACGACAGCGGCAGCCGCGGAAGCGATCTCGGCGGCCGTCGTCGTTTCGGCGCCGGCGACCAAGGCGAGAGTGAAAGCTGCGGCAAAAGTGTCTCCGGCGCCCGGGGCATACGAATTCCGAGTTGCAAGCCCGTAGGTCCGGTAGGGGTCGCGTCCCTTCTCGAAGATGAGTGCGCCGTCGGAGTCGATCGAGACTGCCGCGATTTGCGCCCCGGTCAAAGACAGGATTTCCTCTCCGAACGGCAGAAGCCTGTCGGCCCTTTTCTCTGCGGCCGGCTGGTCATCAAAACCCAGCGCCTCCAGAGCTTCCTGGTAGTTCGGCTTGACGACAGTGGCGCCCACGTGGCGGTAATCGAGCAGCCGGTCACGGGAATCCACGAGCAGAAGCCGGGGATAGCGGTTCTGCAAAACGCGCAGATGGTCAATAATCTGGGGAGTGAGGACTCCGCAGCCGTAATCGGAGATAATGACCGCATCCGCTGCACTAAACAGGCTGTCCAGCCGCTCGGTGATGAGGGCAGCGGTAGCCGGGCTCAGGCACTCGGTTGTGCCGCGATCGAATCGCGCCGTCATTTGATTCCCTGCATACAGGCGGTTCTTGGCACACGTCCATCGGTCCTTGCAGCTGATCAAGTTGTCGGATCGGATCCCGTTCTTCTCCAGGATCGTCCGAAGCCGGGCTCCTTCGTCGTCCGAACCGGTGACGGAAAGGAGCGTGGTCTGGGCACCTAGCGCCTGGAGGTTGACAGCCGTGTTTCCGGCGCCTCCAGGCATGTCTCTGCGGTCGACGAGGTCAAGCACCGGGACAGGAGCTTCACGGGCGAGCCGTCCCGGGACGCCTGCCAAATACGTATCCAGTAAGGCATCTCCAACGACCAGAACCTTCAAGCCGGTGAAAGACTGAATCAGCTTGTGCATCTGATCGCTCATTTTCTATCTCCTCCTGAGATTACTCCGGAGCTCATACAAGGCCTTTTTCCGGGATTTTGACCGATCACAATTTGCGCGGCTTCTTCGAGATCGGCTGCGTAGTAGTGAGGACAGCGCCTGCTGGACAGCTGCCACTCTGTTTCGTTCCCATTGAGAAGCAGCACTGTCCTGCAGCCCGCGCTTATTCCGGCTTCGATGTCATCAAGGATGTCGCCGATCAGCCACGATGCCTGCAAATCAATGTCAAGATCGAGGGAAGCGCGGACAAGAAGCCCCGGCTGGGGTTTTCGGCAGAAGCAAGTGATGGCGTATTTCTTGACGCTGCCATTGGCCTCATGCGGGCAGTAGTAAAATCCAGCTAGCGAAACACCCGCCTTCGTGCACAGTTCACGGAGTTTGGCTTCCACGGCCGTCAGGGCCTCTTCCGAGAAGAAGCCGCGGGCTACGCCCGACTGATTGCTCACAACCACCAGGCGGAACCCGCTCTTATCCAGCAGCCTCAGACCTTCGCGCGCACCGGGCGTGAAGCAGATGAGAGCTGGGGCGACATTATAGGGGACGTCGTGAATTAGAGTCCCGTCTTTGTCGAGAAAAACGGCTGGGGAAGGCATAGGAAAATACAAAGGATGAAGGCTGAAGGATGAAGGATGAAGCGTTGTGGCACTTCATCCTTCATCCTTTTTGGCTTACGGCCACGACGTCTCCCGCATCGGGATGACCGTGATCTCGGGAATCACAGTCTCGACTGGCTGCTGGAGCACGTACCAGACTGCTTCGGCAACGTTCGCTGGGTCCTGCAAGAGATTCGGGTCAAGGTCAGGGAACCGGTCGAGAAGGAACGGCGTGCGCATCCCGCCCGCAATTACCGCGGTCACCTTGATGTTGTTCTTGCGGCCCTCCACGTGAAGGGCATGACTAAACCCGAGCAGACCCCACTTGCTCGAATGGTACGCTGCAGCATTCGCCCATGCTCGTTTGGCTGCAGTGGAGGCAATGTTGACGATGCACCCTTCTCCCTGTTTCTTCATGATTGGGAAGACCTGCTTCGCCATGAGGAACGGGCCTCGTAGATTGACGCGCATGATGCAGTCCCAGTCAGCCACGGAGAGTTCTTCGACGGAAACCGTCCTGTCAACACCGGCGTTATTAACGAGGACATCGAGTCGGCCGTACTGATCAACAACATGCCGCACGGTTTCCGCCACCTGGTGTTCGTCGCCGACGTCCAGGGGCCAAGGCTCGGCCACACCGCCCTTAGCTTTGATCTCGTTCACGGTCTTGAGGTTTGCGCTCTCGTTCACATCTGCGGCTACAATCGTCAGCCCAGCCGCCGCGAGTCTCTCGACGATGGCCTTACCGAGTCCCTGCGCGCTCCCGGTTACGACTGCCACTTTTCCCGTTTGTTCTTGCATAGGTTTTATTACTCCCATTGGAAGCAGATTCGCTTTCGGAACCGGCCCCGACCAGGTTCCGGCGTCTTCCGGATGATTTGACTTTCCGGCGGCTGTTCTTGGCCGCCGGTTCGAACAGAGCGACGTTGGCAAAGTGGGCGTCGGAAGCGAGACGTTCCTCTACCAGCTCACAGAGAAGGTGAGTAATGACGAGTTGGCTTTGAAGGATATATTCCCGCTCTCCGGACGGGATGGTGATCGCTATGTCGGCCGCCTGCGGCAGGTCTCCGGCATTCTGGCCCGTGACGGCAATCGAATGCAGGCCCTGGTTGCGAGCCGCTCGAAAGGCAGGCAACAGGGAACGAGAACGTTTGCTGGCGCTGATGCCGATGAAGACGTCCCCCGCCTTGCCGATTGTTTCTATCTGGCGGAGCACGAAGCTATCGTGCTCGCGGTCAGCTGCTCCGAAGGGATCAGCCAGTGCTTCAGAAAGCATCATGGCGGGCAGTCCGGCGCGCTCCTCCCCCTTGAATCTGTCGACGAGCTCGGAAGTAAGCCTCAAGGCCTGCATACCGCTCCGCCCGCTTCCGGAAATCAGAATGTGCCCGCCGCGGGCAATGCAGTTGCTAACGAGGTCCGCGGCGTCGAGCAGGACCGGAGTCAGGCGTCTTCGCGACTCCTGAAGTACCTCGACGAGCTGATCGAAGCTGCGATTCAGCACGGATACCAGCTGCGTTTGTTCCTGGCGCCTGCTGCGTGCGGGGGCCAGCACCTCTTCATAGACTGCAGCCATGCTGCTCGCGACCCAGTGCCAGGTGAACAGATCATTCGCTCGCCGAATGGCCTGCCGGCTCAGGACACTCATTAATTTCGGGTGTTCGTAGAGGTGGGCGAGACGTTCGGCCAGCGCATCCGGGTCCTTTGGAGCGACCAGGTACCCGGTCTCGCCGTCACGGACGGTGAACTTGATTCCACCAACGTTGGAGCCGACTACCGGCGTCCCACACGCCATCGACTCAACAGGCGTGATGCCGAATGGCTCGTACCACGGGGTCGTGACGAAAATATCGGCAGCGCTATAGTAATACTTGAGTGACTCCCGGCCCCGACGGCCGACAAATGTCACCTGTTCAGCGACTCCCTCTTCCTCCGCAATGGCCCGCAGCCGTCCGATTTCGGGAGTGATCGCAGGGTCGGGCTCTTCGGACTCCCCTCCCACGATTTGCATTCGTGCTTCGATCCCGTGGTCCTTGACCAGCCGAGCGAAACCCCGGATGGCGGTATCAATGCCCTTCCGTGGCACCAGGCGGCCCAACTGAAGGATGACGCGCTCTTCCGGTGCCAGCCCGAGAGCAAAGCGCGCCAGGGGCTTACTGATGGGCCAGATCTCGGTAGGGTCAAAGCCGCATGGCACGATCGTAACCTTGGCCGGGTCCGCATTGTAGAGACGGATCAGATCCTCTTCGTCCTGCGGGCACTCGGCGATGATCCGGTCCGCTTCGGCCGCGATGCGATCCTCGATATCGAACCTCTCGTTTGGAAATTTGTCGGCGTCTTTTTGGTGCTGGCGTCGAACGCGGCCGAGCGCATGGAACGTCACAACGAACGGAATTCCGAGCTGGCGCTTAATCTCGCATGCGACCAAACCCGACATCCAGAAATTGGGGTGAACGAGATCGTAGCCTTTTCTCTGGCATTTAAAAAACTGGAGAACGTAATTGGCGAAGTCGCCCATGAAGGGGAGGAGCTGTTCCTTCGGGATATAGTCAGGAGGACCGGCCGGAACGTGGATGATTCGGATTCCGTTTACCCACTCGGCAATCTCGGGCAGTCGCTCGCTGTCCCTACGAGTGAATATGTCCACCTCGTAGCCGAGGGCTGCAAGGTTCTTCGCGAGTTGCCCGACGTATACGTTTTGCCCGCCGCTGTCGACCCCTCCCAGTATGCCAACAGGAGACGCGTGATCACTGATGAACGCGATCCTTTTTGTCATTATACTTCTCCTCTTTCGAGGGTTTACTGACGGGCGAGCGAGACCGCGTTTCGTAAAGTCCCACCGCAGACGAAGCGGAATGCCTCATCCCAGTCACTGATAAACCTCTCAATTCCAAATCTCTCCAATGCCTGACATCGGGCTCCTTCCCCCAATCGCCGGGCTTCGTCCGGATCCGCAAGCAACCGCCTCATGTGCGCGATCAAAGCGCGCACGTCGGTGCTGACGTAACCCGACACGCCGTTTTCCACGGCTGTCACCATCTCGGTTGTCGCAAGGCCGATGATCGGAAGTCCGAGCATCATGGCTTCGCAAACTGCGAGCCCCAAGCTCGTGTAGCGGATCGGATTGAAGAAAAACCGATAGCGCGAGACAAACGCTCCGATCTGGCGATAGGAGACCTCTCCTAACCCTTCCAGTTCCTCGGATTGCATCCCCACCAGGTCGATCGGCACCTGCTGCCTGACTCGCTCGAAAACATCAAGGCCCAGTCTGCGTCCTCGCTTCCTCAGCCCGTTGACGACCGTCACCCCCCGGGCGAGCTCGCCCGAGTAGCGCGCGTCGGCAGAAACGGTGACACCATGCTCGATGACTCTCGTCGGTGTCGACCCGCTGTCCCACATCAGGTCATTGAAGTGAGTGACGTGGACCAGCAAAGTCGCCGGATCATCGACCGGGTGGCGAGTGTCGGTGGGTGTCTCACGCGGCGGGTCATGCTCCAGGTAAATACGCGGGAGCTCCTTCTGGGGCGCGGCCAGAATTTCGTGCTGGTCGACCTCGTAGTTCTTCCGTGATTGGAACAGAACGCAATCGAGCGGAACCCGGGCAACCTGCTCAGCCGGCACCTCGTGCAGGTTTTCGGGCCAGGGCAGCGTTCCACACCGGCCGCCGTAGCCCTCCGGCCGGCCCTCTTTCACCGGAACATAGAAGTCGTGATTGCAGTGAGCCAGGTAGTACAGGTAGTTCCCGTGGATATGCCACGTGAGAATTCGGAGTCTTGGTTTCATAAAAAGCAGAAGTCAGGAGTCAGAAGTCAGAAGTCATTAAGGAAGCCAACCACTCAGGCCGGCCGCGCGCGTTTGATCGGACGGGTCGGTCCGATCGGTCGGATCCGTCCGATCAGATGCGCGTGGCGCGCTTCCGGGTTTCGCCTCATTAACCCTCGTTTCCCCTAGCCAGAGCAACGTCCTGATCGCCTCGAGCACATGCTCTTCACCAAGGTCTTGGCCAGCGAGGAACTTCGAAAAGCTGCGCCGGGGGTGCCAACCGGCAGAAGGAGTCGCGGCCGTTCCGGTCGCTATAAACGGCCGGCCAAAGGCATCCGCGAGGCGGGTTGTTACCGGATCGGATGTAATGACGATGGCCGAGAACTGGACAAGAGCCGCCCAATCAACAGCCGAGGCTGACCGAAAGCCGACGCCAGGCACCGCCTGCATCCTGCTCATATGGCGCAACCGGTCGGCAAACGCATCCGGGCGGCCCCAACGGACCGCCGGGGCATCAAGGAGCATGAACCGGTGTGCCGGATCGATACCCATCTCGCACAGTTCTAACCTAATCCGCGCTTCGACCGCCGGCGGGACCGCAAGCCCGGCATTTCCCGCAGAGGAAGGCAGGGCAACGGCTCGAAGCAGTGCTAGGTGCCGCTCCTCGGGATGGAGCCCTTGGGGCAGCTTCCTTACCCAGTGGCTCAGAAGCCCGCCGCCGAATTCCTTCGAAGCGCCGATCCGCACCGGAATGCCTGCCAGGTAACAGATGTACGCGGTGGTGTACGGATTCTGATCAGGCGTGGTGAATATGATCGCCGCGTCAAACGACTCGGCGCGCAACTGATCCACCAGCTTCCGAGTCGCTCCTTCCGCAAGTGGCCCGATTAAACTCCCCGGGTCAGCAACCAGTAGCCGGTTAACACCCGGGAATAAGCCCGCGACTGCCGCGCTGGCGGGAGAGGTCAGAAGGGCGAAGCCTGGCCAACGCGAGCGCAGAGCCGCCACGCCAGGAGCGAGCATGACCATATCTGCCTCAGATCCGGTATGAACCAACAACAGTCGCCTGACCCCGTTCCAGTCCACGGGGAGAAGAGCCGGGAAACCGCCGCCTCGCGCTTCCAGGCGCAGCGGGCTTTTGCCAAGCAGGCTTGAGACCTGCTCGAGCACCGCCGCCGGAGTCGCGTCAACCGTGGGGGAAGCAAAGGGATCACCGAGAGCCCGATGCCGAGCGGTATCAAGAGGCGCCCAACGGCGCGGATCCGACGCGCTGAATATGACTATGCTAGGGACCTGCAGGGCGGCAGCGAGATGAGAGATGCCGGTGTCATTGGCGACGAGCAAACGCGCTTTCTTCAGAAGCGCGCCCAAGCCACCCAAGCTGGTCTTTCCGGTGAGATCCAGGCAGGAGTCACCCAGCCGACTGCGCAGGACCGCAGCCTGATCCGCCTCGTCGCTAGTGCCTGTCAGCACGACTCGAAGTCCCCTGGCGACCAACGCTTCAGCTACCTGCACGAAGTTGTCGATCGGCCAGCGTCGCTTCGGATCTCTCGCACCGGCATGCAGGCAAGCAAAGTGACCTGATCGCAACCCGCCTGCGGCCGCGATCTGCTGAGCCTCGTGATAATCGCTGTGCGTCAAGGGAAACTCAAGGTCTTCCCCGGCCGAAGGTATGCCAAGGTGTTCCATCAGCTTCAGGAGGCGCCGGATCTCATGCTCGCCGTCCTGATAGGGAATGAACCGAGCGGGATCCGGACACGATTCGCCGGGAGGAAAGAAGCCGGCCGTCAGACGAGCTCGCAACTCCGGCAGGAAACGGTTGGTTACTGAGCCGTTGCCGTGGAGCTGAATCGCGACATCGAGAGTCTTCGACCGGGCCGCGAACGACTTCATCCTGAATGAGTCAAAACCGCGCTCAGGAATGCCGTCAAACCCCGGGAATTCCTGGAAGCCGTCCAGGTACTGCGCAAACCGGGCGACGAAACTACTGGCCCAAGGGAGGCCGACCAGGGTGATCCTCGCCGCCGGCCACGCCCGCTTCATGGCTCTGAAGCACGGGACAGAACAGAGAAGATCCCCCAGTTGAAGCGCACGGAGAACCGCCACACTCTCCGGAAACCCTGCTCCTGAGGTAATTACAGAAGAATTTAAGGTTAGAGGAAATCGCTTCATCCGGGTTGCTTCTAGACGGGCTTCGCCCCCGTGACTCACATGGCGGACGCGAATAGGAGCGGCTACTAACTGCTCGTCGGACTTGAAAAAACCTTAGACACAAGGGGTGCAGGCCAGGTTGTAGAACCAGAGTACCGCAAAGCAAACAGGATGTGTTATCGCTTGTAGGAGATTTTCGGAGGATTGGTCGTTTTTGCGGCGGGAAGCCGGAACGTCCAACGAGTGACAGGCGCGTTTCCTGTGTAGTTCCGCCTTCAGGCGAAACTACAAACAGGAGTTTGCTCTTTTGCGCTTAATTCCCAGCGCTCGAAAGTGCCACTTGTTCTTCGAGCATCTCGACCAGAGACATTTCGTGATGTTGCAGCGCGTGAGGGGATTCTCCGTAGACCTGCTTCGCGACACGCCCCATCAACTGGGGAAGGGCGCCGTCGATGTAGGCATCGATGACAATGGGGTGTATGTAAAATTTGCGACAGGTCGCCGGGGTGTTACCCAGCTTGTGTGCCACCTCTTTCACGACCGTGACCACACTCTTCTTCGCTTCGGTCATGCTGGAGGGGGAAGGATGCCTTTGCAGTGCCAAGGCGGCGGCCAGTGTTCCCGCCCAGGTCCGGAAATCCTTTGCTGTATAGTCTTCGCCTGACACTTCCCGCAGATAACCGTTCACGTCACTTGAGTCGATCGGAGTCGGCTCTCCGTCGCCGTTAACGAACTGGAATAGCTCGTCTCCGGGCAGATCCTGGCATCGGCGGACGATTTTGCTCAGTCGCTGGTCTCGGACTCCGACGCAATGCTCGACGCCCGACTTGCCCCGGAATTTGAAATGGACCGAGGAGCCTTTTATCTTGGCGTGGTTGTCCCGTAAGGTCGTCAGGCCATAGGATCGGTTCGAGCGAGCGTACTCTTCGTTGCCGATCCTGATCAGCGTTTCCTCGAGGAGCCGCACGACGGCGGCAATCACTTTGCGTTTGGACAGGCCCGGCTGGGACAGATCATCATCGACTTGGGCCCGGATTTTAGGCAGAACACGAGCGAACGTGGCCAGGCGCCGGAACTTGGTCTCGTCCCGGATCTGGCGCCACTGCTCATGATAGCGGTATTGCTTGCGGCCTCGCGCATCTCGCCCCGTCGCCTGGAGGTGCCCATTGGCGTAAGGCGAGATCCAGACATTCGTCCAAGCCGGGGGAATTGCCAAGCTGCGTATACGTTTCAACTCGGCCGGATCGGTGAGTCTGCTACCGTCCGGCCGGGTGTAGTAAAAGCCCTTTCCAGAGCGCCTGCGAGAAATGCCGGGCCTCGTATCCGGCACGTACCGCAGGCCCGCCAGTCGGGCAACCGTTGGAGTATCTTGTGGAAGAGCCGCCATCTCCTGCTGCTCAGGCTCTTTTGCCATCTCTCTCTCTCTCTCAGCCTTTCGTCTCACAGAAGAATCAGGCTCTCACCCAACAGATTAAGGGAAAAAATACCCGGGATCAGTATTTCCGGGTAGATCCGGCATACGAGCTGCTTTCCCAATCGCGGTACTCTTGCTCAGCACGTTCGCGAGTGTACCCGTACTTCTCCTGAAGCTTTCCAATGATCTGATCTCGCTTGCCTTCAAGCTGATCCAACTCGTCGTCAGTGAATTTTCCCCACTTCTCTTTGAGTTTCCCTTTTATCTGTTTCCAGCTCCCCTGCATGGTATCTCGATTCATTAGGTAGGCTCCTTTCTTTAGTCTTTGCCCTGCTTCTAAGCAAGACCAGTGCCAGCGAGAAGCGGGTCGAGGCCGGGAAGAAGGGGCGAAGGGAAGAAGGGAAGGAGGGTATTTTTGGAGTGCGGTGGCAACGAGAGAGGCCGACGCTTTATCAGGCCTCGAAGGCGACACCGCTTTGGTACGTGCAGTATCGTGCCGAAGCATTCAGCGATGTTGCACATACCAAAGCGGTGTCGCCTTCGAGGCCTGATAAAGCGTCGGCCTCTCTCGTTGCCACCGCACTCCAAAAAATGCGCCCTTTCTTCCCTCCTTCCCTCCTTCCCTCCTTCCCTTCGCCCCTTCGCCCCTTCGCCCCTTCGCCCCTGCCCTTCTTCCCTTTGCCTTCCGGTGGACGCTATGATGCTTCTAGGGTTTTCCTCTCAGGCCGGGCACTATTCAAATGAAAGCAGTCAAAGTCAGACGCAGCCTACCTATCGGCGCGGAAGTACAACCGGAGGGCGGGGTTCACTTTCGAGTCTGGGCTCCCGAGCACAAGAAACTAGAGGTGGTCCTCGAAGGAGGCCCGGGATCCAGCACTGGAGACAAAGACCCACCTTCCTTCCCGCTCGATCGCGAAGAAAACGGATATTTTTCCGCATTGGTCGAAAATGCTGCTGATGGCACTTGTTACCGGTTTCGTTTGGACGGGAAGGGGCTGTACGCAGACCCAGTCAGCCGGTGGCAGCCGAGCGGCGTCCAAGGGCCGTCGCAGGTGGTGGATCCGGCGCTTTTTCGCTGGAGCGACCACGACTGGAAGGGAATTGTTCCGCGCGGTCAGGTCCTTTACGAAATGCACATCGGCACTTACACCCTTGAAGGCAATTGGGACGGTGCAATAAAGCAGCTTCCGGCCTTGGCCGAGACCGGCATTACCGTTCTCGAGGTCATGCCGGTTGCGGAGTTCGCCGGGAATTTCGGCTGGGGTTACGACGGCGTCTTCATGTTCGCTCCGACCCGGCTTTACGGCACGAGCGACGATATGCGGCGCTTCGTAGACCGCGCCCACAGCCTTGGCCTCGGCGTGATTCTCGACGTCGTCTACAACCATTTCGGCCCGGAAGGGAATTGTCTCGAGCAGTACGCCCCTCAGTATTTCACTGACCGCTATGAAACAGACTGGGGAAAGGCGATCAACTATGACGGCGAAGACTCTCAGCCGGTTCGTGAGTTCTTCGCCAGCAATGCCGCGTACTGGATCACGGAGTTCCACCTGGACGGTTTGCGGCTGGACGCCACCCAGAATATCTACGACTCCTCAAAGCGCCACATCCTGGCCGAGATAACCGAAACCGCGCGCGACGCTGCATCAGGGAAAAGCATTTATCTGGTCGGCGAAAATGAGCCGCAGCACACTCGCCTGGTCCGGCCGGTATCGAACGGCGGCTACGGGCTCGATGGCCTCTGGAACGATGACTTTCATCATTCGGCGAGGGTCGCCATGACCGGCCGCAGCGAGGCGTATTTTACGGACTATCGCGGCGCACCGCAGGAGCTGATGTCCGCGATCAGGTGGGGGTACCTATATCAAGGACAGTATTACGTCTGGCAGGACAAGCGCAGGGGAACGCCGGCCTTCGACCTTGCCGCACAAAACTTCGTTACATTCATTGAGAACCACGACCAGATTGCGAACTCCAGTTTCGGAAGGCGCGTGCACGAATTGACGAGCCCCGGACGGCACCGCGCGATGACCGCCCTTTTGCTGCTTTCTCCCCCGACACCCATGCTCTTCCAAGGCCAGGAGTTTGGTGCGTCGCAGCCTTTCCGTTACTTCGCGGATTTCTCGGGCGGCCTGGCGAAGAGCGTTCGCGAGGGCCGCATTGAGTTTCTAAAGCAGTTTCGGAACATGCTGCCGCCCGAATCTCAAGAGGCTCTCTCGGACCCAGCGGACCCGGCGGCTTTTGAAGAGTGCAAGCTGCATCCAGATGAAGAGCGCAGCAACCACGAACCGATATTCAAACTTCACAAAGACCTGCTGCGTCTGCGCCGGGAAGATCCGGTATTCCGCAAGCAAGACTGCTCCAAGGTTTTTGGGGCGGTGATTGGATCGGAGGCTTTCCTGCTCCGATTTCTCGGAGAGGATTCGGACGATCGGCTCTTGATCGTCAACCTCGGTCGCGACGTCGAGCTTAAACCGGCTCCGGAACCGCTGCTGGCTCCGCCGCCGGACTGCGAATGGGAACTAGTCTGGTCAAGCGAATCGCCGGACTACGGCGGCAGTGGCGTTCTGCTATTCAATGGGCTCACGGAGGTGCGCGTCCCCGGTCAGGCGGCCATCGTCCTAAAGCCGAAGCTCACGGAGAAAACCAAGAATGGAAGCTGAGATTGTTATCCCGAGGCCCTGGAGCCTGACGGTCCCGTGGGACGACAAGCAGGACGAAGCATCCAGGGAGCTCCTGGTCAGCCGGGAATGGCTTCTGACAAACGGGAACGGAGGCTACGCGTCCGGATCGCTGTCAGGCGTGGTGACACGGCGCTATCACGGCCTGTTGGTAGCAGCCCTTCCCGCCCCCCTCGGCAGAATTGTCATGCTCACCCAGGTGTCAGAGGAGATACGGCTGCCCGGCGGAGAGATCGTTAGGCTGGCCGGCCAGGAATCGCCCGGCAACCCTCTCACTCTCGACTGGGTTAACCGGCTGATTGAATTCCGGCTGGAATCGGGCTTGCCGGTCTGGCGCTACCGGGTCGGTGATTTCATCCTCGAGAAACGGATACTGCTCCCTAACCGCCAAAACACGGTTCACCTGACGTACAAACTGTTCGGCGGAGAAGGCACCGCGCGATTGAGGCTGCGGCCATTCATGCATTTTCGCCCTCACGAGGGGCCGGTCGACCAGCCGATGGAAGGGCCGTATCAGATCACGGCGCGAGGCAATAAGGTGGAGATCCAACCTCTGAAGAAGAGCGCGGACGGCAGCAATATGGCCAGCTGTCCGCCACTTCGAATGCTGCCGGCCATTGGCCCCGGCGCGCTCGTGCTCGACGGGGGCAGCTGCCACGACATCTTCTATCGAAACGAGTTCCGGCGTGGATACGAAGCTCGCGGAGAGGTCTGGACGCCCGGCTACTTTCGCTTCACCCTGCAAAAAGATCAGGTGGCGTCCCTCATCGCCTCCACCGAGGATTGGGAGACAATCGTGGCCCTCGATCCCGAGCAGGCCTGGGAGGCCGAGATCGAGCGGCGACGACGCCTGCTCTGCACGGCTGACCCGCGGGCCAGGGAAGGCCCTGCGGCGCAGCTGGTCCTCGCCGCCGACCAGTTCATCATCGCCCCGACGACTCGCACCGCGGACGTCGCCCGGGCACAGGCGGCCGGCGACGAGCTCCGGACCGTAATCGCCGGGTACCACTGGTTCACCGATTGGGGCCGCGACACGATGATCAGCCTGGAAGGACTCACTCTGATCACGGGACGATCCACCGAGGCGGGCTACATCCTCCGCACTTTCTCGCAGTATATTAAGGATGGGCTGATTCCGAACCTTTTCCCCGAAGGGGAGCGGGAAGGCCTGTACCACACTGCGGACGCCACGCTCTGGTATTTTCACGCGTTGCATCGTTACCTCCAGTATTCAGGAGATCGAAGCACCCTCAAGATCCTGTTGCCCAAGTTGGTCGACATCTTCCAGCACCACGTGAAAGGCACCCGCTTCGGCATCCAGGTTGATGCGCGCGACGGCCTGCTCAGCCAGGGAGCGGAGGGGTATCAGCTGACCTGGATGGACGCCAAAGTCGGC
>Ga0105091_10000536_pt1 | contig 15937 bp, 31 predicted proteins | sample PPLLak1March2015_FD_87022 | JGI IMG/M metagenome (GOLD analysis project Ga0105091, IMG submission 87022) | Freshwater sediment microbial communities from Prairie Pothole Lake near Jamestown, North Dakota, USA - PPLs Lake P7 Core (1) Depth... | ecosystem: Environmental > Aquatic > Freshwater >... | reverse complement strand
GGCCCTCCGGCTGTCGACGGCGCTCACAGCGTGTTCCCCACCGTCAGCAGGAGGCTCTTGGCCTGGACCACGAGGTCGAGGCGGTGGTCGATGGGCTCGCGACCCGCGGCCCGGTGGTACTCGGCCGCTCGCTGGCACCGGATCATCACCGCGTCCAGCAGGGTCTGGCAGTCCACCAGGATGCCCGCCGTGTCGTTGCCGCGGACCACCTCCAACAGGGCCGGGCTCAGTTCGCTGTAGTCGATCTTCATGCTGTGCTCTCTCTCTCGCTGGGCCGGGTCCTCACCCGACCTCCGAAACTCCATCGTACCAGATGGCGGGAGGTCACCCCATAACCTCCCGCCACTGGCTGCTGCTGACTCCTACAGGTGCGTCAGCAGCACCTCGGTCGCCGACACGATGACCAGGCGTTCGCCCGGCCGCTGTGCCTCACGGGCTGCGACCATGATCCGAGGGTCCACGCGGAGCACCTTGACGCCCTTGTTGCGGGTGATCGGGTACTTCGACTTCTTGCGGGCCCGGCGCTTCTTGGTCCCGTCGAGGCTGCCCTTCCTCGGCGAGACGCCGGTGACCATCTCCGGCAGTTTCCGACCCTTCCCGGCGGGGTGCCGCATCCGGGACGCGACCTCCTCGTTGATCGGCGTGACGGCGCTCACGAGGACACCGAGAAGCCGATGGAGCCGGACGTGTTCAGGTTCATCTGCGTGCTGTCGTCCCACGTCGGGTAGGCCAGGCCGTAGTCGTCCAGGCTGTCCATGTTCTCCGGCTCGGGCCAGAGTCGGTCCGCGACCTCGGGGTCAACGGCGGTGAGGCCCTGGGCCACCCGACGGAGACGGTAGGCGAGACGCCGGTATCCGACGGCGCGCTCTCCCTGGGGGTCCGGGAAGCGGTCTGCCCGGACCCGGAGGTTGTACGCCCGGCGAAGGGCGCTGGTTGGCGTTGTCATGCTCTCTCCTCTACTGCGGGCCGGTCCTCTCCGACCTCGTACCTCACCGTACCCCGTGGCGGAATGTCTCGGCCACTCCGAGCGGCCCGCGCCTCACACGTAGGAGTAGGGAGTCTCGGGCGGGAACCCCTCATCACGGGGCTCCATAGCGCCCACGAGGCTGCCTGGGAGGAGTCGGGTGGACTCGACCACCAGGGTCAGCCGGATCGCCGCTTAGACGCAGAACCCCGGCTGACCTCATGGGGGTGGCCAGCCGGGGCCGGGGGACCCGGGCCGGGAGCAACGGGCATCCCGACCCGGGCGTCTCAGCGCAGGTGAGCCGTGAGGCCCTGGACCTGCGGCGCGACCTCGGCCATCTCGCGGAGCACCGCCATCTTGCGGCGACCCTCCTCGGTCGAGCCGACCAGGCGCGAAGCCAGGTCGTACGCCTCCGTCGCCACCATGATCGCATCCGAGAGAGCAGCCATCTGCTCGTCGGTGAGCGTCACTTCGGTCATGCTGTCAGATTCCATCGCGGTGCCTTCCATTGCAGGGTGCTGGGACCCGAGCGGGTCCAGCAGGTAGTGCGTCATGTGCTCGGGGGGACTCCACGTCGCCAGCGGGGGGCGCATCAGCAACTCGCCGTGACCGTCGGGCCACACGTAGACCGCCACCTCGATGTCGCCGAGGCTGGCCGTGTAGATGTGCGCCGCGACCCTCACTCGACCTCGGTCTCGACGCTGCTGTACTCCACGTCCTCCATCGAGCAGGCGCTGTAGCCGACGTGGTTCTCGAAGTAGGACCGCGCCTCGTCCTGGGCGTCGTCCGCGTTGCTGGCCTCGACCTCGTGCGAGTAGGTGAGGGTCGCGGTCATGGTCGCGCGGATGGTGACCGTGTAGGTCTCGGTGCGGTCGCGGAGGGGCAACTTGACGGTCAGGCGGGCGTTCAGCGCGTCCACGATGTCGTCGTAGTCCTCGCACCAGTCGCGGTCCTCGGCCTCCTGGTTGAGCCGGTCGCCGACGATGAGGATGTCGCGCTCATGCTGGACCCGCCGCTCCCGCGCCTCCTGTTCCAGGGTGGCGATTCGCGACTGGAACGACTGCACCTGCTGCTGGTACTGCGTGATCTGGTCGGGCACGAAGGTCGTGCCGTTCTGCTCCGCCGTCATCGCCGTCATGCTGAGCCTTCCGTTGTGGGCTGGATGGTGGGCACCCCGGAGGAAGGGCTAACAGGACCTCCTCCTCCGGAGTGTTCTTTACTTTATCGGTTGGCGGGAGGTCGTCGCAACAGTATGCCTGTAGGTTCGCTCACCGGGTGAGCGCCTGGACATGGCCGCGCAGGATCACCGGCGCGCCCTCCGGCCCGCACAAGGTCGGGTGGATGTAGATGCGCACCTGCCGCCGGTCGCCGTTCCGCTCCGAGCCGTACCACTGCTTGCGCCAGTGACCTCGCCGGAGCCAGCGGTGGGAGTAGACGCGTCCCTCACCCGTCTCCCCGGAGCCCGCCCGCCTGCGCAGTTGGATGACCGTGACCGCGGTCTGCCGGAGGCGGTGCGGGTGTCGTCGGAGGTTCCGGCGCACGTTGGCGGGCAGCCCCTGGCGCTCCACCGAGGCGAGGGTGGTCTGCATGATCCGCAGCGCCGAGATCAGCCAGGCGGCGACGTCGTCCCGGCGCAGCGACGGCGTCATCTGCTCGGGGGTCCAGCCCTGCGGGAAGTACATCGCGTAGCCCTGCTCGGTCCGCGCGTAGCGAATCTCCTGGGACACCTCCCACGGCAGCACGGTGCCCATCTGCAGACTCTGCGGCAGTGGCTTGCCGATGGTCATGGTGAAAACGTGCCAGGGCGTCACCATCGGCATCCGCTCCCACGCCTCGGGGTTGCTGGCCCGGACGGGCGGCGGGTCCCAGCGCTTGTGCGCCCACCAGATCAGCGTCACCTCGTTGCCGCGCCGGTCCCAGGACAGGGCGTTGCAGTGCAGCAGTTGACCCCGGACGTCGAGCGCCACCAGCCCCGCGCCGGGCATCCACATCCAGCCCTGGTCGGTCGGGAAGTCCGCGACGTCGATGGGCTCGTCGTCGGGCCAGGACTCCGCGGCGGCACCGACCAGGGCGTGCATCGGCGGATCGACGTAGTACGACTCGGCCAGCGTCAGCGTCTCGTGCACCATGTCGGTGAACCGCTGGGCGGTGATGTTGATGCCACCGCCCAGCGTGCCCGGGACCTCACCTCGCATCGAGGCGGTGAAGTTGAAGGCGAAGCCCGCCCACCAGGGAGTGCGGAGGGTGTCCAGCACCTCCTGGCGCATGAAGTACGCGTCGATGGCGGTCACGGCACCGCCAGGCGCTCCGCCAGGGTCTGGACCCACTCGATGCGCGGCATCACCTGCACCACGTCCTCGCACCGATCCAGGTACGCCGCCAGGCTGTCCTCGGTCTGGAAGTGCCCGACCAGCGCCCCGCGGCGGAGCACCACCACCCCCTCGGCCACGTCGGGCGGCTCGGGCTCCACGATCTTCTCGACGGGCTCCCGGGTGATCGCGTGCAGGTGCTCGTCGGCGGAGACGTGGATGACCCCGTACGGCGGGCCCTCGCCCTCGAAGTGCTCCCGGCACGCCGGGCAGTATCGACTCATGCTGTTCCTTCCTATGGAGCCCCCAAGGGTGGGAGCGCGTTCGGGTCCCCGCGTTTGCGCCCGCGGAGATAGGCCTGGTGCAACGTGTTCTTGGGCACGCCCAGCCGGTCGGCGCCCTGCTGCCAGGACAGTCCGTCCATGCGCAGCCGGGCCCACTCCTCCATCAGGAGCGGGCCCGGCCAGAACCGGTAGTCACCTTCGGCGCTGCGCTTCTGGACGCAGCCCCGGCACTCGGTCCGCGTCTGCGGGTAGCGACTCTGACCACACCCCGAGCAGATGATCCGCGTCCCCGCGTGCGGGTTGGTCAAAGCCCGAGTCCCTCCCGCACCAGGTCGAACTTCGCCTGCAACTCGTCCCGCGCGGTGGTGAGGGTGGTCACCTGCTCCTGCAGGTCCTTCACCTGGGTCCGCAGGTCGGCCACCTCGGCGTCGTTGCCGGTGATCCCGAAGTAGGCCGCGATCAGGGTCGCCGCCTGGGTCACATGCATCTGCTCGACCGCGGCCTGCTGCTTCTTCGCCTCCAAGTTCCTCGTCCGGACCGCCGCTGCCGCCTTGGCATGATCCGTCGACGTGCCGAGATGCTTCCCCTCGTGCAGGTGCACGCCCACCAGGTTCGCTGACGTGTAGTCGCAGGCCACACACCGGACGACGGGCGGGTCGAACTCGCGGTCCCAGAAGATGTAGTCGCTGGTGCGACCGGCGATGACGGCCCATTCCTTGATCGGCCGCTCCGGTGGAGGTGCCGTCGGGCTGTCGACCATGACCTCGAACCGCAGGTCGCCGGGGGTGCCGGTGACCAGAATCTGCGCGTCGCCGTCGATCCCCGGATGCTCGTCCATGAACCGGGCGAACTCGGCGTGGTGGTCGCTCATCACCCGGCTGAGCGTCATCCGCTCGTTGAGGGTCATCGGCTTGATGAGCGGATGGCCCTGCTTGACGTACTCCCGCTCGTGCTCGGCCATGAACTGCCGGTAGGAGGACATCGTGTTCTGCCGGGCCCGGTTGGCTGCCGGGAGTTTCGGGGCGATCGAGCAGGTGCCCCTCCCGGCGTTCCGCAGGATCGCGTGACCCTTGGCCGATACCCGTCCGGTGCAGCCCGCCTCGATCGCGTCGAGGATCAGTTTCCGCGCGTCGGCGTCGAAGCCCTTCAACTGCGCCGCGCCCTGAATCTCGTTCCCGCCGTTAGCCATTGGGAGTCCCGGAGGCGCCGAGGATGGTCTGCAGGGTCTCGGTGTCGATGTCGCGGTGCTCGTCCACGTCGCCCATCAGGAACACCACCGGGCCGACCAGCACGGAGTCTGCGCGACCGCCGACGAGTTGGTTGAAGGCGTCGGAGGCTTTCCAGTTGATGGGCAGCCGCTTCGCTAGCCCGTCCTCGTCCACCAGCGCTGATCCGCCGTGGAAGTAGACCACCTCGGCGGTGTCTATCCCGGCCGCTTCCTTCATGGTGCGGAAGTCGGCGAGGTCGCTGATCTCGACCTCATCATTGGGGTGGACCACGACGACGCGGCTCATTCGACAAACCCCGGCACGGTCACGATGGGCCCGAGCGACTCGTAGGACAGGCAGACGCCGTCGACCATGATCTTGGCCCACCACTCGCCGTTGAATTGCCACGCGCTGACATAGACCGCGTGTCTCTCGGTGACGGCTGTGGCGTACTGCAGATCGCCTTGCATGGCGATCCCCTTTCGGTAGCAGGGGGGAGAGCGGTTCTCTCCTCCTCTCACTCCATCCTACCAGGTGGCGGACACTTCGCTACACCCCCTGCGGCGTCCAACATCACCCAGCGGGTGCCCCACTGATGCAGAGGCGTGTCGGCGAAGGAGCCGTAGGAGGAGACGATCAGCCCATCCGCGCGGGCCTCCTCGGGGTGCGCGTGCGCCCAGGCGTGGCAGCCGACGTGCACGAGCACCAGGTTGTCCAGCGAATCGCCGCCGACGCCGCGGCGCTGGCGATGGTGCCGCTCCGCGCGGCCGTGCAGCACGCGCCCGCAGCACTCGCACTTGTTGCGAGCGCGTTGCAACAGCGTGCGCGTTGCGGCCTCCCATTCAACAAAGGTCCAGCGCTCCGGCTTCACGGCTGCCGCGCATGCACGCTTGGCGCTCCACGCGAACTTGACTGAGGGTGGGGGACCCGCCGCCGCCGCGCCGCGCGCGTCACCCGTCCACCACCGGGGCCTGGCCGGACAGCCAGATGTTCGCCGGACCACCGACCGCGTCCCACTGCGGGTCGCCGGGGGTGATCCGCACCGGGTAACGGCAGCCCGGATCGCTGTGCCACTCGCTGACCACGGCCCCCGACGTGCAGTGCTGCCGCACCATCACCGCGGCGCAGTGGCAGTCCTGCTCGATCACGGTGCCGGAAACCCCTCGCCGACGAACCCCTCGCCGTGCGCATGCATTCAGCGACAGCCGCTCCGGGTCCAGCGACTGTCGCTCGTTCAGCGGGTCCATGACGGCTCCACCCAGGCAGCGAAGGAAGCCAGCGCGTTGTCGCCGGGAGGCTCGACCAGGATCGTGCCGTCCCCCCACACCACCCGCTGCCGGGGAATCTCGTGCACCTCACCCTCGCCGAGCACCGTCCGGGTGAAGGGCACCATCATCCGCCACCGGCGGTCCGGCTCCACTGACCAGATGACCACGGCGTCGTGCGGCAACTCCCCGGGCGGCGCCGACACCTCGGCCTCGCACGACAGCAGCGCCTGGACGATGGTGCCCTTGGCCGGAGGGTCACCGAGGTCGGCGAAGAAGTCGCCCATCTCGACGGTGCGCGCCGGGACCGGCTTGGAGTACGGCTCCACGTCGTCACGCACCGGCATCAGCAGGAGGAACGTCTCGGCCACGCGGTAGTTCTCCACGTTGCCCCGGTAGATCGACAGCGCGGTGGGCGGATTCAGCGGTTTCAACGGGGGCTCCCTCGGGTCGGGCGTTCGTGAATGTGCCGTGCTGCTCTGTCTTGGTGTGCTTCTCCGCCTGGCGGTTGATGGGGCCGACCTCGTCGGGGCCGACCTTCCAGTTGCAGTCGAGACACCAGGCGCTGGCAATCAGGTGGACGCGGTGCATCAGAACGGCACCCCCTTCGATTGCTCCCAACGCTCGGCTTCCTCGTCATCCACGGCGAGCCACCAGGGAACCCCGGCGATGCCGCCCAGGTGACGCGGCCATCGGGACTCGTCACGAGGCCCGCGCCAGTGCTCGACCTGGGCCCGGCGAGTGCAGTTGCGCTCGGTGCAGAACATCACCCCGTGCCTGCACTTCATGGCCCGGACCGCCAGGCCCTGGGCGAACCACCGCCGCATGGCCGACGAGCCGATGGGTCGGAGGGCTCGCCGCTGCCCCGGGTCCCCGTTGGGCGCGTGGTGCTCGGTGATGAACGAGATGCCCTCCGCCATCAGCGGCTCGAACGGCTTCTGCCACGCGCGCACCCCCTCCTCGGTGTTCAGGTCCGAGTCGGCGAAGCGGTAGACCGGGCCGATGACGAGGAGGTCCGGACGGTGCGCCTTGACGATCCGGTGCAGTTCCGCCTGGTCGGGGCCGTGGGTCAGGTCCCACCCGGCCTGCCGGGACTCCACCGCCAGCATCTTGGTGAACGTGTCCGGGTGGTCCAGGTGGCCGCACGCGTAGGACCACAACGACCGCAGGCTCCGCACCAACTGGTTACGGGACACCTCGCAGTCCACCAACAGCACGCGGATCGGCCTCCCCCGGGGAGATACCGGCTGGAACGGTTGCAGGCCCGAGGAGGCGGCTAGAGCGATCTGCCGCAGGAGGGTGGACTTCCCGACTCCCTCCTCAGCGGTGAGCATCATCGAGGAGCCGCGCGGGATGATGCCGTCCACCAGCCAGTCGATGCTCACGTCCTCGCCGTGCAGGACGTCATCGAGGTAGGTGAGCACCGGGGGCATGCGCCCTTCATCGAGGGCCTGCAGTCGGGCGACCTCCTGGGCCGTCACCGCCAGGACGTCGGAGACCTCCATCGACTGCGAGGACTGCTGGACCCGAACCCCCAACGCGTAGACGTCGCGGGACAGGTAGATGCGGGACAGGGCTGCGATGTCCGCCTCGGGGAACGGCGCGTTGTAGCCGAGGGAGTAGCAGTCGAACACCTCCGCCGGGACCGTCTGGCTGAGCAGGTTCTGCACCCGGAGTTCCTCGACCACCAGGGCCGGGCTGATCGCCTTCTCGTCCAGCAGCATCGAGATCAGCACCTGAGCCACCAGGCGCCGACCGCCGCTGAACTGCTCCAACGGGAGACGCTCCAAGAACATCGGCCCGTGGAGGTCGGGCCGGTCCATCACGGCCCCCAGCACCGCGCGTTCGAGCACGCCCACATGGGTCGCGTCAGTCAATGTCCCACATCCGATCTTCGGGCCGTTTGCGCGAGCGGCTGAACTGGCTCGGGGCCCGGCACGCCTTCTCGATGAACACGCCGAGGTGACCCGGTGAGCCGCCGGTCTGGTGCCACTCCCAGAGCCCGCGCTTGATCGTGTCGGCAGGGATGCCCGCGTCAAGCGCTTCTCTCGCGTTGGCGCCGAGCACCTTGATGGTCCGGTTCGTGGGACGTGGGATGCCCTGCGAGTCGCGCCAGTCGATGTACGCCTTGATGATCGCCCCACCGTTGGGGCCTTCGCCGTCGCTCACGGCTGCCTCCCGGAAAGACCCGGGACAGGCTCCGGCTTCCCCTTCCTCGGCCTGTCCCGGGGGAGCGTGGCTACTCGGACGGGATGGTGTCCGCGAGCGGCGTGGACAGGTCGGTGGCCTCGCAGTCGACGCAGAAGGTCTTGACGAACACCTGGCGCTCGTAGTCGGGCTCGGCCTTGACCTGCACGATGCCCTCGTGGATGAGCCCGCGGAGGTGGAAGTCGACGCCCCGGCTGGCGAGCCCGGTCGCCGCGCTCAGGTCGTCGCGGGAGAGCGGGTCCTTGGCCATCGCCAACAGGCTGGCGATCACCTTCTGGTCCGCGGTCAAGCGCGTGTCGGAGAGGAGATCGCGGACCTTGTCGGCCCAGGGCGTTACAGTATCCATGCGTGCAGTGCCTTTCAGTAAGGACGGGGCTCCCTTGCCCAGGGGGCCCCGTCTGCATGTGGTGGGGCTATTACTCCACCCTATCGGTTGGCGCGAGGTTGTCGCCACCCGAAGCGGGTGATCCTTGCAGTATCCACTCTGCGAGGACGATGTAGTCGCCGAGCGAGACACCTTTCGTGAGAGGCCCGCCACGGCACTCTCCCAGGACGTCCCGCGCGGCCCGAACGGCGCTGAGACGGAGCAGCGACTCGTCCGTCAGCAGGGCCGGATTCGCGTGGTCGTCGGCCGCTTTGAGCCATGAGGGCCAGTCCTGTTGGTCGCCGGTCATTAGGCCTCCTCCTCGGGCTTCACGGCCCGGACGTCGATCGTCGCGCTCGTGCGCCGAATCTTGTAGGGCACGTCCAGCCCGTAGGACTCCAACATCGCCTTCGCGGCGTCGCCGTCGATGACCGGGGTCTCGCCGTCGGACCCACGCCAGGACAGCGAGAAGCCCCCGTAGGCGCCCGGCTCGTGACCGGCGATCACCGACCGCCAGAACTCCTTGTCGGCCTTGGCCTGACCCTCGGTGTACCGGGCGTCCGCGTAGTTGCGCAGCGCCGTCTCGACGCCCACCTCGCCGACGATCACCGACTGCGGGAGACGACCCACCGGGCCGTGGCCCCAGCACTCCTCCACCCACGGGCAGGAGTCGCAGATGATCGACAGGTCCGGGCCCCGCTGTTCGCGGACGTGCTCCTCCGGTTCTCCGACGGCCGCGGCGCCCAGCCAGTCCAGCATCACCGGGAGGTGCTCGGCGAAGTCGACCTCGCGCACGAAGCGTTCGCCGGTGTCCCGGTTGACGTAGAGCAGGTAGCCCTCGTCCTTCTCGGCCGCGAGCGCGTAGACGAGCACCTGCCAGAGGTGGTTCCGGGGCGGGCGTTCCAGCACGATCGGGTAGTAGCGGCCGGAGACGGTCTTGACGTCCACCACCGCCGTCGGCGTCACCAGGTCGGCGTGCCCGGTGATGACCAGGCCCAGCGGGGAGTCCCAGGAGACCTCCTGCTCGATCTCGCCGCCGAGAATCTCGGCCAGGTCGGGCAGCAACCTCTCGTGGATCGCGGTGCCCAGGTAGGCGGTCGGAGAGCCGTCCGGGTCGTCCTCCCGTTCCGGCTGACCGTCCCTCAGCGCGTAGGACACCTGGCGGGAGCACTGGCCCATCATCGAGGCGGTGACGGAACCGAGCGCCACGTAGGGATCGCGCTGGACGATCTGGTCGTAGGCCGACAGCAGCAGAGCCTTCACGCCGCGTCCATCTGGCGCTTCAACTCGGTGATGAAGTCGGCGAGCGACTTGCCCTCGACGTCGGTGGCCCCGAGGAGGCCCATCGCCTCACCGCGCTGCCAGGCGATCCGCAACTCGTCGGGGTTGGTGGCGCTCATGGCCTCCGCGAACAGCACCGCCGGGTCCACCGGCTCGATCGCCTGGGGGGCGTCCACCGTGTTGTCGTCGTGGCCCAGCGAGGTCTGCTTCGCCACGCCGTCCTGGATGTCGTCCGGCTGCTCGGTCTGCTCGTCGTCCTGCTCGGGCTCGGGCGGGCGGATGAGCGTCCCCCGGACCAGGGCCGTCTGCTGGCCCTTGTTGTAGAGGGACAGGCCGAACTGGTCGCCGAGGTTGATCGCGCACCGCTTGATCGCCAGGGAGATCGCCGACTTCAAGGCGTTGTCGTGCGCGTCCCCCCGGGACAGGTTCTGCGCGGTGCCGGTGGAGCCGTTCTCGTAGGAGGTCAACGGCGAGCCGTCCGGGTTACAGACGGTGAGGCGCATGAGCGCGCGATAGCAGACGTCCCAGCGTCCGGTGGGCTGACCCTCACGGTTGACCCGCGACTCCTCGAAGATGAGGTCCACGCCGATGATCTGCGTGTGGTAGTTGCCGAAGCCGAGGATGCGGGTGAGGTGCGCAGTGACGTCCTGCTGGGAGACGTGGCTGTTGCCACGGGGGTCCAGCAGGACGCGGTCGGGGTGGATCGGTTGGAGCAGTTGCTGCACTTGGGCGTGCGTCAGCAGGTTCATGCGTGCCTTTCGGATTGGTGTGCTGGTTGGTCCCGCCCGTTACCCCTCCTCAACGGTGTGCCGGGCGGGACCGGTTACGCACGTAGATCGACTCGTGCGCCCTGGCCCGGGCGACTCTTGATCCAGGCGTCCACCTGCTTGCGAGTCCAGACCGGGGTCTGCCCGATGTGGGCGACCGGCTCCGGCACGTTGTAGAGCGTGGTGGTTCCACCCTCCCGGCGGTTCGCAGGGTGGCGGTACGAGTGGATCGTCCGCGGCTGCACACCGGCCAGTTCAGCGAACTCGGCAATGTCCACGAGATCGGTCAGACGCAGGCGTCCGGCCTTCTCGTCAATCAGCGAGATGGGCACTTTTCCTCCTTTCTGCGGCAGGTCCGAGGATGGGTAACTTCACCTCACACACTACCACACAGCGGGAGGTTAGAAGCGATGCTGTCAGGTGCTAGCATCGCCCCATGCCGCGAGCGAAGCCGGACGATCCGCTGGTCCAGATGAACGTGCGGATTCCGCGCTCGATGCGGGTGGAGATCGAGTCCCGCTCGATGCGGGTCGGAATCGGCCGCGACGAATGGCTCAGGCGGGTGATGGAGTGGGCGCTACGACAGCCCGAATCATCGAGGGTGCTCGCCGTCTACCAGCGCGGAACTGACGGTTCGGTCCAGCGGCACTAGCCGACGACGCGGAACCGTCCACGCCCGAGTGAGACCAGCGTCTCGCGGTCCGGGACGTAGGTGACCTCGACGCCGCGACGCTCCTGCCAGAGCCCGTAGGCCCCGGCCGTCCCGGGCCCGGCCAGGCCGTCGATCGGCAGCGCCACGCCCTGCTTCACGAACTTGGCGTTGAGGGCCTCCTGGACGTGGCGCACCATCACGTTCTGCACGGTCCCGCCGCGCTCGAACTGGCTGATGATGGCGCCGACGTCCACGATCGTCAGGGGGGCCTTAGTCACCCTTGGCCGCGGCCTTCTTCGCAGGCTTCGCCTGCTCCTTCGACTGCTTCTCGGCGTTCTTGTCCGCGTTCTCCACGTCAAGGTCCGTCGGGAAGTCCTGCTCCGCGGCAATCGCCTCCGCCGACTTCGGGTCGCCGCTCAGCGGCTCACCGAGCCCGCTGAACACGTCGCCGCTGACGTTCGGAATCTTGTCCTGAGCCATGCTGTCCTCCTGGTAGACGTTGCCGTCACGCTAGTCGTCACGGCCCTGTACCCACAACAGGAGCAGTACCCACAACACGGTGCCGATCAGCCCGCCGAGGAAAGTGCCCATGCCGATGATCGCGTATTCGTTGGCTAGGACTCCAGGCACACGTACATGGTGACCTGCCCGCCGGGACTGTTCAGGATCAACTCGCCGGGCGTGAACCCCGCCGGACAGACGAGTTCGGTCGACGGCGGGCCAGGGGGACCACTTGGCCCCGCTGGGCCCGGAGCGCCCGGCTGTCCAGGTACACCCTGATCGCCCTTCGCACCCTGCGGACCGCGTGGTCCCACCTCCCCCGCAGGCCCCTTCGTGCCGGGTGCTCCCGCAGGACCCCGAGCGCCGCGCTCACCCTTCGGACCACTCCCACCTGTCGCACCGGGCGCTCCTCCCGGCCCCTGAGGACCTGGGACGCCAGTCGCCCCGGTGTCCCCCTGGGGGCCACGCTCTCCCTGCTCCCCGGGCTCCCCTGAGGGGCCTTCGGGCCCAGGTGGACCGGGAGGTCCCGGGGGGCCCTGTTCGCCCGTGGAGGGGGCCTCCGTGGGCGTCTCCTGGCTCGTCTGGTCCGGGGTCGCCTCAGCCCCCTGGATGGCGGAGACGATGGCCGCGACCGAGAGCACCCCGGCCAGCCCGAAGCCCAGCAGCGGACGGTTGGTGATCGCGGACAGCAGGGTCACTCCTCGCGCTCCTCCACCCGGCGGCGGTGCTGGATACCCGACTCGGTGCGGCCAGCCAGGAACCCAGCGAGGAGACCCAGCAGCGTGTTGATGACCGCCCCGATCGCGTTCCCGGCCGCGGAGGTGTCGGAGCCTGGGTCGCGTATCTGGATGACGGCGATGGTCACCGTGGAGCCGACGATCACGAAGCAGATGGTGCCCGCGATGATGAGCAGCAGGACGTCAGTGGTGGGGCGGTCCGAGAATCGCACGACTCACGCCTTGACCAGTTCCAGCCGACACGTCAGCGCCTTGTGGTCGGTCGCCCCGTGCTCGGGACCCCAGCCGCGGGTGATGGTGTCCTTGTGCCGCAGGTTCGTCGCGATCCAGATGATGTCCTGCACATGCCGGATCGTGAGCCCCTCGTCGTCGGCCACGTCCTTCACGTCGAAGTTGGCGTCGAGGCCGATGACCGGCTTGCCGACCTTGTGGATCGCCTTGCGCAGGTTGGCCACGAACTGGTCGAGCCGCTGGTCCTGGAAGCGGGGCGGCGGAGCGTGGCACGACATGGCGTGCGCCTTCTTCCCCGAGTCGCGGTGGATCAGCACCGCGGTCTGGATGTACCGGGCCAGCATCCCGTCGGAGCCCTTCACCTCGTCGCAGGCGAACGTGAGCCAGTGGTCCTCGCACTTCCAGATGTCGGTGTCGAAGCCGATGCACGACCCGGCCTTGGAGTCGCTGGAGGTGTTCTGCAGCGACTTCCACGAGCCGGGCAGCAGGTCGGCCAGTCGGAAGTCCTTGGCCTCCTGCAGCATCATCACGCTGCCCCACTCGGCGATCTTGCGCACGTACTCCTTGTTCTTGCCGCGTGCGAAGTCGACGTTGGCGGTGGTGAAGCCCTCTACGGCCACGCGATCACGTCCCCGTAGGGCCGGTGGTCCGACGAGTCGTCGTCGTTCAGCAGCATGACCTGCTTGAACTTGCCGTCGGCCCAGGTGGCGTCGATCAGCCGGTCCCCGTGGGTGCCGCCCTGCGGAGCGTTCTCGCCGGTCCAGGTGCCTCGGAACTTGTTGGCCCCGATCCGGCCGTCCACCTCCGAGCGCCACACCCCGGAGCGGAAGTCCACGTTCCAGTCCGCAACGTGCATCGACATGTGCTGGCAGTGCTTCTCCTGGGCGTCCTGCCGCTTCACCCGCCACGCGTCGACGCCCTGCTTCCAACAGCGCACCCGGTCGGCGTCGGTCTGGTCGTTGGAGAACCGGTCGCCCTCCTGCACCTGCGAGGGCAGGTGGAGCACCGAGACCCACAGCCGCCGCCCCGACTCGTGGTCGAGGATCACGGTCGCGCAGACCACCTTCTGGTCGTGCCCGCCGTCCATGTGCCACGTCGTGTCGCCCAGCCGGGAGACGAACGCGGCGACCTTGCTGAACTCGTCCTTGTCCCACATCACCGCCGCGTCGGTGTCGCCGTCCTTGTAGCCGCAGTAGGTCCCCCACCCGTCGGCGGACAGCGCGCCGCACCGGTCCTTGCCCTCGACCTCGGTGAAGGTGAGCAGGTTGGCGTCCTTGCCGGACGTGGTGGCGCGGCCTACCTGCTGGGCGAGGGTCTTGGGTGGCTTGTCGTACCGCGATGACGAGTGCCCGTGCCGGACAGCCATCAGACGTGCTTAGCGATCCGCTGCCAGACCTCGCGGAGCACCTGGCGGGAGGCCTTGGTCTGGTTCGTGCCGTCGGTGCCGGTGACCGTCATGTTGTCGGTCCAGAAGCGCTCCGCGGCCTCGTTGTTGTTCTTCGCGACCTCCTCCGCCACGATCGTGCGGATGCGCTTGAAGTCCTCGTCGTTCATCTCGTCGCCCTCTCCTAGCGGTAGCAGTACGCCATTCAGGTCCTCGGTCCAGCCGAGGTATTCGTAGCCCCAGGTGCGCTCGGTCCAGCCGATGTCGTCGTCCGACACCTGCCGGGAGGAGTGGCAGTCCGTGGAGCGCATCCCCTGGTGGTTGATGTCCGCGATGACGATGTGGCCGTAGTTGCCGCCACGGTAGAACAGCGGGGCGCCGTTCGGGGGCTTTCGGTCGCCCGGGTGCTTGTGCCGGGCTCCGTTCCACGCCTCGATGGCGGAGCCGTACAGGGACGCCACCTCCCACCACGTCCGCACGTACTTCAAGCACATGCCGGTGTCGCAGGTGGTGTTGTCGTGGGCGTGGCCCAGGGCCTCACCCGGGCTGGTCGCTACCATCACGCTCCTCCTCCACGACGAGCCGCCGCAGCACCTTCCGCGCGGCGTCGATCCGCAGCCTCAGGTCGGCCGGGTCGCCCTCGAACTCGCGCAGGTAGGCGTCGACATCGGAGAGCAGCAGTCGGGTGACGATGAGCGCACGCCGCAGGTTGGGCGGCTGGTCGTCCTGTCCGCCGGGGTGCTCAGGGGGCGCGTTCTCGAATAGCGACACGTCAGTCCACGATCCGGATGAGCGCCAGGATCACCACGACCCCGCCGAGCACCGCCGCGATCACCGGGGCGATCCGAGCCCCCTGGGGGTTCGGGCTGTAGGGAGCGAGCCCGAGCAGCAGGGCAGCGACGCCCAGCATCAACAGCAGCCAGCCAACTTCAATCATGGTGCGACCTCCTCAGGTCTTGATGATGAACGCGAGCGCGAAGTAGGGGTTGGTGATGTTGGAGGTGGCGCTGGCACCCGGGCCGTTGAGCGTGGGGCTGGTGAAGTCGGGGATGAACAGGTTGTGCGTGTGGGGCTGGTCGTTGTAGCCGGTGCTGATGGAGTGGTTGTGGAAGCCACCCGAGCCGGTGACTCCGGCCGCCGCACCGACCCGGTCGGCCGCCCCGGAGCCCGGCGCGCCTTGGAGGGTGCTGGACTGGACGATGGCGTGGTTGTGGTTGCTGGTGCCGCCGTCGGTGAAGCCTTCGCCGTGCCCGTGATCGGAGGACACCCAGCCGGAGCCGAGCGTCCCGCCGTGGCCGTGGGTGATGGTGTGGGTGTGCGCGGGCAACTGGTTCCCGATCAGCGTCGAGGTGAACGAGCCGCCGGTGGAGATCGTGTAGAGCGCGTCCGAGCCCATCGGCATCTTGACCACCATGTTGGGCACGTTGAAGGTGGTGGCCCCGTCGCCGCTGCCGTACTCGCTGCCGATCGCGGCGTAGAGGGCCGGGTAGGCGGTACGGGAGTGGGCCTTGCCGTCGCAGAGCAGCCATCCGGCCGGGACCTCGCTCTGCGTCGACACGGACGGTTGGGCGCCCGCGTGCATCGTCAGGACCCCAGCGGGCACCGACTGGTACTCGTCGCCGCCCAGGGCCGTCACCACGAACGGGCTGTTGTTGGTGCCCGCGCCGGACACGTCCATCCCGGCGCCGCCCTGGATGACGCACGAGCAGCGGGCCCCCACGCATCCTTCGTCGCAGTCGTGGCTCATGGTCGCCCCCTCACGTCTTGATGATGAAGGACACG
>Ga0105091_10000535_pt1 | contig 15943 bp, 15 predicted proteins | sample PPLLak1March2015_FD_87022 | JGI IMG/M metagenome (GOLD analysis project Ga0105091, IMG submission 87022) | Freshwater sediment microbial communities from Prairie Pothole Lake near Jamestown, North Dakota, USA - PPLs Lake P7 Core (1) Depth... | ecosystem: Environmental > Aquatic > Freshwater >... | reverse complement strand
AGGAATCCCTCAGTTATTGCAATAAGAGTCTCACTTAGTGTAGTAAGAGTTTTCTCATTTAGTTTAATAACAGTCTCATTTAGTGTGATAAGAATTTCTCATTTAGTTTAATAACAGTCTCATTTAGTGTAATAAGAGTTTTATCCAATAACTAAGAGTACCAATTTAGTGCAATAACTGTTTCTCAGATAAGCCCCGAAGTTCTCTCCTAACAAAAGAGATATATATAACTAGTGACATTTTGGTCTTGCACTTGGAGCGATCCTGTAAATGTAAGCAAAATGGGCTCGTGGTCTAGTCGGTCATGACATCGCCTTTACACGGCGGGGATCCTGAGTTCGAATCTCAGCGGGCCCATAATACATTTCCATCACACTCTTTTTAGTAAATTAACTATGAATTTCCCATATTTTTTAAACGGTTAATCGTATGCATATACTTTTGCTCATATTTTCAGTTTTTCTTTTTTATATTTTTAGTGCATATTCTTTGTTAACACTAATTTTTGTTTTAGAATGATTAAGTGAGAGCTGTTTTCGATTTTTTCTCTGGCAATTTCCTGTTTTTTCTAGCCGCAAATGGGAATCTGTCCGTTAAAATCTTTTTTCTTTATAACTTGACATTATATATAACACTGATATGGTTATATAGAAAGGAAAACGATAAAGATTTAGAATCTTTGTTACCTACAAAAAGATATGCTTTAATATTTTTAGAGCGTAACTTCTTGCAAAGATTATTTTAAAATCTACCGTGGGGGAGGAGTCAGTATTAAGAGAAGGAGCAGGACTGATATTGCAGTAGATATTTTAAGAGTAGCAATGAACGGGGCAAAGAAAACTCATATTGTGTATGAAGTTAATCTAAACTTTAATATTGCCCAGAAATACCTTGAAATGTTGAAAGAAAAAGAGCTTATCAGGCATGAAAATGGACTTTTCATCACCACTGACAAAGGAAAAGTCTTTCAGGAAATGGCTAAGGAACTCAAGCTCTAAGCGGATTTTCATTTCTTTTTAATTTTTTGTTAATTTTTCCCATCTTTTTCTTTTTCCCGATCTTCCGGTTCCATTACATCTTAAGTTGACTTTTCTCGATTTTCATCCTTCTTCTTGAGTTATTCCGTTGCAAATCTCAGTTAGAAATCCGGTGAAAATAAGTGCCCGGCGAGTAGTTCAGGAATATTATTTCTGAATTATAATGCGCCCCCGTATATATAAAAGCAGTTTGGAAACATATATACTATGGCGATGAAGGTACTTTTTTTGAACTGCACGCTGAAAAAATCGCCTCGGGTATCGAACACTCGTGCTCTTATTGACAAGGCGGCAGCTATCTTTAATGAGCTTGGTGTTGAAAGTGAAGTGATAAGGGTTGTGGATCATAACGTAGCTTTCGGGGTCTCCTCAGATGAAGGGGGGGAAGACGAATGGCCCTTAATCCTTACAAAGATAAAAGCCTGTGATATCCTTGTTATAGCGACTCCCATCTGGTTTGGAGTCCTCTCCTCTGTGGCGAAGATGGTAATTGAAAGGCTGGATGGGACTTACATGGAAGGAGATCCCGAAACAGGGCAGTATCCACTTTATGGGAAGGCCGCAGGAGTTATCGTTACCGGAAATGAGGATGGGGCGCATGATGTCTGTTCAACCTTACTCTTTAACCTTACCCATCTGGGCTGCACCGTTCCTCCAAATGCAGACTGTTACTGGGTTGGTGATGCAGGACCGGGTCCAAGTTACATAGAAGCTGGAGGAGACAGGCATCTTTATACAAATCGTACAGCCAGATATATGGCACACAACCTGGTATATTTTGCAGAGTTGCTCAGAAAAAACCCTATCCCTACCAACTTAAAGAAACTTGATGAGGAGGCAAAGAAGGTAAGCGATTGATGCTGACCAGCCTGAAAGCTGCTGCTTTTTTAACAGAAGTCCTGACACTATTAATGATGGAGATGGGGGTATTAATTTGACTGATAGGGATAAAATAACAATAAAATTGAAAGTTGCGGAAGCCGATCAACGGGATGTTGGAAAAGGCATTGTCCGGATAGACGAAAGCTTCCGGGAAAAGCTGGGCCTCAAGCCTTTCGATGTTGTGGAAATCAAAGGGGGGAAATCGACTTCAGCCCTGATAGGGCGCCCGTATCCTAGTGATTCGGGACTTGACATCGTACGTATGGATGGGCTTATCCGCACCAATGCAAAAACCAGTATAGGGGAATATGTAGAGATTCGCAAAGCCGACTGGAAAGAAGCAAAAAGTGTGACTCTTGCGCCTGTAGCCAAAGGCATGCAGATATATGCTCCAAGTGAAACCCTTAAAGCCGTATTCATGAATCGTACGGTTTCAAAGGGAGACTTTATTTCAACTACAAGCTTAAGGAAATCGAGGGAAAGGGAGACCCTGGGTAAAGGAGTAATGTTCGAGGATTTCTTCCAGGACTTTTTTGGCCAGGGTTTCGGACCATCTTTCGGGCTTGGGGAAATAAAACTGCAGGTAGTTTCGACTTCTCCGTCAGGGATAGTAAAGATCACAGATTTAACGCAGGTAGAGCTTCTGCCTGAAGCGACTGAAGTAACCCCTGAGCAGAATATTCCTTCTGTTATGTATGAAGACCTGGGCGGGGTCAGAGAGGCCATTGGCAAAGTCAGGGAAATGATAGAGCTGCCTTTGAAGCATCCTGAACTCTTTGACAGGCTCGGGATCGATGCTCCAAAAGGGGTACTGCTCCATGGCCCGCCCGGAACAGGCAAGACGATGCTTGCAAAAGCAGTTGCCAACGAGTCTGATGCCTACTTCATTTCTATCAATGGCCCGGAAATTATGTCCAAATATTACGGGGAATCCGAAAGGGCTATAAGGGAAATTTTCGAGGATGCAGAAAAGAATGCTCCTGCGATTATTTTCCTGGACGAGATCGATTCAATTGCCCCCAAGCGGGCCGAGGTAACCGGAGAAGTCGAAAGAAGAGTAGTTGCCCAGCTTCTCTCCCTTATGGACGGGCTTAAGGCTCGCAAGAATGTAATCGTTATAGGGTCAACCAACCGTCCTGAAGCCCTCGATGTAGCACTTCGCCGTCCGGGCAGGTTTGACAGAGAAATTGAACTCAGAGTCCCGGATACTGACGGAAGATTAGAGATTTTCCAGATCCATACCAGGGGAATGCCTCTTGCCGAAGATGTAAACCTTATGGATTTTGCTCAAATAACATACGGGTTCGTGGGAGCCGATATTGCTGCCCTGTGCAGGGAGGCGGCTATGAGTTCTCTGAGGCGGGTTCTGCCGAAAATCAATCTCAATGAACCCGAAATTCCGGCTGAAATCCTGGACTCTCTTCAGGTAATAAGGGAAGATTTTGAAAATGCTCTTAAGGACGTCCAGCCATCAGCAATAAGGGAAATCCTGATTGAAGTGCCCACTGTTAGCTGGGACGACGTCGGAGGCTTGGAAGAAGTAAAAAGGCTCCTGAAAGAGGTAGTGGAATGGCCCCTCAAGAATCCGGAATCCTACAGGGATATAGGGGTTGAAGCTCCTAAAGGTGTCCTGCTCTATGGCCCTCCCGGTACGGGAAAGACCCTGCTTGCAAAGGCAATAGCCCACGAATCGGATGCTAATTTTATCACAGCCAAGGGAAGCGACCTGCTTTCCAAATGGTACGGGGAATCCGAAAAGAGAATTGCTGAGGTTTTCACGCGGGCAAGGCAGGTTGCTCCCTCAATTATTTTTCTGGACGAACTTGACTCGCTTGCGCCCATTCGCGGGGCTTCTATAGGGGAGCCTCAGGTTACGGCGAGAATCCTTAATCAGCTGCTTTCCGAAATGGACGGACTTGAAGAACTCAGGGCTGTAGTTGTAATTGGCGCAACCAATCGCCCTGATGTCATCGATCCTGCACTTATCCGGCCAGGGCGTTTTGATGAGCTGATTCTCGTTCCGATCCCTGATGAGGGAGCTCGCAGGGAAATTTTCAAAGTCCATACCGGAAGAATGGCGCTTGCAGAGGATGTCGATATTGAAAAGCTCGTTTCCATGACCGATCAGTATACAGGTGCAGACATTGCAGCTGTGTGCAAGAAGGCAGGAAGACTTGCCCTGCGTGAAGATCTTCATGCAAAAAATGTCAAGCAGAGGCACTTCCTTAAAGCAATTGCAGAAACCGGCCCTTCAGTTACTCCAGATACGATGAAATATTACGAAGCTATAAAAGGCGAGCTCAGGACAAGGAAATCCAAAGAAATAGAGAACCCCTCTTACATCTGAGTAAGAACGGCAAGAACGCAGGTTTATCTTCCTCTTATTTTTTCTATTTATTTCTTAATTTACCTTTTCCTTTTTGTTTATTAACTTAGTTTTCCTGTTTATTTATTTACTTAGTCTTACCTGTATAATCATTAACTTATTTTACCTGTGTACTTATTTACTTATTTTTTCTTTTTTATTTATTAGTTCAGCTTTTTGTTTATTTACTAGCTTATTCTTCTTACAATCTCCGTAATTTTTTAAATACTGTTTTTGTATTAACTAAACTTTAAAGTCGACCGGTTTTTAAATTTCCCTCTTTTTTACCCGGCTATATTGTAGAGTTTTTCCGAGAACGATTCTCTGAATTAAGTATTCATTTATATTTAAACTTCACAAATTATGTTAACCAATGATATTAAATATCATAATTACTATCGGTAATATATATGCAGCTTCCAACACCCGAAGATCTTAAAAAAAGAAGAAATGAACTCGGGCTTACCCAGAGCGACCTGGCTAAAAGGGCAGGAGTAAGCCAGCCCCTTATAGCTCGTATTGAATCGGGAGATGTGGACCCCAGACTTTCAACTGTCAGGAAAATCCTTGATGCTTTTGAGGAAGTTGAGAAGGAACAGCAGATTATTATAAGAGATCTGATGCATTCCCCTGTGATTCATGTTTCTCCAGATGATTCCGTGGAAGAAGTAGTAAACCTTATGCATACTCATGGTTTCTCACAGGTTCCTGTGCTTGATGGGGGCATCCCGGTTGGAAGTGTTTCGGAAGACATGATCGTAAAATTGATGGCCGAAAGTAAGAAAAAATCAATTTCCCAGTTGAAAGTTTCCGAGATAATGGGGGAGTCCTTCCCAGCAGTATCTCCAGGTATTTCTATCTCAGTCGTCTCACATATACTGGAAGGAAATCCTGCCGTGCTGGTAGTAGAAAAAGGAACAGTTGTCGGCGTCGTAACAAAACACGACGTGATGAGGCTCCTCCAGGGTCAATAATCGGAATCCGTTCTCCTGACAGGGCGGTATCTGGGCCAGGCATGGAAAGCACATCAATTATATACTAGAATTCAATTAAACCTGAACTCTAAATGGAATTTAAAGCTTAACCTCTCCAGGTAAGTTAACTTAATAAGTCCTGTTGAGAAATCCCAGCATATAGCATATAGATACTGCAGGGCCTTTCAGGCACACCGTATCACAATAATATAACTCTGAATTCTTTAAGACCTGCAGAATTTTAAAACTACAGAATTAATGCAAATCTGTTTAAATAAATAAAAAACGAAAATCGATTAAATCTTTGAAAATGTGGAGCATAATACATATGGATCTGGAAGATACCCTTCTCATGATGCCTGGTCCCGTACCTGTTGCACCCAGAGTCCTTAGAGCCATGTCAAAACCGATGATCAACCACCGGAGTGCGGAATTTGCCGGAATTTATACCGATTGCAGGGAAATCCTTTCCAGCGTTTTCCAGACAAAGAATGATATCCTCTTACTCAGTGGTTCGGGAACGGCAGGAATGGAAGCTGCTGTCGGGTCTCTGGCTGGAAACGGGGACAAAGTTATTGCCATAGAAAACGGAAAGTTTGGAGAGCGCTTTAAAGATATTGCAGCTCTCTATGCGGAAGTTGTTCCCGTTGTATTCGAATGGGGTCTTCCGATTGACCTTGAAATTGTCAAGGAAAAACTCGAAGAAGGAGCAAAGGCCATAACCCTCGTCCACAACGAGACGTCTGCAGGCATTCTTAACCCGGCCGCAGAAATTGGCAAACTCGCCAAGAAGCACGATGCCCTCTTTATTATGGACGGCGTAACCTCCCTTGGAGGAGACGATGTCAAAGTCGATGAATGGGGAGTTGACATTGCAGTTGTAGGCTCACAGAAGTGCCTTGCAGCTCCTCCTGGACTTTCAGTCGTTTCCGTAAGTGAAAAGGCCTTTGAGGCTATGAAGGGAGTAACAAAAAAGCCCTACTACAACGATCTCCTGGCATATAAAAAGAGCGGGGATAAACCCAGGCCGGAAACACCTTATACTCCTGCAATTCCTCTTTTCTACGCACTTCAGGAAGCTCTTCATATCGTAAAAGAGGAAGGAATGGAGGCAAGAATTAAGAGGCACAGGACCCTTTCCGAAGCCGTAAGAGCGGCAGTTGCCGAACTGAACATTGAGATGTTCCCCCAGCTTAACGAGTACAGCCATTACTCCAATACTATCTCTGCTATGAAAGCTCCAGCAGGCATTGATGGGGAGGACATAAAGAACGATATGAAGAAGCGAGGCGTAATTATTGCAGGCGGCCAGGAACGTCTTAAAAGCAAGATTTTCAGAATAGGATGCATGGGAAATGTCACCGCAAGGGATGTACTCTCAACCATCCAGCAGCTGGAAATCGTACTGAGTAAACGTGGTTACATTGACAGCCTGGGGGCAGGTACAGAAGCTGCAACCGGGGTTATTGACAGGGCCTGAACAGGATAAAATCATAAATTTACCGGATAAAACCATAAATCTACCAGACCTTTTCAGGAAAACCCGGAAAAAAATTTTAATCTTAAAATTCCGATCGGATTCACATGCCCACAATAGGAATTGCAGATACCACATTCGCACGCTATAATATGGGGCGTGCGGCAATTGACGAGATACAGAAAAATATATCTGTGAAAATTAAGAGAGTGACCGTGCCCGGGATAAAGGACCTTCCGGTCGCAGCCAAGAAACTTATCGAAGAAGATGGGTGCGATATCGTTATGGCTCTTGGCATGCCCGGAGCTAAGGAACAGGATAAAATATGTGCTCATGAAGCTTCTCAGGGCCTTATTATGGCCCAGCTCATGACCAATACCCATATTATCGAGGTCTTTGTCCATGAAAATGAGGGACAGGATGAGAAGGAACTTGCTTTCCTTATGGATAGAAGGACCCGTGAGCACGCCTTAAACGTGATAAAACTGCTCTTCAAGCCTGAAAAGCTAATTCGAGAGGCCGGTACCGGTCAGAGGCAGGGCTTTGAAGATGCAGGCCCATTGAGAATGTGAAGCAATTTAAGTAAAAACAAAGACTGGAGACCTTATTAGATGACTATCAGCCTAGGATTTGTTGTAGCTGAATTTAACAGGGATCTGACCTATCAGATGGAACTGCTAGGAAGAGAACACGCGGAGTTCCTGGGGGCAACCGTTAAAGAAACCATTCTTGTTCCAGGGGTCTTTGACATGCCCCTTGCAATCAAGAAGCTTTGCCAGAGGGATGACATCGATGCCGTGGTTACTATAGGATCTGTAATTGAAGGTGAGACTGATCATGACCAGGTGGTTATGCAGCATGCTGCACGGAAGATCATGGATCTTTCTCTTGAGTTCAATAAGCCTGTAACTCTCGGAATTCCTGGCCCAGGCATGACTCGCATGGCGGCTCATGAACGTGTGGACTATGCAAAACGTGCAGTTGAAGCTGCAGTAAAGCTGGTGCGGCGGCTGTGACTTTCTATCATCTCTTAAATAAGCTACCAAAATGTAACAAACCAGGACCATCCCTATGACATCCGCAAGGCTCAAGCGTGTAGAAGAATCCGCAACGATAAGGATCTCCAACATTGCAACCAGAATGATTAAAGAGGGTACAGACGTCATCAATTTCAGCCTTGGTGAACCTGATTTCAATACCCCGAAAAATATCTGCGATGCTGCGGCAAAGGCCATGTATGAGGGAAAAACCCACTATGCCCCGTCTGGAGGTATCCCGGAACTAAGGGCAGCCATTGCCGAAAAACTGAGGACGGAAAATAATCTCGATGTAACCGAGACAGGCGTGCTTGTCACCCCCGGCGCAAAACAGGGAATTTTTGAGATAATGATGGGTGTCCTTGATGATGGGGACCAGGCTCTTCTGTTTGACCCTGCATGGGTAACTTATGACGCATGCATACGTTTTGCAGGGGCGGAAACGATCTGGGTTCCAACAGTCCCTGAAAAAGGTTTCATTCCTGACAATTTTGCAGATTACATAACTGATAAAACCAAGCTCATTGTTGTAAATAGTCCGGGAAACCCAACAGGTGGGGTCTTCGGAAAAAAGACTTTGCAATGCATTGCCGATCTTGCAATTGACCACGACCTAACAGTGGTCTCAGATGAAATTTACGAGAAAATTATCTATGATAGAGAGCATATCAGCATTGGCAGCTTTGATGGAATGCAGGAGAGAACCATCACCGTAAATGGCTTTTCCAAGGCATACGCCATGACAGGCTGGAGACTTGGTTACCTGACTGCTCCTCCTGAAATTCTAAAACTTCTACTTAAGATTCAGTCTCATTCAGTAAGCAGTGCAACTACATTTGTTCAGTACGGTGGGCTTGAGGCCCTTCAGGGCCCTCAGGACAGTGTTAAAGCAATGGTTGACCGTTTCAAGGTACGGCGCGATGTCCTTATCGACGGCCTGAACAAAATGGGCCTTGAATGCAAAAAGCCCGATGGAGCTTTCTATGCTTTTGCTAATGTCAGCGAGTATGGAAATGGGACCGAAGTTGCAGAAAGGCTTTTGAAAGAAGCTCAGGTGGCAGTTACACCTGGAATCGCTTTTGGCTCGTCTGGCGAAAATTTTATCAGGATTTCCTATGCAACATCAATTGACCGAATCAGGGAAGCTCTTGAAAGACTTGAAAAGGTATTCTCATAAATTAAACACAGTAACTTATCTTCTTGAAAAGAGGCATAATAAGAATAACAGGTACTGATCGAATCGGGTAACGGTAGGGGTAGATTTACCCATACCGTTTAAGCACCTCTTTTATGATTGCACCTGTACTGCAAAGTGGACATTCCTTTGAAAGTGGAATCCTGACCACATTTGCGGGAAGCCCTCTTTTAGTAAGTTCTTTTTCCAGAAACTCGCTGTCAAAGCGCTGGTCGTAACCCAGAGCAACGATATCCGGCCTGATCTGCTTCAGGGGTTCAAACATATCTTTTTCGCTGCCAAGGAGCGCTTTATCAACCATCCCGAGCGCATCTACCATCTCCAGCCGCTGTTCCTCGGGCACAATTGGTTTTGGCTTGTGAATCACATTCGAATCTCTCGCAACAATGACGAAAAGCTCATCTCCCAGAGCTCGTGCCTGGGCCAGAAAATAAATATGTCCGGGGTGGAGAAGGTCAAAAGTCCCGGTAGCAAGTATACGTGTCAACAGATCACCTGGCCTCGGGTATATCCTGTAAGCATAAGAAACTTACTGAAAACAAGCCTTTTCAAAAAAGGCTTGATCGCAAACCTTTTCAAAAAAGGTTTGATCGAAAACGGCGAACGCCTGTGATTGAGAAGTACTTATAATTCACAAGCCCTATCCGGCGTGATCAACCGGCGCAACGCAAGCCTTTTCAAAAGGCTTGAGCGAAAACGACGTGAAAGCGGCGTGATCAACCGGCGCAACGGTTGTGGCGCAACGGTTGTGGCGCAAGGGTTGAGGGTAAGCATAAGAGACTTACTGAAAATAACCCTGCCTGCTATCCTGGAAGAACCCCGGGTTATTCAAACTGTATATGGTCTGAACTGTTATGATATATTTGTAGTCGGATCGTGTAATGGGAGAATTTCCAATTATCGTAAGTAATATATATGGCCCGTAAATATGATTATTGTTTATCGAACTCAGGGCATACACCTGAAAACCTGAAAATAAATCAAGTTCAGAAACAGCTTTTCACCTGTTCTGGCAGAGCTGTTACCTCTGGCATTATCACAAGTAATATATAATTCTAATAAATATTACCATTTAGATAAATTTATAAAAAGAGGAGACCCCAATGATTAAAAAATCAGTTCATGAAATTAATAGAAAAATTGAAGATGGAAGCGTCAATGTAGTGACAGCCGAGGAAATGGTCACAATTGTTGAGGAGCTTGGCGCTGAAGGGGCTGCGAAAGAAGTGGATGTGGTTACCACAGGCACATTCGGAGCTATGTGTTCATCAGGTTTAATGCTTAACCTCGGGCATTCCGAGCCTCCTATTAAAATCCAGAAGATCTGGTTCAACAATGTAGAAGCATACAGCGGAGTAGCAGCCGTAGATGCTTACCTGGGGGCTGCCCAGATATCAGATACACGGGGAATCCAGTATGGTGGAGCTCATGTTATTGAGGATCTCCTCAGGGGCAAAGAGATCAACGTTCATGCAACTTCGTATGGGACGGACTGTTATCCAAGGAAAGTGCTTGATACGACAATTACCCTTGAAGACCTTAACGAAGCCGTTCTTTTAAATCCGAGAAACGCCTACCAGAAATATGCAGCAGCAACCAACAGTTCCAAAAGAATTCTGAATACTTATATGGGTGAGCTTCTGCCCAATTTCGGAAATGTAACCTATTCCGGGGCAGGCGTACTCTCTCCTCTCTCAAATGATCCAGACTATGAAACTATAGGCATGGGAACAAGGATTTTCATAGGAGGAGCCCAGGGCTATGTTATAGGTAGCGGAACTCAGCATTCTCCTTCTTCCGGTTTTGGGACTCTCATGCTCAAAGGTAACCTGAAGGAGATGAGTCCCGACTACTTAAGGGCTGCTTCCTTTACCGGATATGGGACCACCCTTTATATGGGAATCGGAATCCCTATCCCTATCCTTAACGAAAAGCTTGCCGCCGCAACTGCAATCCGTGACGAGGATATCACAACCAGCATCCAGGATTATGCTGTAGGAAGCCGGGACAAGCCGGTTATCAAAAAGGTAAATTATGCCGAACTCAGGTCGGGCTCGGTGCAGATTGACGGAAAAGATGTGCCCACTTCCTCCCTTTCCAGTTTCAAGAACGCGAGAAAAATCGCAAATGAGTTAAAGGAGTGGGTTAAGCACGGGAAATTCTTTGTCAGCATGCCCGTGGAAAAACTGCCTGCTGAAGGGGTTGCCAAACCCATGAAACAGACCCAGGCCGTACCTCTCGTAAAAGATGTGATGTCCAGTTTTATTGTGACCATCAAAAAAGATCAGACTGTCCAGGATGCTGCAAAGAAAATCTGGGAGAATTCTTTTAATCACCTGGCTGTAATTTCCGACGCTGGCGAACTGGTCGGGATCCTGACTGCCTGGGATATTTCCAAGGCCGTTGCAGAGAACTGTTTCGATTCGGTGGAAAGCGTTATGACGAAAAAGGTGCTGACCTGCGCTCCGAACGAACCTGTGGACCTTGCAGCCAGGCGACTGGACCGCTACGGGGTGTCTGCAATGCCGGTGATCGATACTCAGAGGCGGGTTCTCGGAATAATTACAAGTGACAACATAAGCAAGCTCTTTGCAAGGAGGTATTGAGCATGAAAATAAAGATCACTATTCCCACCGAAAGAATCCATAACCCTATCATCTCCGAGTCCATAGTCGAAACCGGAATTCTGATCAATATAATGGTTGCAAATATCGACTCAACCTACGGGGAATTGATTGCGGACGTGAGCGATTTCAGGTTCGATAAAATCAAAAGAGCTCTGGAATCCAGAGGGGCGATAGTTTCTATCCTGGATCGGCCCATTCACAGGGACGAAGAAGAATGTATCGAGTGCGGAGCCTGTATTTCAGTCTGCCCCATGAATGTCTATTCTTTTGACAATTCCTGGAGTGTCCAGGTGGATGAAAAGAAATGTATCCAGTGCGGCGTCTGCATCAAGATGTGCCCTCATGGGGCTTTAAAACTGGGAGAATAAGTAAAGGGAAGACCCGATCACGAAATCCTTTCCTGAAAATTTTTACTTTCTCCCGGGTTTTCCGGGTTTCCTCTTTTTATTCCTTTTTCTCTGCTTTTCCCTGCTTTTTCTTACCCTTTTTTCCTTACTCTTCTTATACTTTCTTACCTGTTTTTTACCTTTTTTCGTTACTTTTTCTTTATTTTTTAATTCCCTTTCTGTTTTCTCTCGTTTCCAATGCTTTTTGTTCCTTTTAATTTATATATGAGATTTAGTTCTGGATACTAATTTCTATTTCGAAACTCTCACTATTTATACATTGAAACAAATAATTATAATGTACCATAATAAAAAACAGGATAAACAGTAAAGGAGGGGTGCTGCCAGAACTGGGAATTAGCAGTTTCTCAGGCAACTTCTCTAAGATCTTCGCGCGGGTCTATGTTCCCTGTTCTTTTTCCCATTTTGGGGGACAAAGTAATCCGGAATTTATTTTACAAAAAGAAACAGCAAATTCAAGATACATTTATAGTCTTTGAAAATCGGAGTAAATTATGAAGATCCTTGTACTCTACTCAGGCGAACTTGGGAGAAAAGTTATCCAGAACCTGATCAACCCGGGAAATTTCTGCGTGTCCTGTGGGGAACTCTGCAACCACTGCAGGCAGGCCAGGAAGTCGTATGCGAACCTGATCGTAGGTATTCACGAATTTCCCGAAGACCTGCCCACGTTTATAGAAGAGCCCGGTCAGTACATGCCTCAAAAGCTTCCGGAATGTGATTTGATACTTGCGATTGGAATCCATCCTGACCTCCTTATGGCCCTCCCGGAAGTTGTGCAGAAAACGAAGGCAAAAGCCGTAATCGCACCTGCTGAAGACTCAAAGAAAACTCCTGCAGGTGTCCTCGAACAGCTTAGAAAAGAGCTTGAAGCTATTGGAGTTGAGTTTGAGGGTCCAAAGCCTTTCTGTGCTCTTGAGAAAACCGGAAAACCCGTTATAGATGCATTCGTTGACCTGGGCTTCGGAAAACCTGTGCTCAGGATCGAACTGAGCCCCGACGGAAAGATGTTCATAGGCGCAGGCGTTCTCAGAGATGCGCCCTGCGGTTCCACCTGGTTTGTGGCAAAGAAGCTCGGCTGGACTGACGTTTCAGGATATAAAGAAACCATCTCAGGAGCCCATCACTCCTATCCCTGTACCGCCAGTATGGACAAAGACCCCCAGCTCGGGGATACTATCCTTCACAAGGCGGGATATACCATAAGGGAAGCCGCAGAAGACGCAATGGAGTGCGCAAAAAGGGAAAAATCACGAATATCGGCACCCAGCGGGAATGAGGCTTCAAGCTCAAGCCTCTGAACTCCGAATTTTTATTTTTAAAAGAGGTTTCCAGAAAGGTATTATTTTCAGGCCTGCGCCTGGAAATAAACCTTCTCATAAGGCTGGACCACAACCGTTGAGCCACAACCGTTGCGCCGGTTGATCACGCCGGATAGGGTTTGGGAATTATAAGTATTTCTTAATCAAAGGCGTTAGCCGTTTTCGATCAAACCTTTTTTGAAAAGGTTTGCGATCAAGCCTTTTTTGAAAAGGTTTGCGATCAAGCCTTTTTTGAAAAGGCTTGTGAAAAGGCTTGCGTTTTTGATCAAACTTTTCTTAAAAGTTTGCAATGGTAAAAACAGGATAGGTAACATCACTAAAATCTGGTTCTTGTGCTCATTTTTCCATTAGGTTCATAAATATTGGCTCAAATATATACTATCGGTTATATATTAATGGGCAACCTGTATCATTGTTTTTACGTTATCCGTTAGCGCCAGTGATTAATTACAGGTTAAAACAAGCCAGGAGGACTTTATTGTGAATCAGACCGATCAGACCATTAATTTACTCGAACCAGCGACCAGAGCATTTGTGGAAAATGCAAACAAGCAGGGTGGAACCCCAATCTACGAACTCTCTCCGAAAGACGCCCGTAAGGTTCTTTCCGATTTGCAGGCGGCTGAGGTAGCAAAATTACCCGCAGACATTGAAGATCTTAACCTCCCGACGGCCCCGGGGGACAGGTTTCGATCAGGATAATCCGGCCAGAAGGAAGCAAAGAGAACCTGCCAGCTGTGATGTATTTTCACGGCGGCGGCTGGGTATTCGGAGACGAAGGTACGCATGATCGGTTAGTTCGGGAAATTGCCATCGGAGCCAATGTTGCGGTTATATTTGTCAATTTTACGCCATCTCCGGAAGCACAATATCCAACACCGATCGAAGAGGCATACGCAGCGACAAAATACATCGCAGAGAACGGGAAAGATCTTAACCTGGACAGTTCAAAATTAATTCTGGCTGGCGACAGCGTAGGCGGAAATATGGCAGCAGCTGTTCTCTTGATGGCAAAGGAGAGGGGTGGCCCGAAAATTGCCTATCAGGTGCTGTTCTACCCTGTTACTGATGCGAATTTCGATACCCCTTCATATCAACAGTTTGCAACCGGGATCTGGCTCACCCGTGAAGCAATGAAGTGGTTCTGGAATAACTATTTGCCCGATGAGGAAGCACGCAAGCAACCGACAGCATCCCCGCTGCAGGCTTCGATTGAGCAGCTCAAAGGACAGCCGCCAGCTCTTATCATTACTGATGAGAATGACGTCCTTCGCGATGAGGGTGAAGCCTATGCCCATAAGCTGATCCAGGCAGGTGTCAATATTACAGCCGTTCGATACTTGGGAACGATACACGATTTCGTGATGCTGAACCCACTTGCCGGTACACCTGCAACTTGCAGTGCAGTCGGACTGGTGAATGAGACTCTTAAGAGCGTTTTTGGAAGGTCGTAATAAAATAACTGTTTTTTCAATTTATTTTTTAATTTATTTCTTAATTTATTCTCTAATTTACTTTTCTATTTCTCTTTTATTTACTTTTTAATTTAATTCAGAGGTATTTGCGGCCTTTAAACTGATGCATTTTCTCAGGTTAAGTAATTCCGGATAGTCTAAACATCTGATATCTAAGCATATCATAATCTAACACGTAATGCATGCCGTACATGCTTGACGTAAGTTTGCGCAAGACATACGTATATATGAAGTATGTGGGACAATTGTACAATATGAAATCTCATTCTCAGTTTTAATTTAAGAGGTAAATCATGAAACCGAAGATTGATTCCACCAGTTTTGGTTCGATTACTGTAAATGGAGAGACTTATAAATATGACATACTCATTCGCCTCAATGGGCAGGTAGAGAAAAGAGAGAAAGAACTGTCAAAGGAACTATATGGAACCTCTCATAAAGTTTCGCTTGAGGAAGCAAAGTACATCTATGAGGAAGGAACAGAGAAAATCATTATAGGAACCGGACAGACAGGTTTTGTGAAACTTTCGGAGGAAGCTGAAGATTTTTTCAGGGAAAAGAAATGCGGCGTGGAGCTTTTTCCGACTCCCTGGGCAGTTGAACGCTGGAACGAGCTCGAGGGCAGAATCACTGCAATGTTCCATGTAACCTGCTAATAAAATGGGGATAAGGCGGTCAGGCAGGTAAAGGCAGATTATTCACAAGATAGATCGGCTCTGCTAGTATAGCCCTCCTTCCACGTCGTGCCCTTCTACCTGTGCCATTATATTTTGTTCTATTGTGTGTTTTTCACGTTCTTTCGGTTTAATTTCTTTTATGTTTATATCCATCTGGGGGAACGGAATTTCGATTCCTTCCCTGTTATATGCCTCAAATATGCCTGCTGTCAGATTATTCTTTACAGCTGGAAAGTCGCCGGTCTTTGTCCAGGCCCTGAGCTGCAAATTGACCGAGGAGTTAGCAAGTTCGGTAGTCACGACTGCGGGCTCGGGTTCCTGGAGGACAAGAGGGTGTGTTTTCATAAGATTGAGAGCTATCCCTATGGCTTTTTCAAGTTCTGAGGAGTAACTTATTCCCACATCTACGGAAACTCTTCTCGTGGGCATACGTGTCATATTTACAATAGAACTTCCCCAGACAAGCTT
>Ga0105091_10000531_pt1 | contig 15970 bp, 10 predicted proteins | sample PPLLak1March2015_FD_87022 | JGI IMG/M metagenome (GOLD analysis project Ga0105091, IMG submission 87022) | Freshwater sediment microbial communities from Prairie Pothole Lake near Jamestown, North Dakota, USA - PPLs Lake P7 Core (1) Depth... | ecosystem: Environmental > Aquatic > Freshwater >... | reverse complement strand
GGTAACGGAAGCCCAGCAATCCGCGGGTGGGCGCGATGTACGTCAACTGGACGCTGCCCTTTTGGCTGTCCACCATGTTCATCATCTGCCCGCGCCGGGAACCGAGCATCTCCACCACGGCGCCGACCGTATCGGGGCTGGTTTCAATGTGCACTTCCTCGAACGGCTCAAGCATGGTCCCGTCTTCCGCCGTCCGGAAGATCACCTCCGGCCGCGAGACATGGAACTCGTAACCCTCGCGCCGCATCGTCTCGATCAGGATGCCCAGGTGCAATTCTCCCCGGCCCGAGACGACGAATGAATCCGTCGATCCGGTTTCTTCCACGCGCAGGGCGACGTTGTGCCGCAATTCTTCGAACAGGCGCTCGCGCAGTTTGCGTGACGTCCCCCAACGGCCCTCCCGCCCCGAGAAGGGCGAAGTATTCACGCCGAAGATCATCCTGACGGTCGGCTCCTCCACTTTGATCTGCGGAAGCGCCACCGGGTTTTGCGGATCGGCCAACGTCTCGCCGATGGCGATGCCCTCCAGCCCGGCGATCGCGACGATTTCCCCGGCCGCCGCCTCCTCCACCTCCACCCGCTCCAGCCCCTGGTGGACGTAAAGATACCGGGTGCGCTCTTCCAGGATATCTCCCGCAATGGTCATGCGGGCCACTTTTTCCCCGGCGTGCATCCGCCCGGCGAAGATCCGGCCGACCGCGGTCACCCCCCGGTAGTTGTCATATCCGAGCGAGGCCACCAGCATTTGCAGCGGTGCATCCGGATCCACCATCGGCGGAGAAATGTGGCGCAGCATGGCCGAAAAGAGCGGTTCCAAATCCGAACTCATCTCGTGGGTGAGCCCGGCTTGCTGCGTAATGGCATTGGCATAGATAACCGGAAAATCCGCCTGCTGCTCCGTGGCGCCCAGTTCGATAAACAGGTCGAAGGTTTTATTCAGGGCCACGTCGGGTTCGGCGTCCTTGCGGTCCATCTTGTTGATGACCACAATTGCCCGGTGCCCTTTTTCCAGCGCCTTTTTTAATACGAACCGCGTCTGCGGCATCGGTCCTTCGGCGGCGTCGACCAGCAGGAGAATGCCGTCGACCATGTTCATCACCCGCTCCACTTCACCGCCGAAATCCGCGTGGCCGGGCGTATCGACGATGTTGATCTTCACCTGCGCGTTGGCCACCGGATCCCAGACGACGATCGCGGTGTTCTTGGCGAGGATCGTGATCCCGCGCTCGCGCTCCAGATCGTTGGAATCCATCACCCGTTCGGCGACCTGCTGGTTTTCCCGGAAGGTGTGGGATTGCCGCAGCAGGCCGTCGACCAGCGTGGTTTTGCCATGGTCGACATGGGCGACGATGGCGATATTGCGAATGTTTGTTCGTTCCGTTTTCATGTTTCCACTGCTTCCTAGTGAATACGCACAGCGACCCCGGCGGCTCTCAGCCGGGGTCGCAACATGCGGTTATCATATCAAATTTCTCGGATTTGGAGAAGGTCCGGCCAATACAAAGATTTTAGGGTCACAAAAGGGGCAAAGAACACAAAAATTTTTTATGCTTTCTGTGTCTTTTGTGGCTATTCATTTTTTCCCTTCGTGATCTTATCCCACCCCGCCGATCCGCAGCGACGGATCGCCGAACAGCATGAATTTCCACATCTGGTGAAAATCCGCGAGCACGAGCCAATCCGCATGGTCGTATTCCTGTTCGAATTCATGGATCTGGTAATACTTGCGGATGGCATAGTTCCAGGCATCCCCCGCCCGCGGTCCGTCCTGGACTATCCCTTCGAAAAAGAATTTATTGACATCGAACATCATCGGGAACTGCGCGCCCGTCACGGCTCCCACGTAAACTACCACGCCATTGGGGATTTGGACCAGGGAGAATTCCATCATCCCATCCATGTTATCGACGGCCTGGATCGGCGCCGGCGGCGGCGGTGTGCCGGTAAACGTCTCGCTAAATTCGGCGCCCGTGTGGTGGATTCCATTAATGTCCGTGTACGGCCCGCCCGGAGGGTACGCCGTAAAAGTGGCCGTGCCGCATCCGCCGGAGAAAACCACCGGGAGCGTTTTGCCGTTCTGGAGGCTGGCAAAATCCTTGACGGTCACGGCATCCGCCCATAGGTCTATATTGCCGTGTCCGAGGAAACTCACCAGCCCGACTCCGCTGGTCATGGCCTTGATAATGGCCTCGGCGGTCAGCGGCTCGGTTTCCCGGCACGGATTCCCCGGATAGTAAAGCCGTGTGACGTCGTATTGATCTGCCGGAAGCAGGTTGAGCATTTCCTCTTCGCGCCGGCAATCGTCCGGTAAATATCCGCCGGAGGATATCGCCAGTACCCTCCGTGCCCACTCGGATTGATATGCCGCCTTTTCGTAGGAGATCACTTTTTCCGCGTAGAGCGCGGCTTCATCCGCGTTGGATACGGGCACGCGGCCGACGGCGAGGTCCGGATTGAGGTCCGCTTTGTCGATGTTCAACAAGCCGGAGCGGATCTCCCCGCCGATCTCGCCGAAGTATCCGTTGGCATTGGCATCCCAATCGTCGAAGCTTCCGTCCGCCTTATAGAGATCGGCGTAGTACAGATCGGCCGGAAAAAAGGCCGTGTTGCCGACCGTTGTCGCGGCGGTGTCGGTCGACGTCCAGCGGATGGGAAATTTATCTCCGTCGCCGGCGAGCATCGCGTAGCGGATGCCGCTCTCCTGCTGATACATCGCCAGGCAGCGTTTGATCCGTTCCGGCGCGTCGCGCCCTTCGCACAACCGGTCCACATCCTCCAAAAGAAGAATACCCGCCGCCATACCGGAGGAGGTTTTCCACTCCGCCAACCGCCGCATGGGTTCGAGAAACTCCCGCGCCGTGACGATCAGAAGTTCGTAGGCTTCGCCCGCCGGCGATGATAGTTCCTCCGGAGTGGATGTGGCAACCGGCGCGGCCGCTTCTGTCGGCGCGGGAGGGAGCGCTGTTTCTCCGCTTATGGAAGGAGTGAGGACCGGGGTTTTCCCTCCGGGGAAGTTGCACGCCGCGGTTAGCAGCAAAAAGAGAGCAAGGATTTTCTTGGTTATTCGCATTTGTTCACTATAGCCCATGGAAGCATAAAGAAACAATAAATGCTCCTCCGCACAACCCTTAGGGTCCCGTTTCACCACCCTTAGGGTCCTTTTTCTCCACCCTAAGGGTCCCTTTTCCATGTTGAAGGTTAGGTAGGACACGAAGATTTTTCTTTTCTTCTTCGTGTCCCTGCCCCAGCCCGCCAGGGCGGGCTTCAGGTTCTGCTTCGTGTGGCTTAGTGGATTCGTTTCAACGCCGCGCGCACGATCTCCACATACTCCGGTTTGAGGCTCGCCCCGCCCACCAGCCCGCCGTCGATGTCCGGCTCGGAAAGGAACTCGGCGATATTGTCCGGCGTCACGCTGCCGCCGTAGAGCACCCGGACCGATCCCGCCACAGCCGGATTGAACTTCGCGCCCAGGACCGAGCGGATCGATCCGGAAACAACCCGGTTGGCATCCGGCCCATGCGCCGCGCGCCCGGTCCCGATCGCCCACACCGGTTCGTAGGCCACGATCGATTTCCCGGCCTGCTCGGCCGTCAGGCCTTCGAAAGCCGCGGTCATCTGCCGCCGGACGACGGAGTCGGTCTGCCCGGCTTCGTTTTCCGAGAGCGTCTCGCCGACGCAGATAATCGGGATTATCCCGGCGGCCAGCGCCGCTTTGACCTTCCTGGCGACCATCTCGTCGGTTTCGCCGAACAGGCCGCGCCGTTCGGAGTGGCCGATGATGACATAGGCGCACCACTCCTTTACCATCGCGGCCGATAGTTCTCCGGTGAAGGCCCCCTTGGCCTCCCAGTGCATGTTCTGCGCGCCCAAACCTATGCCGCTGCCTTGCAGCAGCGGGGCCAGGACGGGCAGCGCGGTGGCGGGCGGGCAAATAACCCGTTCCACACCACTCAGCGCCTGCAGTTGCGGGAGGATCTGGCGGACGAAGTCCGCCGCTTCCGCGGAGGTTTTGTTCATCTTCCAGTTTGCCGCCATACAGGGAACGCGTTTCATTTCGGTTGCCATTTTTGGATCATCCTCTCGAGTTCTACCCTTAACCAGGGGGGTGTATTGGGATCGTTCAGAATATCCTTCATCAACGTGATGCCTTCCGAAGTGTCGCCGGTGACGCAATAGTGCTCGCCCATGATCGCCCGCAACACCGGTTTCTCCTCTCCGCGCGCAATCTCCATGCCGCCGCGGATGAACGGCTCGCCGTCTTTCGGGAACGGGGACCATATGGTAAGCCACCGTCCCATCGCCCCCTGGGAGATCGCCCAGCCGGGAATCCGCTCCACGAACCATCGTATCAGCGGTTCGGTGTCTTTTATCCCCGCCACATGGAAAAGCGCCTCTGCCGAAGCCGTTCGCAGGGCGGGATCGTTGGGATTTTTATCCAATCCCTTTTGGAGATATTGCGCCGACATGATCCATTGGCCGCGCGCGTTGAGTTTTTGAACGGCCAGGATGATCACCCCGGTCCGGTCGGCGGGAAGCATATCCAGCGCGGTGATAAATTCTTTGTCGGCCGCCTGCTGATTTCCTTCGTTCAGATAGGCAAGCCCCTGTTCGAACCGCTTCCAGGCTTCGCGCAGGTCCTCCGGGATGGCGATTCCCTCTGTCGGCTGCATCGCCTTGGTCGGTTCCTTCGTCGGAGAGGGGCGGATCGGCGTGGCGGGCAGCAAAGCCAGCGCGGTTTCGGTGGCTTTCTGATCCTGCCTGTCGGAAATATTTCCCAGCACGACCAATCCGCCAAAACACATGCATCCGCACGCCATTATGATCAGGAAGATCAACAGCCACTTCGGGATTCGTTTCCATACCGGCGGTTTCGCCCCCGCAGGCGGTTTCACCGGGCCCGCTGCGGCTTTCGACTTGCCGGCCGCCGCGGAGGGCGGCTCGGCCAGCTTAATAGTCGAAACCGATGCCTTGGCCGGCGCGCCGGCTGCCATGGTAACTTCGCGTACGGCTTCCTGGAACGCCTTGACCAGTGAGTCCACATCCGCATACCGGTCTTTGCGGTCCTTGGCCAGCGCCTTGAGCAGCACCCGTTCGACAGCGGCGGGAACTTTCGGGTTGATTGCGCGCGGCAGCGGGAGCGGGGTGAAGATGTGATCGTGGATGATCGAAAACGGGGTATCGGCGTTGAAGGGCACCCGGCCGACCGACAGTTCGTACATTACCACGCCGAAGGAGTAGATGTCGGTCCCCGCATCCAGATTTTTAACGCCCTGCGCCTGCTCCGGCGAGATGTAGTGCGGCGTGCCCAGCATCATGTCGGTGGACAGCGTGGATTCCCCGGATTGCGCGATGCGCGCCAGCCCGAAATCCGCCAGGTAGATGCCGCCTTCCGGGGTGAGCAGTACGTTTGAAGGTTTGATGTCCCGGTGCAGAATCCCCTTGGAGTGCGCGTACGCCAGCGCCGCGCCGACGGCTTGGATCACCCGGACGGCTTCCCCCGCGGACAGCGGGCCGCGCGCGAGGCGGGCCTTGAGGGTTTCGCCCTCGATGAATTTCATCACCAGGTAGGGCTGGCCCTCGTATTCGGAAAAGTCGTAGATCGGGACGATGTTGGGATGCTCGAGCTTGGCCACCACCCGGGCTTCGCGGGTGAAGCGCGCGGTGAAAGAAGGATCCTCGCGGAACGCCGCATGCAATACCTTGATCGCGACGTAGCGGTCGAGCCCGGCATGATACGCCTTGTAGACCGTCGCCATGCCGCCCTGGCCGAGTTGTTCCAGGATACGGTAGGGCCCGGCATTTTGACCGTTGGTGAAAGTCATTTCACCTCCCACAGGAATCCGCGCCGATCCCCCTTCCCCCTCCGCCGGCGGTCCATCGGGAGCGCCCGGCCCATGCGGATTTACGGAGGGCGCCAAACCCGTTTCCGGATCTCGCGCCCTCCATTTTACAAGTTATGCGATTTTCCCGCCTTCCGGGATACCTTGCGGTGTTACTTATCCTGCAGGATGGCAATTCCCGGAAGGACTTTGCCTTCGAGAAATTCCAGGGAAGCGCCTCCGCCGGTGGAAATGTGCGAAATCTTGCCCGCCAGCCCGGCTTCGGTGATGGCGGCAACTGAATCGCCGCCGCCCACCACGGTGATGGCGCCGCACGAAGCGACCGCCTCGGCCAGATCGCGCGTGCCCTTGGCGAAGTTGGGGAATTCGAACACGCCCATCGGTCCGTTCCAGACCACCTGCTTCGCGCCCTGGAGCGCCGCGGCATACTTTTTAACCGTCGCCGGACCGATGTCCAGGATGCGCCAGCCTTCGGGAACGCCCGATACGGCCACCGTCTTGGATTGAGCCGCGGCGTCGAACTTGTCCGCTACAACCACGTCGTCCGGCAGGAGCAGCTTGCCGCCGGAATCGGCCATGATCTTCCTGGCCGTCTCGAGGCTGCCGTCTTCGACCAGCGAATCTCCGACGGCCAGACCCTTGGCCTTGAGGAAGGTGTTCGCCATGCCGCCGCCGATCAGGAGCTTCTCGCATTTCTTGAGCAGGTTGGTGATTACGCCGATCTTGTCGCTGATCTTGGCTCCGCCCAGGATGACGATGTACGGATGATCCGGATCGTTGGCCGCCTTGTCGAGAAATTCGATTTCCTTTTCCATCAGGAACCCGGCCACGCCCGGAAGGTAATGCGCCACGCCCTCGGTCGAGGCATGCGCGCGGTGGGCCGAGCCGAAGGCGTCGTTGACGTAGATCTTGCCCAGCATCGCCAGCCGCTGGGCGAAGGCCATGTCGTTCTTTTCCTCTTCCGGATGGAAGCGCGTGTTCTCCAGAATCGCCACGTCGCCCGGTTTCAGTTCGGCCACCACGCCCTCGGCCGCCGGTCCGACGCAATCGGAGGCGAATGCCACTTTCTTCTTCAACAGCCCGCTCAGGTGCTCGGCGACCGGCGCCAGTGAAAAGACAGGGTCCGGTCCGCCCTTCGGCCGGCCGAGATGCGAACACAGCACCACCATCGACTTCTGATCGATCAGGTATTGAATGGTCGGAAGTGCCGCCCGGATGCGGGTGTCTTCGCTCACCTTGCCGTTCTTGATCGGGACGTTGAAATCCACCCGCATCAGAACCTGCCAACCGGCGACGGTTATGTCGCGAACATTCTTTTTCTGCATAGGTCCTCCATACCCGCTCGGGGTTTAGAGTTTCTTGGCGATCATCGCGGCCAGGTCGGCCGTCCGGCAGGAGTAGCCCCATTCGTTGTCGTACCAGGTCACGACCTTGACCAGCGTTCCGCCCAGGACCTGGCAGTATTGCAGATCGACGATCGAGGAGCGGGGATCCCCGCGGAAATCGGTCGACACGAGCGGATCGGCGGCCTTGCCGCTGGTCACGCCGAGGATGCCCTTGAGCGCGCCGTTGGCGGCTTCGACGAACTTGGCGTTAAGTTCTTCCTTGGTGGTGGCTTTGGCGACGGTGCAGCTCAGGTCGATGACCGAAACCGTCGGGCTCGGGACGCGCATGGAATACCCGTCGAACTTGCCCTTGAGTTCCGGAATGACGAGCGCGACCGCCTTGGCGGCGCCGGTGGTGGTCGGGATGATGTTGAGCCCGGCCGAGCGCGAGCGGCGCAGTTCCTTTTTGTGGCCCTGATCCAGGATCACCTGGTCGTTGGTGTAGGAGTGGATCGTGCACATCGTCCCGTACAGGACGGTGAAATTCTCGTGGACGACCTTAACCGCGGGGGCGAGGCCGTTGGTCGTGCAGGACGCGTTGGAAATGATGTGGTGCTTGGCCGGGTCGTATTTCGAATCGTTGACGCCGAGCACGATGGTGATGTCTTCGTTCTTGGCCGGGGCGGAAATGATGACCTTCTTGGCGCCGCCGGAGGTGATGTGGACGTTCGCGCCGGCCTTGCCCTTGGCGGGGTCGCCGATCGCGTCGGTGAAGATGCCGGTGGATTCGATCACGATGTCGACGCCCAGATCCTTCCACGGAAGCTTGGCCGGATCCTTTTCCGCAAGGACCTTGACCGTGTGGCCGTTGATCGCAAGATTCCCGTCTTTAATCTCCACGGTGCCGTCGAATTTCCCGTAGGTCGAGTCGTACTTGAACAAGTGCGCATTGGTGTCGACGTCGAACAGGTCGTTGATCGCCACCACCTCGAGGTCCTGGGAGGCGCGTTCCATTATCGCCTTGAGCACTTGCCGGCCGATCCGGCCAAATCCGTTGATGCCAACTTTTGTAGCCATGGTATTCCTCCTGATGGGATAGTGTGATTACGTTTTGAATGGTACCGGTAACCGGAAACCGATTGCCGGATTTTTCACTCTGAAATTCGGAATGCCCCGCCTTGGCGCAGGGGGGATAATCTTTAGATCCGGAAGATCTTCCTCCGCCGTTCCAAAAGTTCCATCAGGGCCGAAGTAAGTTTTTGCGGATCATGATGGCCCGCCTGCGCGGCATCCGCCAGATCCTTCCGCACGACCAGCACCGAAGCATCCGGGACCGGATCCCCCACCCATGCCATGCCGTCCGGCGGGAGCGCGGCCGGGACCGTGTTAGCCAGGACCGCCTGGAACAGCTGCGCCCCCACATGCCGTTCGATCGCATCCAGATGATCCTTCACCGAGAAGCCGTCGGTTTCCCCGGCCTGAGTTGCGACATTGCACACATATACTATCAATGCCCGGCTGGCGGCCAGTGCTTCACGGATCTCCCGGATCAGCAGGTTGGGCAGGATGCTGGTGAACAGGCTTCCCGGCCCGACGACAATCAAATCCGCGGAGAGAATGGCTTGGACCGCATCCGGATACGCACGCACATCCTCCGGATTGAGCCACACGCGCCATACCGCGCCCGGCACGGATTGAATCCGGCTCTCGCCGCTCACCCGGCGCAGCGCGTCGGTCTGCGCGCCGACCAATTCGCCCTCGAGGGTGACGTCGCTGAGCGTCGAGGGCACCACCCGGCCGCAGATCGAAAGCACTTTGCCGGATTCGATCAGGCTGCGCTCGAAACTTCCGGTTACGCCCGCCAGGGCGGTGACGAATAAATTTCCAAAGGCGTGCCCGCGAAATCCATCGCCTTCCGCAAACCGGTACTGGAACAATTGCGTCAGAAGCGATTCGTCTTCCGCGAGCGCCGCCAGGCAGTTGCGCAGATCACCCGGCGGTGGAAGCCCCAGCGATCGCCGGATCCGGCCGGAGGATCCGCCGTCGTCCGCGACCGTCACCACCGCGGTAAGGTTGGTGGTGCGGTGCTTCAACCCGCGCAGCATGATCGAGAGCCCGTGACCGCCGCCGATCGCCACCACCTGCGGGCCGCGTTCCCGGCGCCGGTAACTGGCGAGGATCTCCGGAACGTTCCGGCCGGATTTCGCAAACGGCGCCAGCAGGGCGAAGCTGAGGCGCCATAGGGAAAATGCAATTAATCCGCCACCGGCCAGTAAAAGGACGACAATACGAATGGGCCTGGGGATGAAACTGAGCGCCAGCGTGGAAAGGACCGCGGATTCCGGCCGGGAGCGGTACAGATCGAGCATGAATACGGAAAATCCAAGCCCGACCAGGAGCGTACCGGTCACCAGACCGATTAACCATCGCTTCACCCCCATGCCCGGCGTCAACCAGATTTTTCCCAAAGCCAACCAGGATTTCAGGCGGTCGGCCAGCCGTCCCGGTGATTTTTTCATGTGAAATTTTTCGCGAGGGGATGATAGCAGGAAAGACTAACACCGTCAATCCGGGAGAATTTTTTTATTTTTCCAGAAAGCATCCCATCGGATCCGATCGTGTGAAAGGGACCGCTCATCGGCCATCCGCAGGTTCCGATTCCAATCGTTCCGGTTTTTTACGGCCGTTTCGGCCGTAAAAAACCGGCTCTCCGACGGGCCTTTTTTTACATAATAGTCACCCGGGATCCGGAACGCGGAAAGGTGCAAGTATCCGTCGGAAAAATCCTGATTTTCCAGGCATTCACAGGGGTTTCTCAGTGTTTTTATGATATAATCCCGGCACTAAATAATTCGAAAGGAGATGCACTATGCCTGGCGTTACTTTTGAGCACGTTACCAAACGGTTCGACCGTGTCGTTGCGCTCAACGACCTCAACCTCGAGGTAAAGGACAAGGAATTCCTCGTCCTGGTCGGACCCTCGGGGTGCGGGAAGACCACCGCCCTGCGGTGCCTGGCGGGCCTGGAAGAAGCCACCAGCGGGATCATCAAGATCGGCACGCGCGTCGTCAACGATGTCGCCCCGAAAGACCGTGATATTGCGATGGTGTTCCAGTCCTACGCCCTCTACCCGCACATGACCGTGTACGACAACATGGCCTTCGGCCTCAAGCTCCGCCGTGTTCCCAAGCCGGAAATCGACCGGCGCGTGAAGGAAGCCGCCGAAGTCCTCGGCCTGACCGACATGCTCAAGCGCCAGCCGCGCCAGCTCTCCGGCGGTCAGCGCCAGCGCGTCGCCCTCGGCCGCGCCATCGTCCGGGAGCCGCAGGTGTTTCTCCTCGATGAGCCGCTCTCCAACCTCGACGCGAAACTGCGCGTCCAGACCCGCGCCGACATCTCCAAGCTTCACCAGCGGCTGCAGACCACCTTCGTGTACGTGACCCACGACCAGACCGAGGCCATGACCATGGCCACCCGCATCGCCGTGATGCGCGACGGCATCCTGCAGCAGCTCGATACGCCGCAGGTCCTGTACGACAAGCCGACCAACGTCTTCGTCGCCGGCTTCATCGGCTCGCCGTCGATGAACTTCTTCGACGCCAAGGTCACCAAGAGCGACTCGACCCTGTTTATCGACGCCGGCGCGTTCGCCGTTCCGGTCCCCGCCGATAAATCCCAGCGCTTTACGTCAAGGGTCGGCAAGGACGTCATCTTCGGCATCCGCCCCGAGCACATTCACGACCCGCAATTCGCCCCGCCCGGCATCACCGCCGCCCGCGTCGAAAGCCGCGTGGACGTGACCGAGCCGATGGGCAACGAAGTCTTCCTGTACCTGGTCTCGGGCGAGCACACCTTCATCGCCCGCGTGGATCCGCGCACCCGCGCCCGCATGGGCGACCGGCTCGAAGTCTCGTTCGACATGAGCCAGATCCACATCTTCGACCGGGATACGCAAGTCGCGATCCGCTGAACCGGTCCGTTCCGAAAACTCTCTCCCGCGCCGGATTTTCGGCGCGGGATTTTTTTATCGCCTTGGATGGAGGCTCTTATGGCTGATTTTGAACTCATGCGCACGCTTGCGCAAAGCGCGAAGACCAAGATCGTCCTGCTGGTGATGGACGGCGTCGGCGGCATGCCCGTTGCCCCCGGCGGACCGACCGAACTGGAAGCCGCGCAGAAACCGAACTTTAACCGGCTGGCGGCCGAAGGCTGCCTCGGGCAGATGAATCCGGTCGGGTACGGCATCACTCCCGGCTCGGGCCCGGGCCACCTCAGCCTGTTCGGCTACGATCCCCTGAAGTTCGACATCGGCCGCGGCGTGCTCGAGGCCTTCGGGATCGGGGTTGAGGTCGGGTCGGACGATGTCGCGGCGCGCGGCAATTTCTGCACGGTGGATTCGGGCGGCCGGATCACCGACCGCCGCGCCGGCCGGATCGCGACCGAGGCATCCTCCAAACTGGTCGAGAAACTGGCGAAGATAAAAATCCCCGGCGTGGAAATGGAAGTCCGCCCGGTGAAGGAACACCGCTTTGTGGTGGTGATGCGCGGACCGGGCCTTTCGGCCTGCCTGACCGAAACCGATCCGCAGAAGACGGGCGTCCCGCCGCTCCCGGTGAAGGCCACTGATCCGAAGGGCGAAAAAACCGCCAAAGCGTTCAACGAATGGATCGCCCAGGCTGGGAAGATCCTGGCCGGCGAAGCTCCGGCCAATATGCTCACCCTGCGCGGCTTCTCCGGCGATCCGCGCCTCCCGCAATTCGCAGACATCTTCAAGGTCCATCCGGCCTGCGTCGCGGTTTATCCGATGTACCGCGGGGTGGCGAAACTCGTCGGGATGCAGGGCATCGCGTTCGAAGGCGATACCCCCGAGGATGAATTCCGCGCCATCGCCGGGATCTGGAACGATTTCGATTTCTTCTTCATCCACATCAAGGGCACCGACTCGCGCGGCGAAGACGGCGACTTCGACGCGAAGGTCAAGGTGATCGAGAAGGTCGATGCGGCGCTGCCGGCCCTCCTGGCGCTCAAGCCGGACGTGCTGCTGGTCACCGGCGATCACTCGACTCCGGCCAAACTCAAGAGCCACTCGTGGCATCCGGTCCCCCTGCTCCTGTGGGCGCCGGAAACCGCCCGCCCCGATGCGGAAACCGTTTTCGGCGAACGGATGTGCGCCCGCGGCGGCCTGGGGACATTCCCGACCCCGGAACTGATGCCGATCGCACTGGCCCACGCCTTGCGGCTGGCGAAGTACGGAGCGTAGCAACAATCCCGATTATTCGGATAATAAAAGAGCGTCTCAATGAGACGCTCTTTTATTATCCGTCATGCCGGCGTGACCTTAGCCGGCATCCAGTCTCTGTCCGTCATTCCCGCGCCTGCCCTCGCGGAGCATCCCGGCTCGTGTCTGGTTTGTGAGCCGGGATGAATGCGAAGCGGGGGTGTACTAAGCGGGAATCCAGCGGCTTTGTTTTTGTTGAGTTAATCAATACCAGGTACGTTGTGGACCTGGCTAAGTCCTCGCGGGGGTGACGGTTTACTGAGTCCGTCATAACGGCGCACTCTCAGCTGATATCCAGGAAAGTGTCCGTCATTCCCGCGCCTGCCCTCGCGGAGCATCCCGGCTCGTGTCTGGTTTGTGAGCCGGGATGAATGCGAAGCGGGGGTGTACTAAGTGGGAATCCAGTCTCTGTTCGTCGTGCCGGCGTGCATTCAGCCGGTATCCACAGCCCCCATCAATAATGGATCTAATGGATCCCGGCAACGAGCACGCCGGGATGACGATCTTTCCAAATCCGGTGTCTTTTCGGATTTGTTGTAGGGTGAGGGCTTACCCCTTCGCCCTTCGCACTTTTCTCGTCGCGGTGGCTTCCGGTTTGCTGCCGTGAAAGGGTGGAGCAGTGATTTCGAAAATCGTACATACGCTATTATCCAGAAGACGCATACGAATACTAGCGTCTATCTCATTTAGGTTGGCCGACGTGGTAATAACCGTCGGAAGTTCTGCAACGTAGCGGTGATTAAGTAATTGGAAAAGTTTTTCCCGCGCCCAAGGTGTTGTATTTTGCGCGCCTAGATCGTCTAGTACCAAGAGGTTTGCCGATCGAACATCTTCAAACGATCGATCGTAGGAAATCAAGCTAGCAGGATTGAATGCTGACCGAAGGTGGTCAAGTAGATCTGGAACAACAACGAAAAAAGCCGGAAAACCTTGTTGCTCACGTTCATTTGCTATAGCGGCTGCCAAGTGTGTTTTTCCACATCCATGTTCCCCTTCAAGAAGTAACCATCCCGTGGGATTTTTTACCATGCGCATAGAAAAGTCAACGGCCTTTTTTAAATTTTTAATATCTTCCACACGAAGATTTTCGGATTCTCGTAACGAGAAGGAGGAAAAAGTATGCTTTTTATGTAGATCTAAAGTAGATAATTCAGATCCCAATTCGCCGACAGGCTGGCGATAGTCAGGCGCAAGTATCCGTACTCTATTCACATGTTCGCTATCAGCCAATCTCGAGCGGATCCGGCCCTCGATCTCTTCCAGCCGCAAGTTTGTGGTGATCACCGTCGGGGTTTTGTTGACATAACGGTAATCCAGAAGCTGAAATAATTTTTCCTGGGCCCACGGGGTGGCGTTCTGCGTCCCGAAATCGTCGAGAATGAGCAGCGGGACCCGGCGGATTTCCTCGAAGCGCTGCGAGAAGCGGTCGTCGTTGCCTTCAAAGGATGCCCGCAGCCAGTCCAATAGATCCGGCGCGGTAAGGAACATCGTCGGGATTCCGTGCTCGGAGGAGAAGTTGGCGATCGCCGCCGCCAGATGCGTTTTCCCGCAGCCGAAGCCGCCTTCCAGGAGCAGCCAGCCATCGCGCGTCTGGGCGAAGGAATGGGCCAGGTTATAGGCCTGCTCAAGTGATTTCTGTTCTATTGGTCTGAGCGCGACGCGTCCGCGCGGTGAAAACGATTCGAACGTCATGTGCTTCAACCGGTCCATGTTGCTGAATCGGTAAAGCCGTTCGCTGGCCTGCGTTTGCAGAATCCCCTGGACGCAGGCGCAGGGCGTGACCCGCCCGAATTTCGGGTCGCTCACCGGGACGTCGTGCCGCAGGTAGCCCACCCCGCCGCAGATCGGGCAGTCCGGCCGTCCAGCGCCGATCGGCGGACCTCCCAGGAGGTCAGTGTTCGATAAAATCCGCATATTCTCCCTCAGAATCCCTCTTGCGTTTTTCATCATTTGAAGTTTTCATCAGACTCCGCCCTTCCTGCTTCCAACGTTCGAGAATCGCGGCGATGTATTTCCACGAGCGGGCGTTGTGCTCCACGGCGATCCGCACCGCTTCCTCGATCCACCCGACCGGGTATTCCTTTTCCGCGTCGCGCAGAATCTCCGCCATCATCGGGGTGAGCATACCGATGTTCTGTTCGTACAGCGTGAAGATGTTCGGGCGTTCCACCTGCCGCGCGTGGGCCGGAGCATCGTCCGGCTTCCACTCCCTACGCGCCAGCCCTTCGGCGGCGGCTTTGCCGCGCGGGCTGTTGAGGAAATACCAAGCGTCGTCCTCGCCGGCGGAACGGACGGCTAGCAGCGTACCGCGCGCAACGGATCGCTCGAGCGCATCCGGGAAAACCTGCTCCCCGCTTCGGCCTTCCTCTTTAAGCGCGGAAAGCAGTTCGGCATCCTGCTTGAGATCGCTCAGCGCGAGGTACCGGTGCGCCCCTTCCTGCTGGGAGAAACGCCACAACACGTAGAGTGTGAGTTTCAATTCCCCCAGATGATCGATGCTCGGCAGCAGGTCGGTGAAGAAGGTCGCCGGCAGCGGAGTCATCCGCACCGGACCGTCGGGAAACCCGGCAAATCCTTTCATTCCGGGCGCTCCGGCGGCGGAGCATTCTGTATCTGTCCCGGCTTCGCCGCGTTTTCAAATCGGGTCCGCGACGGGAAGAAGATCAGTTCGACGCTGCCGGTCGGCCCGTGGCGGTGCTTGGCAACGATGATTTCGGTCACCACCGCCTCGGAACGCGTGCTCGGCGCCCGCCGCCAGGTTCCGGATGAGGAGGGGTCGGAATCGCCGCCCGCGCCGGGTTCTTCCTGGCGGTGGATGAACATCACAATGTCGGCATCCTGCTCGAGCGATCCGGACTCACGCAGATCCGAAAGCTGCGGGCGTTTGCTCGTCCGCTGTTCGACCGCGCGCGAAAGCTGCGCGGCGGCCACCACCGGCACGTTCAGTTCGCGCGCCAGGGCTTTTACATAGCGGGAGATGTAGGAAACCTCCTGGACGCGGTTCTCGGTCCGGAAGTCGCTGCCCATCAGCTGCAGGTAATCCACCAGGACCAGGTCGAGGCTGTATTCCAGATGCAGCCGCCGGCATTTGCTGCGCAGTTGGAGCGGCGTGAGGGCCGGGGTGTCGTCGAGGAAAATTTTGACTTCGCTCAGGGTCGAGGCGGCGTGGGTGAAGCGCGCCCATTCGTCCTCGCTGACGGTCCCCTGGCGGAATTTGTGCGAGTCAATCTTGGTTTCCTGCGAGAGCAGGCGCTGGATGAGCTGCTCGTTCGACATTTCCAGCGAGAAGATCGCGACATGCTTCTTGTGAATCTGGGCCACGTTCTTGGCGATGCTGAGGAGCATTGCGCTTTTGCCGAGGCCGGGGCGGCCGGCGACGATCAGCAGGTCCGAGCGCTGCATGCCGCCGATCAGCTGGTCCAACTGCTCGAAGCCGGTCGGGATCCCGAGGCTCTCGTCCGGATGGCGGGTCAGGTATTCCAGCCGGTCGAAATAATCGCTGATCACCCGGTCGATCGGCTGCACGT
>Ga0105091_10000530_pt1 | contig 15979 bp, 14 predicted proteins | sample PPLLak1March2015_FD_87022 | JGI IMG/M metagenome (GOLD analysis project Ga0105091, IMG submission 87022) | Freshwater sediment microbial communities from Prairie Pothole Lake near Jamestown, North Dakota, USA - PPLs Lake P7 Core (1) Depth... | ecosystem: Environmental > Aquatic > Freshwater >... | reverse complement strand
TAATACTACGAAGGCGAAGCTCCAGTATCAGAAAATCAACCCACTGCTGGGCAGCCAGCTTCAGAAAATTCCTCTGCCCCGGCGGCATCGGCACCAGCTTTCAGTTTATTAACTGCAATTGTGGCGCTTGCGCTTGTATTCTTCAAATTCTCTCGCCGTTAAACACAATAACAGGAAATAAAATTTAATTTTTAAACTTTTTCTTTAACCCGGCTAACTTGAAGCCGCTCGAATAGAGTATACACTGACGCCCTGAAAACCCCGGAAATCCTCAAAACCGAAGGGAGAAGAAGATTATCTCTTTTTCTCTCTTCCTCTGGGCGTAATTTTGTTAGGCTCCCCGGTTTTTTGCTCTTTCTCTGCCCGCACGTTCTTTTCGCTTTCCTTTCCTCTTGTCTCTCTTCCCTGACCCGGGCTTTTCTTTATTATCTCGCTTGTTGGTATTCTCCTGGTCCATACACTTCTTTTTACTTTCGGCTTTTCTTCTTCCATTTTCTCTTCTTCGTCTTCGTCCAGGTCGATTCCAAGTTTGGAGTTTACGGAAGCCCTGGCTTTTTTAGCATCGGCATAGTCCGGATTGATCCTGAGGGCTCTTTCAAGGGCTCCAAGGGCTTCTTCATTTTTCTCCAGACCGGAAAGGGCCACGCCTTTGCAGTACCAGGCGTCAGCAGAATCAGGCTTTATTGAAATCGCTTTGCTGCAGGCCTCAAGGGCTCTTTTTGGTTTGCCGAGCTTGAGATGGACCAGGCCTTTTCCAGCCCAGGTCTGTGCATTTTCAGGGTTTATCTTCAGGGCAGCGTCATACGCTATCATAGCTTCCACAGGCCTGTTCAGGCTGTAGAGGGCAAAGGCTTTACCCTCCAGGGCCCTTGCAAGTTTCGGATTAAGCTTAAGCGCGGCGTCATAGGCTTTTATTGCTTCTTCGTATCTGTCCAGGCCAGCGAGGACAGAACCTTTTGCGTGCCAGGCGCCTGCGAGCTCCGGATTGCCGGCAAGGGCTTTTTCAGTAGCAGCGAGAGCTCTTTCGTGCTGTTTGAGCCTGCAAAGCACTGAGGTTTTGAGATTCCAGGCTTTATCACTATCCGGCTTTATTTCGAGCAACCTGTCAAAAACCTGTAGCGCGTCTTCTTCCCTATCGAGTTGCAGGAGCACAAAACCTTTTTCATAAAGGTACCCGGGATCCTCAGGCTTGATTTCAAGAGCTTTTTCAATCGCTTTCAGTGAATCCCTGTACATCCTGTGCCTTAGAAACACTGCCGCTTTGCCTGCCCAGGCCGCTGCATCTTCCGGGTTTTTTTCAAGGGCTTTTTCATGGGCTGCAAGGGCTTTATTCAGGCGGTCATATGCAGTATCACGAGTCTTATCCGTACCTTTCCCGGCTGTCCTGCCTTTCCTACCTTCTTTGCCTGCTCTTTCAGGCCGGCCTGCACGTCCTTTCCTGTCTGTTTTCCTTTTAGGATTTTTTTCCATAGTATCGATCCGGTATCATTTTGTCAGGGGCAACGCTTTTTTAAGAAACTGAATACACTCCCACCCTTTCCCCTTCGGGCGGCAAATTCCAGGAGAAGTCTTGTTTCAGACTCCGTTCTCTTATTTTAAACTGATCCTGTTAACCTATTTTAAGCAGCCGGGTAAGCATAAAAATTATGGAAAGCAACCCCGGAGAACAGTTTTCAATATCGCTAGAAGTTTCCAATATAGTCAGAAGGTTTCAGATTTAAGGTTTGTAGACTTGTTTATCGGTCTATTTTATTTTTACTCGGCTCATATAAGATAAATATTCAGGACACATATTTTTCTCATGCGCCTCGTTCAGGTGCTCATTCCCAAAGGGAAGAGAGAATCGGTACTTGAAGTGCTGGATACCGAACAGATCGACTATGCGGTGTGGGACGAAACCGGGCGTAGGAATTTTGAGGCTCTTGTTCAGTTTCCAGTGCCTCCGATTGGTGTAGAACCCATACTTGACAAACTGCGCAGGGCAGGAGTTAGCAAGGATACATACACCATTATTCTCTCGCCAGAAACGGTAATCTCCGAACGTATCGAGACTCTCAATAAACGGTATCCTGACAACCGGATTTCCAGAGAGGAACTTATTGCGCGTGCTGAGGATCTTGCGCCTGTAATCTCAACCTATATCTCTTTTCTCGTTCTGAGTACTATTATCGCGACTGCCGGACTTTTGCTCAACTCAGCTGCTACCATCATCGGGGCTATGGTAATTGCCCCACTGATGGGGCTAGCAATTTCCGCAAGCGTCGGAACGGTTATTTATGGCCGGAAGCCTGTCTCGCGTGGGGTAATTCTGCAGGTTGGTGGCCTCTTACTTGCAGTAGCCGTAGCCTGGGTAATCGGCCTGCTGGTTAAGGATTTATACCTGCTGCCGCCAGGATTTGATATTCGTCAGGTACCTCAGGTAGTCGAGCGTACCAGCCCGAACTTCCTTTCGCTTTTCCTTGCGCTGGGATCAGGGATGGCCGGTGCAATCAGTGTCGTCCGGAGCGCGGGATCGGCTCTGGTAGGGGTAGCTATTGCAGCCGCCCTGATTCCTCCTGCGGCAACGTCGGGGTTGGGCCTTGCATGGGGACTCCCTGGGGTTGCACTTACTTCGGCAGTGCTGGTACTCGTGAATATGCTTGCAATAAATGTGTCTGCACTTTATCCTGTTCTGGCTTTCCGGCTTCAGGCCCTCCATATCCTCAACTATCCGCTTTGCCCGAAAGCATGTGGCAGCACACGTATTTATCCTGCTTATTTTAATCCTCATTCTTTCCACGGTACTCGGGCTTGTTACATACGCCTCGTTCCAGACTGCTCATATGGAGGAGCAGGTAAACATAGAGGTGTCAGGAATGCTTAACGAATCCGAGTATTCAAAAATGAGGCTGGCGACAGAAAGCATTGATGTCGATTACAAACCTGCCGACAGGATATTAAGAGAGCCTGCAAGAGTAACTTTAATTATGTACAGCCGCGTAGGCCAGCAGATTCCTGCCGGTATAGCAAAAAGAATTGACGATCACCTCACAGAAGTTACAGGCCGGGAGGTTCGGGTCAGGGTAGGGTTCGTAAAAGCGCAGCAAAGTAATTAACCTCCTGCGGATACGAGACCGCAGAAACCATTTTTCAAAAAAGATATAAAGTTTCCCATCCTGCAAGTTACATGTATTTAGTTGTAAGTATTGTCTCAGTTGCAAATATCGACAAAAGAATTGATCATATACAGGGTGATTTACATGAGTGAACTGAACATTCGGGAAGCCGATCGGCTGGAAATAACGGTCCTTATGGATAATTACACGGATATATTTCTAATAGAAAGCACTGATGTATGCAGACGACCTCAGTTACCTTTTTTTCCGCAGATACTTTTCGCCGAACACGGACTTTCGTGCTTAATCAAAGTCTGTGCCGGGAATGAAGAGCACACCGTGTTGATGGATGCAGCAGTTACTCCAGCCTGCCTTTTTAGTAATGCAAAGCTTTTGAAGGCTGATCTTGGCAGAATAGAAACTATTGCCCTTAGCCATGGGCATCCTGACCATTTTTTTGGACTTGCAGAGCTTTTGAAATTTTTAAGTAAAGAGCAGAATAAAGAAGTCCCGCTTATTCTTCATCCCGAGGCTTTTCTTGAACGCCGCTTTAATATTCCTGCAATCGGGCACCCTGTCATAATACCTGCACTCGATGAAAGTACCCTGAAAGAAGCAAGAGCTGACCTCATAAAGTCCGAAAAAGCTTTTCCGATTGCTAACGGTCTTATCCACACAACCGGGGAGATTGAGCGTAAAATCCAATTCGAAAAAGGATTTCCCTGGGCTGAGGCGAAAATTAACGGAAACTGGATAACCGATCCCTTCCGGGATGACCAGGGGCTTGTGATAAAACTGAAAGACAAAGGGCTTGTCATTATCAGCGGCTGTGCCCATGCCGGAATTATCAATACAGTTGAGTATGCAAAGAAAATTGCAGGAACGGATAAGGTTCATGCGGTGCTTGGAGGCTTCCACCTGACAGGCAGGATTTTTGACCAAATAATTCAGCCCACAATTGACGAAATGAAAAGGATAAAGCCTGATTATATCGTGCCAATGCATTGTACGGGCTGGAAAGCTATAAACCGGTTTGCAGAAGCGATGCCGGAACAATTCCTGCTCAACACGGTAGGCACAACCTATGTATTTGAAGGAAAGCCTTAATCAAGCTGAGGAATCGAATGCGTAAGACCCAGGCTGTAGCTTCAGCAGTTAATATCAGTTGACTGTTCAGTCAGGAACTGCTTAGAGGATGACTGTTTAGCCAGCAACCGTCAATCGCAACCATTCATCCAATAACTGTCCTATCAGCAACCGTTCATCTAATAACTGTCCTATCAGCAACCGTTCATCCAATAACTGTCCAACCAATAACCGTTCAGTTAACTCTTCAGCCTTCATAAACAATTAAAGTTTCAATCAATCAGCAGTATTGACATTGGTTCAGGCTGCCCTTTGATAGGGAATACTATGGGCATTTCGGATTCTGCGGCTGTCTTTTTCATGTTGATCCCGACGGCGTGTTCCGGAATCCTTGCCATATTCGAGTGGAGGCAGATTCCCTTTTCTACATTGCATTTTTCACACAGCCTGCAAGAGCCGTTTACAAATGCGACTGCAAAGGTAAAACCTTCGTTAAAGGCTGTCTTTTCAAGTTCGAGCATTGAGAGCAGCATTTTCTTGCTATAGTCAAAATAGTCTTCCCAGAATTTTGCGGCTTTTTCTTTCGTCGCTTCAGACCCGGCCGGATCAAGCCAGGTTCGATACGGGGCTCTTGAAATCTCCTCGTCCGCAACTGCAGGCGACCTGAACTTGACAAGCAGGGCGTACCTGTACTCTTTAAGTATTTCCTGGAACTCGTCGACGGTGGGAACATGCGGCGGGCATGTCAGCTTTTTCCCATACCCCACGCATCCCCTGCACTTTAAGACCACTCGTTTCTCTACAAAAACTTTATAGGTAGGAATTATCTTTGCGTCAATAGCCTCAAGTTCCAGAGCTTTTTTCACAAGAAAGTCAAGTTCCTCAGGCTTTGTATCTCGAAATGCCATAATCATCCCTTCCACAATTTATTTTTCGCATAAAGGCAGCCTTTAACTGCGATATCTGTCTCGCTTTTACTCGAGAGCCGGGATTGCTTTACCGCTTCAGGATTCGCTTTCACTGCAAACCGGCTTTGTTTTCCTGCAATGTTAGCTTTTTTCATATGCTTATGGCTTTTTAAATCCTTCGACTTGATCTAAATGTTCGGTCAATTAATTTTCTATCAACTGCATATTACCAAGTCTTTATAAAATTATTTAGGAGTAGCCCCCCAGATTATGTAAGACAATGCTAACCATAGTTAATATAAAGTAGCACGAATTTTGACAAAAGTGTTAAATATCAGTTCGTAGTATAGTTAAGTGTCTCTACCAAACAGACACGGAAACTAGTCGCCTCCTAAATTGTCGAAAGCACCAGTACTTTTTTGCCCCTGCCTGCAAGGAAAAACAGACAGGGGTCAGGGTGCAGAAGATAAAGATCCGGATCAGAACCCATAACTTACTTTTTCGGCATTGCTTATCCGGAGTACCGATACTATCTGGATTTCAGTATCGTTACGGAATTTCCAGTACCTTTCCGGGATTAGACTTCTCTGACCGCCCTGAACCCAAGACTATTCAACCTTTTATCCTGAGACGCAAAAAGTCTTTCAGCCGACCGACAGCAGCCCGCATTTCCATTCCAGCCCCCGCCTCTTCTTATCCGCACTGGAATAGATACTCTTGGGAAAGAGTTTTCCCAGGCCTTTCCGTCTGCCGGGGCGCCTTTGTAACTGATGTGGTACTCATCCTGCACCCATTCCCCTGCATTGCCATAGATATCGTAAAACCCCCATGGGTTTGGCTTTTTCAGGCCTACCGGATGGGTTTCAAGTCCGGAATTTCCCAGAAACCAGGCGTGTTCCTTAAGTTTCGATTCGTCGTCTCCGAAATAATAAGCGGTTACAGTCCCTGCCCTGGCTGCATATTCCCATTCGGCTTCCGTAGGGAGGCGGAAGATTCGGTTATTTCCCCCGGGGTTTTCCAGAGCATTGAGTTTCCGGAAAAAAATCTGAACCTCATTCCAGGAAACATTTTCAACCGGGTGGTTTTCGCACTTGAAATACGAAGGGTTATTTCCCATGACTTTCTGCCACTGCTCCTGTGTCACCGGATACCTGCCCAGATAAAAAGGTTTTTCAATCGTTACTCTATGCACAGGGCTTTCCCAGAGCTTTCTTCGTTTTTCACGTGTCTGAGAGCCCATGTCAAATTCGCCGGCAGGAACCAGAACAAACTCCATTCCTATGGAATTGATTGTTAAGTTGCTGGATACATTCTTTACTGAGTTATTAACTGAGTTATTCATTGAACTACCAGTTGATATATTGATTGAGTTATTTGATTAGATGACTAACTGAGTCAAAGCTTTAAGCAAATGAGAAAAATGTAATTAAGACAGGATCTAAGAGTGGATTCAAGAGCTAATTTCAATGTTATTTAATAAAAATCTTACCTAGTTCAAACTTATATATTTATATACACATCTTAGTGTATATTATGGTAGGAGGCAGATTTTTGGAAGAAAACATATTGCAGCCTACCAAAAAAATATTTTATATGAGTGAAGAAAAGTATGCAACAATAAGTGAGCGTAACAAAATAATAGCACATAAATATATCGACTCTTTAATAAATGGTACGGAAAAATTATCAAAGGCTACCATAGAATATAACAGTCGAATTATCTGTTTTACTTTGCGACATATTAAGTCCGAGCATTAGTTTTATGATGATATCCAAAATCAGTTATCGTAGCACCTACAATTATTTAACGTAAATTATATTCGGCACCTCGATAATATAATTTTGTTCTTTTCGATAGCTGTAGAGCTAATAGTTTTAATATTCGATAGATACAAAGCAAAAATATTTGATTATTAAAAATAGGCACAGGACAATTTTTTGATTATTTTAAATACGTATAGATTGGTCCTTTAAAATTCCTTTATTATGGTTCCGAGTCGCTCCATGCTCTCACATAGAGAAACAAAGACTGTGTCAATGACCAATATGCTCACTCAGAAATCAAATACAGTTTTACGAACCTCTCATTTATTTATCTAGTATAATATTATAAAATATATACTTTTTTAAGAAATATAATAAGTATTTTATAGTAGGGTAACTCTTGTATGATTAATTCTCAGTTTCGAACTGTCTTAAAATAATATTTTGATCTGCACTGAAGATATAAGCTACATCTTTGACTTAAAAACAATAGCAGAAAACCGGTGAATTTCTAGATGCAAATTAAAACCATGATATTTAATAATTTGATTTTATATGTCGAGTATATAATTATCCGGTGAAAGTATTCTTTTTAAGGTCGATGTGCATATTTCGGGAAACTTTCAGTCCGGATTGAATATTGAAGTTAATAGTTAGCCAATTATAGTGTGGTTTAGATTTTAAGACAGACTCTTAGTAATTAAAGAAAGGAGGTGGGAAATGATGCAAACAAGAACTGTAAATATCCATGTCCGAGATTCTGGTGGTAGTTATAGGCGTTGCTGTTGTGTCGACCCCATATAATTGCATGCGGCTGCGACCATGACCCAAAAGCAGTGAATGGGGAATGTTCTCTACTGGCTATCGCTTTTTAATAACTGGCTAATTGAGAATTAATATGCTTCCTGAGGCAATTGCCAGAAGAGAGTAAAGAGGAGAAAATATGTCAAAAAGCTCTAAAGGTTCCCCGATGAACGGGCAACAGCCTGCAGAATCACTTACTATCCGCTATTTTGATATTGCCTGGCTCTCCCATTGTGATGGCCCGGGCCATCGGGTAGTGCTCTTTCTGCAAGGCTGCCACCTCCGTTGTCCCTGGTGCCATTCGCCACATTCCCATGCATCAGAGGCGCCACTTCTTTTCTTTCCTGCCCGCTGTCTCCGATGCGGACGCTGTGAACAAGTTTGTCCTCAATCTGTCCACAGGATAAATGCAGAGGGGCACGATCTGCGCCGCGAGAACTGCATCCGTTGTGGGAAGTGCGTTGACGCCTGCCCTATCTCGAACCGTGGACGTACAAGCGGCGCATTGGCTTTGCCTACGAAGAAAATTACGATTGCTGCTCTCTGGGACTTGCTATACCCCCAGATAGATATGTTGCGTAGCATTGGAGGCATTACGGTCAGCGGCGGGGAGGCATTGCTGCAGTTGCAAGCCCTGATGCAGTTGCTCCGCTTGTGCAAAGATGCAGGGATTCACACTGCTGTCGAGACCTCTGGAACGTTGCCAACTCAGTATCTGGCGGAAGTGGTTGAACTGGTGGATTGCTGGCTGTTCGGCCTTCGACCCACACCATTCTATGTGCCGCCAAATACCGACCTCATTGAGGACAATCTCGCGTTTCTGGCCAAGGCAGGAAGCCGTGTCATTGTCCGAATGCCGGTTATTGCAGGCATCACCGATTTGCCAGAATCGCTGGAACGAATTGCTCTGGATATGCAGGCCAATCAACTGACCGAAATACAGTTACTTCCATTCCACCGTGGAACTGCTCACTACTACGATGCAGCAGGAATACCTTGTCCCGTGGACTGCGAGGCAATTCCCTCTGCAGAGCGGCTTGGCACAGTTAAAGACTATTTTCAACGAAGCGGGTTATTGGCTACAATCATACATTAATAAAATAAAAAGACCTGAAAGGGGAGAAAAATCATGATTACTACAACTGAATCGACATTGTTTCCGATTCTGCCTGAATCGACTTTGTTTCCGATTCTGCCTGAATCGATGACAGACAGAACTAAAAATCTCCGGGAAATTCTATGGAAACGTGCCTGTGAGAACCGGAAGGACGATTGGATTGACAAGAACAACCTTCCTGACCTCTCCAAGCCGCTCCCTGGCAAAATAAAATTGGAACCCGTAATCATTAGAAGGGCTCGGGGCATTGCGGCGATACTAGAAGCTTTGACTGACACAAAGCAGTCATTGAAAACAAAGTCGTATACAATCTTCCCGGGCGAGCTACTGGTTGGTATTCCACCCATGGGTTCCAACGGCCTGGGAAAGATATTTCCAGACTACCTCGACGATGAAGAGCGACACATGGCCAGCATTGCGAATCGCTCTGAGTTGTCTGTGTTGGGCCATAACGTCGCCGATTACCAGAAACTTGTCAAACAAGGCATCGGTTCGATCCTTGATTTCTGCAATGAGCAGATTCAAAAGAAGATTCAAGATAGTGGACAAACATTAAAGGAAGAAATCAATTATGAAAGTTTAGTGGACGAAATTGACTTCTACCAGTCCGTAATCATCAGCTGCGAGGCTGTAGTTGAATACGCCAGCCGTTTTGCCGATCTGGCCACAACAATGGCCGAAAAAGAGACTGATAAGCAACGAAAGGAAGAATTGCTGGAGATAGCTAGAATTTGCCGCAAGGTTCCACTTAAACCGGCGGATACTCTTCAAGAAGCGCTCCAGAGCATCTTATTTGTACACATCGGCCTGCGCGCCGGCATGGATCAGATGTCTTTCGGGCGATTGGATCAGACGCTGCAACCATACCTGAAAAACACCGTGCAGCCAGGTGTCAAGGATCTTGCGAAGGCAGTGGAACTGGTAGAGTGTTTCGTGATTAAAACAGCTTCGCCTCTCAATCTCACCACTGACCACCTGAATGAACAGGACCACGTGGACTATGGAATCAGTATGGGCACTCAGGCATGGTACGCGGACCAGCGAGGGAACGTTAACCAGTTCTTACAAAATGTCGTAGTCGGCGGGAAAGATTTGCAAGACAATGATGCAACCGTTGAGTGCACCCATATACTAATTCAGGCATGGGCCAATCTCAATCTACCAACCCCCGGTCTCTACGTCCGTTTGCACAAGAAAAGCCCTCAAGGGCTGCTGGACAGGATTGTAGCCTCGATTACACGGACAGGCACCGTCCCATGTATTCTCAACGATGACGTCATTATCCCTGGTCTGGTCAATGCCATGTTGGAAGATCAGATAGGGAAAAAGGCGACAGTGGAAAAGGCAGAAGCAGAAAAAATGGCATACGATTACTGTGTTGATGGATGTTGGGAGCCGATGCTGAACGGTCATTGCGACATGACCTTTAACATGATAAACGGGCTACTGATCCTGGAGTGTGCGCTGAACGAAGGTGCCACACTCGATTCGAACCCAATGCTGCTCCGGGGAGGAAAGAGCAGCTATCGGACGCCCCCTATTCATACCTATAAAGACCTGCAAGAGGCACTTAAAAAGAACATGGACTTTTTTGTATTCAAGTCCGCCGTGGCGATGTACAACTACTACCTTCTGGACGAGTTTGTAATTCCTTCGCCACTGTTCTCAGCTTTCCTGGGCACCTGCCTTGAGCGGGGGCGTGATAAGTCCTGGGGTGGAACGCGGTATGTCTTTGCCGGAACCTATCTCACAGGCTTGCCAAATATGGTTAACAGCATCGCAGCGATCAAGAAATGGGTCTTTGTTGAAGGGAAATATGAGATTAAAGATGTCCTGGGAGCGTTCAAGTACAACTTCAAAGCACCTGATACTACCCCTGAGAAGCAGGCCATATACGCCAACATGCATTCCGACTTCCTCTGCGACAGCCCGAAGTTTGGCAGCAACGACTCCTTAACGAACGAGGTGGCAAAGTTCATCACCGACTACTTCGAGCAATCGCTGGCTAAAGCTAAGAAGTTCGCTGACAAAGTGTACCGAACCACACCGAAAGATCCGGAAGAGGCCAAGCGTATCAGACGTCTGCGGTTAACGGCAGGCTATTACGGCCCCGCGTTGCAGGAACGCCTTGGCAAGAAGACGGATATCACCGTTGCGTTCACAGCCGGCCTGGGAACCTTCGCAACGTATGTTTTAATGGGCTTGGGAAGGGCTGCTTCTGCTGACCGTCATACAAACGATCCGCTTGCCATGAATAATACTCCGCCTCCCGGTACTATCGACCGTGGAATCGGTCACATTCTGGCCACGCTCAACTCGCTAGACCTGAATCGTTTTCCTGCCGGTGCTCCAGTCGACCTCTGCATAGAGGTGGAGAACGAAACGGCAGAGGGCCGAGCAAGAGCGGGCGTGGTGGTGAGCGCTGCCATCTCCAGCTTCCTGAAGAATAATGGCAATATACTCTCAATAACATTGGGCAGTACGGAGCAATACAGGGAGATCTACGAACTGGCAGTGAGGGCCAGCATGAATGACCCGAAGGCTGCCGAAGCTCTCTTGAAATGGGGGCATGTAAACGTGCGCGCCGGCGGCTGGCAGACCCCATTCATCACCATGTCGCTGCAGCAGCAGGAACATTATACTCGATCCCCGATCAATGCCTTAGAGTGGACTTTGATACATAGAGAGGATTGAACATTGTAACTGAAGGAGTTCGAACTGGCGTTATGTGGCTTGGCGAGTCAATATAAGAGCCTGCGGCTAGCAGCCATGACAAGAAACCCAGAGCAATGGAGGGAACGGGACGCTCCTGACCTACATGTTTCCGGTTCTAAAGGAAGTCAGGTATTTTGAAGCATCCTGAAAAAGAGGTGAGCGCTCAAATGAAGAAAAATCTGGACAGTTTAATCCCGAAATACAGCATTTCAGGCCAACCTGGCCAGGAAGCTCGTCCCTTTTCGTTCCAGCTCACTCCAGTCTATGGCACTTTTGAGGATTATCTTGGAGTTGGCATGCAAAACGGAGCACCAGCCGACGGCCGATGCAAAGGAACAAGTTTATCTTCAAATTTCAGTCCCATGATAAATCCCATGGATCTGAAGACAGATTCAAAGCCTTGTAAGATATCCGAGACTTTGAAAGGCTGGAACGGAGATTCTTTTAAGGAAGTGCTTAAGATAGTAGCTCCAGTAGATATTAATATCCCAGAAAATTTCCCTCCTGAAGATTTAAAAAAGTTTTGAGGAAATTTTCACTCGGTAAATTGGGTTCAAATATGCTGACTATAACCTGTGCAGATCACGAAACCCTTGAAAAAGCGCAAAAATATCCGGAACGTTACGATCTCATAAGGGTCCGGATGGGTGGCTGGAGTGAATTCTTTATCTCCCTTTATAAAGACTTTCAGAAGCAACAACTGCGCAGACCGATGTTTTTGGCTGAATGAAGATTCAATTCATCCATAAACCGTTATTTTTGTTCTCAGGCAGATAGACCTGTGAACCTACACAGCAACACTCAATCTGGAAGTAAAGAATTATACTTAATAAAAAATTTATAATTTTTTAATTTGAAGTTCAGAGGAAGGTTGTTTCAAACACCAATTTCTTCCAGCCTTCCACACATGCACCGCAAAAAAGAAAGGAGGGAATAGATGGGAAAAGGATACACGGGAAAAATTCTCTGGGTAGACCTCACTAAAGGCATTTTCAAAGATGAATACGTTGACGACAAAATCTACGAAGATTTTCTTGGTGGATATGGGCTAGCTGCAAAAATAATTTTTGACAGGCAGGCCCCGGGCTTGTCTCAGTTTGATCCCGGAAATATACTGGCAATGATGAGTGGCCTTCTCACTAACGGCAGAGCAATCTTCAATGGTCGCTGGATGCTGGCAGGAAAAAGCCCACTAACTGGGACATGGGGAGATTCAAACTGCGGAGGCGATTTTGCTCCTGCTATAAAAGACACAGGTTATGACGGCATATTCTTTACTGGAATGAGCAAGAAACCGGTTTACCTCTATATAGACGGCGAGATAAAGAAACTCAAAGATGCCTCCGAAATGTGGAAGAAAATGGATGCAGTTGAAACCGAAACTTATCTTAAAAAGATACACGGCGAGGATTTCAGAGTAGCCTGCATTGGTTTAGGAGGAGAAAACCGCTCCCTGATCTCGGGTGTTGTCAATGCGAAAGGTCGACTTGCTGCGAGAAGCGGACTTGGCGCTTTGATGGGATCAAAAAACCTCAAAGCCGTCTGTCTCAAAGGGGACGAAGAAGTAGATGTTTATGATGAAGATGAAGTATGGGCATCCTCAACCCAACTTCTCAAAGATCTTATTAATAACCTCTCCGATTTCGGCAAAACCATGAAAAATTGCGGAACTGCCGGAACTCTTACCGACTCGGCGGAAAGCGGAGACTCCCCATTAAAGAACTGGCTTGGTATAGGCCAGAATGATTTTCCAACTAATATGGCAGATAAAATCAATGGCTTCTCTATTACGAAGTACGAAAAATCAAAGTACCACTGCTACGGATGTCCTTTCGGATGTGGAGGCATCTGTCATGTTCCGGGACAGGAACTGTTAAAGGAAACGCATAGACCCGAGTATGAAACATTGTGCGGTTTTGGAACTCAACTGCTCAACGACGACCTCGAAAGTATTTTCCTTGTCAATGAGATGCTAAACCGGGCAGGAATAGATACCATAAGCTGTGCAACCACCATTAATTGGGCTTTTGAAGCCTTTGAGAAAGGAATAATTACCCCAGAACAAACAGGCAAACTCGGAGAATTAAGGTGGGGACGCAGTCATGTGGTTGTCGAACTTGTGAAACAAATAATCAATGCCGAAGGGTTTGGAAAATATCTTAAAGATGGATTGCAGGTGGCAGAACAAAATTTGAATCCTGCCCATTCAGGAGCCGTAGCTATGCATGTACATGGCCAAGAACTCCCCATGCATGACTCCAGAATGAAAGATGGTGGGTTGGATTTAGGAATCGGATATGAGGTTGAGCCAACTCCTGGCCGTCATACGAGTACTTTTCCCGGTATTGACGTCTACATCGAGGATGAAAATAAAGAATTGAATAAATGGAGAAAAAAATTGAAGTTCCAACGGCATTACAAAGTAGATGATGGTGCGGACCCACAAAGTGTCGGAATAAGATTGAAAAACAGCAGTTGTGCGGAAGATGTCATTAACGGGCTTGGACTTTGCAACTTTGGATTTTACCTGGGACCAAAAGTTCCCTTTGTAGAATGGGCCAATGCAACAACCGGCTGGAATAATACGCTTGAAGATTATCTGAAAATTGGCCAGCGGATAAAAACGGTCCGCCACGCATTTAATTTAAGGGAAAAACTCAATGTGGTCGAGTTTAAAATGCCGGAACGTGCTAGAGGCAACCCGCCAATGAAGCAGGGTCCTCATGCATATAGCCCCAATGTGCTCTCCTGGGATGATATGAAACAGGAATATTACGAAGCCATGGGATGGGACAGAGAAACGGCTGTACCTCTCAAAAACACCCTTGAAGATCTGGATCTTCCCGAGGTAAAAGAAGCATTGTATGGAGTAAAAATACCATGTTAAATAAATGATTTTTTGTGCTCTATCCTGTGATTTTCAAGAACAGGATAGAGAATTAAATTTAATAGGTATGGTTTTTATCCGGCGGGATGAATAGGTCAATGGTCAGATTAATCACGTCGGTTTATTCTTTCAGCTAAAAATCATTATCGTGCAACTAATTTTAAGGTAGTTGATAGTTACATTTTAATTCGATTTTAATTTATAAAATGCAAGATTGATAGACTTTGGAGCCGGGTCAATAAACAGAGCTGCAGCCAGTATAAAAATAAGTCGAATGCCACATATGGATTATACATTGAGCTCATCCCAAAACTTGATTTAACCTGATTATTTCTGCTAAGATTACAACTCCCAGGTATGATATTTCTTTAACTTTATACTTTGGAAATACTTTCCTGCATGACTCTATCCAGCTAAAGAACCTCTCTATTGTGCTTTTCTTTTTGAACTCGTTCCAGTTTACCTTTATTGGCCTTCCTCTCTTCTTTATCTTCCTGTTCTGTGCTCTTCTTATGATTTTCAGGCGCTTGCAAATGAACCATAACAGTAACTTTCCAGTTTTCCCAAGCCCTCTAGAATATAGCCATTAACCCACGCTAAACCACGCAGCCAATCGTAAATACTTTTTCTAGGCACTTATATCTCCCAGCTTTCGGGAAGCCATTAAAACAATGCATATATACGGTTTGGGATATGTTGAATTTAACACAGTACCAAATTTGAACACCAGCATATCCCGAAAGAAACATTTTATGCTATACTTTTCTGAAACGAACAAATGTATATTATCGAAGCATCAGATATTTGTTTATACAAAAAACTTACAGGTGATTTGTATAGTTTCAATGGGGTATGCTCATCGAACTAATTTTTTGAAGTTTCGTATTCTCTAATCATTAATTCACTCAAAAGAACCACTGACTACACGCAACATTGAAAGAATTATAGGTGTTCAATATACCTTGATTTCAAGTGCAATGTCGCGATATCAAAAGATTCACAAAAAAAACGGTAAGATAATTAAATTGCCTTATATACAGCGATTACAAAAGAAAGGTCCTAACGGACTTTACAGGTACAAGATTACGCAGAAGGGTATGGTAGCATATTTCTTATACCTGCAAAGAATAAGGAGAGGTTTTAATCTTAAAAGGGTTGGAAAAATTCAACATATGGAAACCTACGGTAAATTCCCATGCGGTCCTATAAAGACAGAAGAAGACCTGAAATTGCTGTCTGAACAGTTATTGCTATATTATGTGATAAAGCAAGCGTGTAAGGAGTTTGGGCTTGATAAAGTTGGAATACGCGCTATACATTGAAAGCTGTATGAAGCAACTTAGAAGTGAAGCTGGTTGGCTTAATGCCAACATTTTATGATATAAACCTTTACACAAATTATGGCATTCAATAATGTTTTATTATATAGACATGTTATTTCGGATAGACAACTCGAAATGGCGTACTATTTTTGACACATTTTATGGAGGGTCTCAAATTAGTTCTTAAAATTGCTTATCTAATTTGACATCCATTTCTTTAAAAGCATCTCCCAAATGAATTCTTATTTCCAACTTTATTTTGCATTTCTGTCAGCACCAGC
>Ga0105091_10000529_pt1 | contig 15993 bp, 28 predicted proteins | sample PPLLak1March2015_FD_87022 | JGI IMG/M metagenome (GOLD analysis project Ga0105091, IMG submission 87022) | Freshwater sediment microbial communities from Prairie Pothole Lake near Jamestown, North Dakota, USA - PPLs Lake P7 Core (1) Depth... | ecosystem: Environmental > Aquatic > Freshwater >... | reverse complement strand
TACACTGCGCCGATGAAAGAACAACCCGCCCCGACACTCCAATCCCTCACGCCAGCCGCAATCGTCGAATCCGTCGCAACCGTCCTCGCCTACGCTCACATCGACCCGTCCTCAGACCGCGAACACATTGACCGCTTCCACTACCACCGACAGCGCGTCCAATCGTGGATCACCGTTTCCCGCAATTACGCCAAGCGGGTCGCCGCGCTCGAATCCGAGTATCACCGCACCCTGGAAAAAGAAGCAGCGATTTTCGCCGTATTCCTGCGCGACGCCCTCCAAGAAAACGCCACAACCGCCCACGCCGATCCCGGCGACGATCCCGTACCCAACCACATTCCGCTCGAACGCTGACCGTGCACCCGTCCCAAAAACCCTACAGGAAACACCACGGCTTCAACCTCACACCCCGGATTCACCCCGGCTATCCTCGGACGTACGGCCTTATCCACGGCACATGGCCTCATCCGGGGACGCATGGCCTCATCCCCGGTCGCACACCCACGCGCACAGGGGTACGCCCATCCATACACGCACGCGCCCGACCCCCACCACCGGCTTACGGCCACGCTAAGGCCAAACCCCGGCTTCGCGTGCGGAACGGCGATTGGCGCCCCGAGAATCGACCGTACCCCGGCCAGCGGCACGGAAGACCTACCGCTCGCTGGCCTATAAAGGGCTTACACCTAGGCCCATGAAAGGAACACCACATGCCGACACTCAAGCCCGAGCCACCCCGTCCCACCGACGAGTTTCACAACTACCCCCCTCAAAGCGAAGCCACCGGAATTCGGCGAGAACCCGACACCATCGAATCAGTCGCAATCATCCAGACTGCCGAAACGCTCCGCGCCAACGCCCTCTCCTACGACGACGCAAGCACACTCCCCGAACAAGCCAAACGCGCCCAGGCGTGGAAGGCATACCGGGCCTACGTCCGGGAAATCAACCGGGATCGCACAGCCCTCCACTGGACGACAGACCATTACGAATGGCGCACTCCAGCCCAGTCCACACTTCCCTACGACCCGTCGCTGACACCCGACAAGGCCATGCACTTCATTAATACGTACACGCGCAAACGCCTCTGTGCAGGCGTACCCGAAGCCGCCAGCCCTCCGAAGCCGAAAGACATTCACCTCACCGACACGAACGCCCTACCCGATCCCAACCCCGGCTACTTCCAACGCCTCAGAGACAACCCGCTGATGTGCCCACGCTGCGTGACCATCTACCTGCACCAGCACAGGTACGCCCCGCTCCCCGGCTAGGGCCACAGCAAGGCCACATCCAGGGAAATCCAATCCCGACCCCCAGGGGTCCACGTCAATACGGCCTTGCGGACGGGATAGCAATTATTCCCGATTTCGGGAATTACCCTAGAATACTATTGACAACTGGGTATCAACTGGAGTACGATCTAAGTAGCTGAAAAAGCGAGCGCGAAGCGCAGAAAGGACACCCCAGTGACGAGCATCCAGACTGAGAAGCCCAACGACAGTATCGTCGAGAAGATTGCCAAGCTGATCGCACTCTCATCATCACCAAATGAACACGAAGCCAAGTTCGCTGCCGAGAAAGCACAAGAACTCCTGTTGAAATACAACTTGGAGATGAGCGACATCGAAGCCCGTAAATCGGGTGAAGATGTTGGTGAGATCCACGTTGGAATGGAAGGGGAGTTCGGAGTCACCGTGAACGGGTTCTTAGTCAAAGCCCTCACTGACGGCTACTTCTGCTCCATGTTTATCTCGTCGCACAACGGGGAGCGAACGCTGACGATCATCGGGGAGCCTGTCAACATGATCGCTGTGCGTTACCTCTACACGTACCTCGCTCGTGAAGTCAGTCGTCTCGCGAAAGCCTATCGGGGAGCGAAGCAGCGTGAATCCTTCGCGCTTGGCTTTGCAGAAGAAATCCGCCAGCGACTCCAAGACAAGCTACGCGCTGCGACGACGACCTCGACGAGTTCACTCATCACCATCAAGAGCGAAGCTGTGGACCTCTACAAGAACACGCTCTATCCCAATCTCTCGCGGGGACGTGCAGCAACGATCTCAGACCCCAACGCCTATCGAAGCGGACGCAGCGAAGGGGCGAAAGCCAATCTGAACCGCCCTATCGAAGCGACACTCAATCGCCGCAACGGACTCCTGTCGTAGCAACACACAGCCGACAGGCAATTCTTGAAAGGATCGAATGAACACGTACTACCGTCTCGTCGCACACCACGAAGACACGCACGGGATACAGCCGCAATATCGCAGCCCCCAGTTCGAGAACCGGGCAGAGGCCGAACTCCGGGCCGAAGAGTGGTTTCAGTATTGCCGAGCAGTCTACGGCACACCCGAATCAATGACCTTGCTGCGTTACGACGCCGCAACCATGCGTGCGTCCTTCGTCGCGTCCTTCTACTTCTGCGAGACGTGCCCACGTCTGACAGGCTCATCGAACCCATCCCAGCAACACTGTCCGACCTGTCAATCCGTCATCGACGAGGAGCAACGCCGTGCCAAAACTCACATTCATTGAAGCCCACACCGAGACAGCATCCGGCTGGTGGGGCAGCGTCTCAATCGACGGTCGCAGCTACGCCTACGTCAAGGCCCACGAAAAGTTCTACGTCACCGACAAAGACGTACTCCATTGCATCGAAGTCACCGCGATCACGTCCGACACCCTGACGTACATCGACCGCGTTGAAGGCAAGGAGATTGAAGAAGGGCTGTTGATGCCGGGTCAAACCGTGACTCTGGAACTGGAACACGTATGAATCCGAGTGTTTATAGCCTCGCCCGATCGCAGGGGGTCACGCCCTATCAAATTCACGCCACGCTCGTTGAACTGACCAGTAACGCCACCGACTTCAAAGTCCAGGTCCGCACCGATCATCACGAGCAATCGGCAATCGAACTGATTCTGCCGACCTACGAAACACTCGAACCACTGGAGTTCGCACCCACCGAATCGAAAGGCATTGCCTCACTACTCATGGTCGCCGCCGTCGTCTACCACAGCGAACGTATTCACACGAAGGAGACTCACGCATGAAACGACCCAGCTACGAAGAGACGTTCAAGCGCATCGCAGCCGCCGCTGCCCAGGTCAACGCCGAGAACGCGCTACGCGCACAGCCCACGCCCGTACAGAAGACAGTCCTCGCGATTGCGCAGGCCTACGATGTTGCCGCCTATCAAGTCGCGGACGGCACCTTCGAACTGTCCTCGAATACGACCAGCCACACAATCCTGGTCAATCTCACCCGTCCATTCGAAGAGGCTATCGAACTCGTCATACCGGGAGACTGGCAGTTCGACGATAACGTCATGTCCCCGCTCGAAGCACAGGGTATCTCCCGTCTCTTCGAGGTCGCGCCCATCATCTACCGCGTCCTGATCGCAATCAACACAAAGGACAACTAACACATGGCCGCTCTCCTAACTACCGAACACCGTCGCATCATTCTCGAAACCGTCAGACGACTTTGCGCAGCAAAGGACATCACCGTCGAAGACTCACCCCAGCAAAGCTACCTGCTCGACACTGGGAACTACTTCTCGATGAACGTCCCCATCGATAAGACGAAGGACATCCACATCTACTTCGAGGACATCACCCTGCACCTGACACCGCAGGACCGCGAACTGATGAAACTGCTCCTCGACCTGGCGGACCATGTGCAGGACATCGCCTTTGTGACGGCGCGTCCGAGCGTCTACACCCACCTGAAAGGAGAACCCCTCCCACAATGACCATTCTCATGAAAGAGTGTTACGTCATCGAACCCCGCCAGCTACTCGCGTGGCTCGTCACCCGAGACTCAGACTCCACCATCGGTCAGCGCGTAGCCGCCCAGTCCTGTCCGCTGCACACGTACCTCACCGAACAGTGTGACATCGACGGCACACGTCTCTGGATCGACAGCGAAGAAATCATGCAATCCAATCCCAACGACTACGACCGTGTGCACTACTACATGACCCCGTTCATGAAGGAGTTCGTCCGACGCATCGACGAACCCGCGCTGCAACAGTCTCCGAAGTACGACCGCAGCTACGAGGCTGCTCGCGCATTCGATATCCTGCAAAACAACTACAACGCCGTCACTGTGGCCGAAGCCACCAACATCGTGCGCTCCCTACTCGATGCTCGCCGCGCCCAGATGCGGATGTACGTGGACGGCGTGCTCTACAACGATCTCCCCGCCCAGTCGGTCGGCACGTTTCATATCGGCTCAGACTCATACGCCATGCACATCATCGCCAGTACCCCCAAGCGGATCACCGCTCGCTACTGGGGCGACGACCGGGAAGAGACATTCACCCTGCGCAACGACGGTCGCTGGCGACTGTCAGGAGCGAGGAACTACGGCCAGCTCTCCATCGGCTTTGCCCGTGACTACCGCGACCCCAGCTTCTAACGACGGGTCAAACCTGCCCTAAAATACTATTGACAACCCGGTATAGCATGGACTAGACTTCATCTAACGCGCACAAACACGACAAAAGCGCATGAAAGGAACTCCAGTGATAGAAGGCTACACCGTCATCGAATATTCCTTGAGCGAGCATGAACTCACCCCGAAAGAAGCACTCCGCGTCTACCACAATCGTCTCGCCATCATTACTGCCGCACAGCGATCCGCGCTCATCATCGATAAGAGTGGAATGTCCCGCGAAGATCGCCAACTGATCGACGAGATAAACGCCGTGCTTGAGGGCTTCAAGAGTCGCGAGGCGCAGAACTACACTGACCGTCTCGACTTCTACGCGAACGCCGGTAAGTGATGGACCGTTTCGAGTCCGCGATTACGCGGGAGTACGGCCCCCACTTCATATTCAAAGGAGCAATCGTGCCTGATAGCCCCCAACCCACCGAACCCGGCATCAACTCCCTGCGAGCGCGTGTCGAGCGCACCGAGATCGGCACCGACAGTCGCGAGCGTTTCACGTACTCGTGCGGCATGTGCCGCATCAAGGGACAGCAGATGGAGATGTCCGAAGTCGCCGAGCACGTCCAGTCCGAGCACCCCGAGATTGAAGCCTCCGAACTCTTCTCGGCAATGACCAAAGCGCGTATCGCAGCGCGAGCCGCCACCAGCTAACACACACGAAAGGAACACCAACAACCATGCCCTCACTGATCATCTCAAGCGAAGACCAGTTCCAGCGCGAACTCACCAACGCCCGTCGAAGCGCGGACTACGACTGGTTCAGCAACAGCACGTTCCGCAATTTCCGCATGGTCGATGAACGCTTCGAAGGGTACGACCTGAACAACTGCCGCTTCATTCAGATGGAGATGCTGAACGTCGCCTTCGTCAACTGCAACCTGAACCGTGTCTGCTTCAACACGGGCACGTGGCTCTACCAGCCGATCTTTCAAGGCAACCAGCACATCCACACCATCGAGTTCTACGAGTCCACGATGAGCGGACAGTTAGGAGACTGCCGCCTCTTCAACTTCACCAGTCAAGGCTCACACCGCGCCCCGCTCACCGTCGTCATGACGCGACCCAAAAAGCTGACGCGCACGACCTACGACATGACGATCCGTCGCGGCTGCTTCACAGGCACACTCGCCGAGTTCAAGGATGCGGTCGAGCATGACTACTACGGAATGGACGGCGAGCCGAACAACATCAACGGTGAGGAATACGCCTATCTCATTCAATACCTGACTCGTCTCTCCAAGTTCCCGAGGAAAGTCCTCACTCCCGCACGGGACCGCATCCAATGAACGGCTACGACCCCGAATACGTCGCACTCCGCGACGAAATCGTCGCGGCCCTCGACCTCAACACCCTGACTGCCCACTTCCAAGACCTCGATCCTGATCAGTACGCGGGAGTTCGGTACAACCCATACCTCTGTCCGCTCGCCCACTACCTCGGCAAACTCGGCTACGCAGGCCCGTATGTCGGCAGTTCCCTCATCACCGTCAACGACACGACCCTCATCGTCACGCCGCTTGTCAGTCACCTCACCAAAGCAATCGACCGCACTCCCACCAAAAACGATAAGGTCACGGCGCACCAAGTCCTGCGCGCCATCGAAGTCGCGGCCCAACAGGTCAAGGACTGCGCACTCTGTCAGGACTGGCTCTCGAACGAGGCCTATCGGTCAGAGACACACGGTCCACACGGTCAGGGATAGCACACAAACGACGGTGATCAATTTCAAATTCGGGACGCGCACGGTCAAAATTGCCCTAGAAATCTATTGACTTACTGGTTCACAATGGAGTATGATCAAAGTAGTTCAGATACGAAAGAGAGAAAACAGTGACAAAGGTCGTAGTAGTACGCATCGGATCTGGTCGTGACGAGTACGTCGTTGAGAACAGAACCAACGCTGAGATCATCGCCAAGTCGTTCGCAGAAGATTGGAAGCAGAGGGGATTCAAAGTAGACGGGAGCGTCGAGACGAGTTTCTGGGTACGTGACGAGCAACAGTACGACCGCGTGAACATCTGTATCGCATAACAAACGACCGAGCGCGACGACAGTTGCGCTCCATTCATTGAAAGGAACAGTCCAGTGAAACTGAGTGTCCAATACGTGACTGAGACGGGAACACAACGTATTCCGTCAGCGAAAGTCCTCGTCGATGGCATCGAACGCGAAATCAAGCGCGGAGACAAAGTAGGCAACTACCGCGTCATGACGATCACCACGATCTTTCACGACTACGGCAACGGATTTATCCAGTTGCACGACATACGAAAGCCGCTGACACCGAACGTCCCGTTCTACATGCTCAGCTTCACCAAAGTGAATCGCGGCGAAACCGTCGAACTCAACTAACACCACACGAAAGGAACAACCGCAATGACGAACCAGTTCGAGCGACACTACGACCGCGAGTCCGATCTCATCGTGATTCAGGAGCACGACCAGGCAATCCTCGCAGCGCGTGTGCCTGACGACTTCACCTTCGAGATCATGAAGGGCTGGCTGCTCATCAAGCGCAAGCAGCGCGTCCTCTTCAAGTCGGGCAAGCTGGGACCGTTCTACGAGCCGGTCATCGTGCGCACCCACAAAGATCACGACGCCCGAGTCAACGCACTCCTGAACGAGTACGCCCTCCACCACAAAGCCGGAACCGCAACACTCACCGAGCCGTACATCGAGTTCCACACGAACAACGCGACCGTCAACATCCACGCCGACGACAAGCTGCGGTCCTTCCTGTTCTGGCTGGCGGACAATCGCAGGTACACCCTCTCAGTACAGGATCTCTGCGACGCAGCCGCCGAGTTCGAATCCCAGTACGTCCCGTTCTAGGAAAAACACGCGGTCACGCCACAGTCATAGCGGTCACGCCACAGAAAAATTGCCCTAGAAATCTATTGACAATATGGTACGCAATGGAGTACGATCAAAGTAGTTCAAATGAAAGCGAGACGCAATGACCAGCACAGAAGACCTCATCATCAAATCGCGACACGTTGTAGACCTCTACAACGCATACCGCGCACAGTATCTCGACCCCACGAACGAACAACTCGCGACCGACGCAGAGACAGTCCGCATCGACGCTATCGACGTTCCTGACGAAGAAGCCCAGTCGATACGCAGCACCGCACATCGACACGTTGCCCAGTTACGACGCGCTGCCGAGCGCGAAGAAGCACGCCGCATCGCTGAAGATGCGCGCTGGGAGAAAGCCCGTCTCGACGCAGAAGCCGAGTACGCAATCTCCGAGCGCATCGAGCGCGAAGCCAACCGATAAGCGACACAGCCGACAGGCCGCTCGCTACGAGCGCGTCGTAGCACAGGTCTGATCCCTGTTGCGATCAGCGTGCAAGTCCCAAGCAAGAAGGAGCAACCAATGACCAACTACAACATCGCTAACGAACTCACCGTCGAAGACATGGTGAAGTGGCTGCAAGCCGACGTAGAAGCAGAAGCCGCCCACGACCCCGAGTCAGCAGAATCCTACTTCTCCAACGATGTCATATTCAGCGGGGAAGACTTCGCCCTCAGTCGAGCGTTCGTTGGCTACAACGGATTCATCGTTGAGGAAATCGAGAACAACCGGATCATGCGACTGACGCCGGATGAGAAGTCCACGATCAAACTCGCGCTGACAATCCACCCCGACGTGCTCTCCCTCGAACTCTACCTCAACGACGGCATTCGGGGAGTCGCCGAACCAGAAGGCATCCTCAGTGTGATTGACGACTGGCGCAACGAAGACGACCGCGAAGCGAAGACAGCCGAGCGAATGCGCCTTCTCAATCTCGCCTAACACCGGCGCGCCGTCAGGCCGCTCTCTCTCTCTCACCTCAACTGAAAGGAACGGAACAACCATGAACCACCCGCGTCTGTCCCCGATCACGCTCGATAAGATCGAGGCGTGGCTTACCGAGTACGAGAACTACAGCGTGTATGCGACAGGCACGCTGCCCGGAACCGACCCGTCCGAGTTCGTCTACGGCTTGCTCTACGACTACGTGTACCTCAAGCGGCAGGCAAAGCTGGAGCGCGTTGAGAGGGGAACACACTTCGCGTCGGTAGCGAACGTCACCGCTCACGGCGGCTGGACGACTGGCTCGATCAGCTACGACGCCGATGTCCTGACGTTCTGTGAAGCTGTCTCCTGGGAGCCGGGTCAGGTCTATCAACCGCGCCTGCTCGAAATACTCCGCGAAGTCCGCGCACGCGCCGTTCAAAGCGACAGCGACGCCGCACTCAACGACCCACCCGTCGATCCGCTCGAAGCACTCCGAGCCGAAGGCGAACGACTGCTCCAGGAAGAAGAGGAACGCAAGACCGCCGAAGCCACCAGCCGCTACGAAGCGAACACCCAGATGTATGAAGAACTCCGCGCACAAATCCAGGAACGCATCAGTCCGGTACTCGCCCTGTATATGCGAGCCGACGCGATCATGAACGACCGTGTGACGGAAGGCACCCGCTTTCAAGTCCGCTTCGATCTCGGACCCACCTACTACCCCATCACCATCCGCGCCTTCTACACCCGGATCATGAACGCTGGTCCCCGTCTCTGGAACTTCGCCCACAACAGCAACGAAGGCGAGTGCACCTTCGAAGTGCTCAACGGGCACAAGCCTGCGACCACGCACAGCGTCGCAATCGCCATCGCACTCGCCGCGAAACGAGGAAAAGAATGAAGGTCGATCCCAGCACCATGAAATACGAGGACTGGTCGCTCTACGCGGTCATCAACCAGATCTGTGACGGTCTGGGGTTCCGTGACACAGTGCTGGCTGCGCTGCTCGATACCGACACGCGGACGCTGCGCAACTGGAAAGGCGGCAGCACAGTCAACTCGCACAGCGGACGCAAGAAGATCCGGGAAGTGTGGGAGTTCGTCCAGCTTCTCAACAAGGTCTACCCCGAACACGCCGACGCCCTCAACTGGTTGGACAAGCCGAACAAACACCTCCAGTTCGTCAAGCCGTCGGTCTTCGTCAGGGGCGGCGGTATCGAGTGGGCAGTGGCCGTTCTGCACGTCGAAGAAGCCGACAGTGTTCCTGTTCGATAAAGTCGCAGACGCCTTCGGGGTCTCTGTCGGTCTGTTTCTCTATACGAACGTTGTCGTGATAGCACTCGTCACTATTGCAGGCGTCGTAGGGCGTTACACAGCCTATGAGATCCTGTTATTCGCGTCTAGCGCAATCGTCGTACTGTCAATTTGCTGGGGAATTGTGTTGGGGTTTCGATGACTGACCAGCCGCGTCCGCTCGACTACAACGAGGCAGCACGCCAGCGCAACAATCTGCTGGACCGCTTCCGTACTCACGACTTCGTGTCAGACTACGCGGTCTACCATCTCTGGTGCACGACGTTCCCGCTGCTCGAATCCAACATCGAACTCAAGCCCGAAGCCAGCCGTGCGATCACCGACTTCTACGAAGAACACCTCAAGCGCAACAGCCAGAACACACTCATGCACAACGTCACCATCGACATTCAGATCGCCGAGGCGGGACTGAAGCTAGCCGAGCCGTACTTCGTGCCAGCCGACATCGGTGAGCCGATCCTGGCAAGCAGCATGAACCTCGACGATCACCGCTGGCACCCGTCCGACTTCCCGACCGAGAGTGGCTTCGTCTGGTTCGAGAACCCGATGCTGGCAGGCTCACTCCCGGTTCAAGGAATTTCATGGATCACGACCCACTTCGACAAAGAACAGTTCGCCATCGTTGTCTACGGGCCGTTCAAGCGCGAGAACCGTCAGGTGGTCATGATGCCGCTGTACGTGCTCAACCAGTTCTACGGTAGATGGCGCACGGTCGAAGAACTTCAGGACGACATCAACCTGCTCCGTCACGAGTATATGCACGACCTCGAAGACGACTTCCCGAACGGGCTGCTCGCTCCCTCGCTCTACGCCTGCACACAGGGACTCGCCGCATTACTCGTCTTCATGAACCAGAAGATTGTCGTGACCACCGACGAGAAACCCAACCGCACCGAGCGTAAACGCGGCGAGCGTTCCGGCTACCCGTCCGAGAGGGTACAGGTCGTCCATCTCCGCAGAGTTCAACGCCCAAAAAAGGACGCTCACCTAGGCCAACACGCTCCTGCCGATCACGACCACTCATGGCTGGTCAAAGGCTTCTGGCGCCAGCAAAAGTGGGGTCCACGCTGGTGCTACACCCGCACGGTCTACGTCGCACCCCATATTCGCGGCCCGAAAGACAAGCCGCTCAAGGCGAACACCCGCATTTTTACGGTATCGCGCTAACCTAAAATACTATTGACAAGCGCGACCGCATCTGATACGCTTCAAGTACGTCAAAAAGACGAATAAGACACGCGAAAGAGGCACACACCGTGATGAAGACTGAAACCAATATCTTTTTCCGCAACGAGATCGACAGCGACGCGCCAGCAAGCGAGTTCGATATCCGCATCAACGAGTTCGTCAACGGACGCACGCTGCGACTGACCGAAGACGGCAGCGAGATCGTCCTGTTCACTGACCTCGCGCATCTCCAGAAGTTGAGCGCAGCCCTCGTCAGTTACCTCGCGTTCGTCGAGTCACAGGGCGAGCACAAGATGTCCTACTCAGACACCGACGAGCATCGCAAGCCGCGTGTGTTCAACACGGGAGTGTCACGCGGGGGGAACGACGAACCCTTCCCAGCAGTGCGAAGCACTGTGGCCTTAATTAGCGACATTGAAGCGGCTCTCATTTAGAGAGCCTTTCATCTGAAAGGAACCCCCAGTGAAGAAGCATTTCGGTCATCAGAAGCAGCGAACCCGGACGGCCCGAGCGATACGCGAACTACGCCAGCGCGAATGGAAGGAGCAATCACATGGCAAAGAACGAATGCGCGAAGACACGGACGAAGGACAATCCGTACGAGATCTGGAGGTCAACGAATAGGTGGGAATGGCGGGTGCTCAAGAAGTGGAAGTCCCCCGAGGCCGAAGCCAAAGACCCCTACGCACGCTGGTTCTGTTTCGTGACTTCCCCGATGTGCCCGGAAGGTGAGATGGGGGACGTGTACGTCAAGGACGTGAAGCAGTACGCGAACATGGTCTACCCGGTCAACACGATAGACCCTGCGTAGTGGCGATTTTGTTGAAGTGTGTCAGCGGCACTTACCTGGAGATACAGCCAGCGGGTGACACCTGGCAGCAAGAGGAGCTGGAGTTCTTCTTAGAGGGACATGCCGAGAGCATCGGCACACTCCCCGCAGAAACCGGGTCACGCGACCAGTTCCTCATCTTCGCCAATCAAGACCGGGAGCGCGACAAACTCCCGGTCAATCATCTCGCGACCGGGTACACCGGAAAGAAAGTGCGCGGCCACGTCATCGTGGTCAAACAGAGCGAGATCGAAGGTTGACTCTTGCATCCGCACATTCTAGAAACTAGGCTACGCACAAACCTCTGAAAATACGCCCCGAACGCCCGTAACCTCACCCGTTACGGGCTGTTTTCACATTCTGAATGAGGACACATGCCCCTGAACCTGAACTTGCCCGTCAGTCCGCAAGAGTTCGTGGACGCGATATTCAGCCGTGCCAGCACAGGCTATGTCTGCGTCGTTGAAGTCCCCGACCAGCCGTCCCAGACGTACAAGCAACGCTGGGAGAACCCGCTCTCGAACTATCTCGCTATTTATCCCGGCTACGCACCCAGAGTCAACGAGGTTCTGCGCGAGCCAGTCAATCATCCTGCCGCAGCGTTTCAGTTGAACGCGTCGGACTGGTACTTCTGTCCGAGCGTCTTCAGCGAACGCAACCGTCGCCGCACAGCCGTTGTCTCAGCCAGCACGCTCTGGATAGACTGCGACGACCCAGACGGCCCGGACCCCAACACGTTCGACCCGAAGCCCAGCATCATCGTCGAGTCGTCGCCCGGTCGCTTTCACTGTTACTGGCTGCTCAACGAGGCTCTCAGTGCCGTCAACGTCGAGCATATGAACCGTCGCCTTTCCTTTAACTATGATGCTGATCGCTCAGGGTGGGATGCTGTGCAACTGCTGCGGCTCCCGTACGGCATCAATTCAAAGAAGGCAAACGATCTCTGGTCGGTGCGCGTCACAAAGTTCATGCCTACGCTGCGCTACGACCTCGACGCCTTTGAACATCTGCAATCCCCTCTCGATCCGACAGCCGCGAGCGATACGGTGGTGCCTTTACCCCGTGAGCCACGCGACCCCGACGACATTCTCTCGACCTACGAGACAAAGCTGTCGCGCTCATTCAAGAAGGTACTGGAAGAACGACAGGCAGACCGCTCTCGTGCGCTCTGGTTTCTGAGTCACGAGTGCTACCGGGCCGGGATACCCGTCGAGTCTGCGTACTGGTTACTCAGAGGCACACCGAATGACAAGTTCAGCGGACAGCGCAGCGGGGGAGACGAAGCACTCTGGCGTGACATTCTCGCAGCGTATCAAACCGCTGCCGTTGTCTCGTCGGACGATGGAGTCATCAACAAGATCCATCGGCTGCTGACCGGGAAGATGAGCCGCATCGATAAGTATCACGGCATCAGCGGCACGGTCTTGAATGACATGGAACAGTCCGGGAAGTTCTACCAGACCGACCGCAACGAGTTCTATTACCTGCAAGCGAGCGCAGAAGGCACAGCACGCATGATTGAACTGAACGTCAACGACACGGGTCTGAAGAGGCTGCTCGGGCTGTCATACGGCCTGAATGCGACACTCGCAGAGTATAAATACGTCGCGTCCGATCTCGAAGTCAGAGCGGGTCGCGACCCCGCTGTCACCACCCACCGTCTCGCCTACTTCGACACGCGAACCATGACGCTCTACGTCAACCGCTTCGACGGGACGATGTTCAGGCTCGACGGTAGCACAGTCGCAACGCTTCCCAACGGCACTCACGACGTACTGTTCATCGACCCACCCGGCGCGTCCCCACTTCCTAATCTCCCGGTCGGACTCCCCGAGCCGAGTGCTGAAAAGTGGAAAGAGTTTGTGCTGTCGTGCTCCAACATTACCGCGCCACCCGGCGAGCATGAAGGCATCGGCAAAGAAGGTGTGCAGCACATCATGATGTCATGGATTGCCGCGCTCTACTTCAAAGAACTCTGCAAGGTCAAACCGATCCTGTTTCTGCACGGCGAACCGGGTAGCGGTAAGACTGCGAGTTTCAAAGGGATGGGGCAGACGCTACTCAGCCCGACCTGGATACCGACCCAGAAGCCAGCGAAAGAAGAAGACTTCGACCACGCCGTCAGCACAGCGGATTTCGTCGTCTTCGACAACGTGGACAGCTACGTCCCCTGGCTGACCGACAAACTCGCGCTCGCAGCCACGTCGTACACCGTCACCAAGCGCAAACTCTACACCAACAACGATCAGTGGCGAGCGACCATCTCAACGTATGTCGGACTGACTGCGTTCTCCCCGAAGTTCCGTCGTCACGACGTTGTGCAGCGGATGATTCCCATTCGCGTCGAGCCGTTCAAAGACGCCCTGATCAACGAGCACACCATCTACGAGCGGATTGTCACGCACCGTTCGGCACTCTGGATCGAACTCCTATCGATGCTGCAATCGACAGTCGCGATCCTCAAAGCGCGTGGGCTGAATACGTTTTACTGGGCCGGAAACCTACGTCTCGGTGACTACTCAGTCATCATGTCGCTACTCGGTGAAATCCTCGAAGTACCGCCCGAGCCAATCATCAAATACATCCAGACGATGCAGGCAAAAGAAACCGTCGAAGACGATATCGTGACCGACGCATTGCTGGCCTGGTTGTCGAACGCCAACAACATCAATCGCGTCGTCACGCCCGACACGCTGCACCTCGAACTGACCTCACTCAATCAAGGCAACGAAATCCGCAAGCGTTTCCCGACGCCGAAGGGTCTGAGCACCCGGCTCGGTCAACTCGAATCCAGCCTCCCAGCACAGGGCATCGTCATGGAACGGGTCAGCAAGAAGCCCAGCCCGTGGCGGTTCCGCCTGCTCGATGACGGGCCTGAAATCTAGGCGCATCGTTTTAGCAGTATCTAGTATACTTTAGTGGAAAGGAGAGACTATGACGGACGCCCTCAACGACCTGACCAAGAACGATCCCCGAACCGAGGAACAACTCCTGACGCGAGCCGTCCTCAAGGCCGACCAGCGGCGGGAAGCAGTATTAAAGGAAATGCAACCGCACCTCGACCGCAGCTACGCGCAGGGACGCATCGACGAAGCACGCCGACACTATCAGGACGCGACGCAAGCACTGGCGGACTACAAGGCACGGCTCAAGAGCAGCCAGATCCCCAGCATCGACCTCTCACCCCGTCACGAGCCAAACGAGTGAACGGTCATTACGACCCGATGCGCTCAACCGATGTCGAAGACGCCGAACGTGCCAGCACCGCAGTAGTCGTCGCGATCACCCGTCGCAACGACGAACCCGGTCTGGTACTCAACTACGAGATACCGGAAGAAGACGCTGGCCCCACGATTGGCTTTATGAATCTCAACGAGGAGCAGCAAGAGGAACTGATCCAGTTCGCTCAGAAAATGCTCCGCGACAACTGGAGGGACGAGCGCGTGAAGTGGCTCGACGATATTCCGGCAACACCCTTAGACCAGGCCCTTCTTGAACGCGCTTTCGAGAACGTCCACGCGACATGGGATTACCGTATGGCCGCGACTGTGCTCTACCTGCGCTACTGTGCGCCGGGTCCGCGCCCGACGCAGACACAGGTCGCAGTCAAGCTGGGTCTGACCAAGCAGCGCATCAGTGCCATCGAATCGAAAGCCCTCTTTGAACTGATGAGTCCAATCCTCGACGTATTCAGAGAGGAAATCTCCCCGAATACCCGGCTGGGATTCGCACTCGCCAAAGAGTTCGAAGCCAAGAAACGCTACGCGGAGATGGTTCGGCAGGGCAAGATCGGCGTCAAGCGCGTCGGCACCGCTGTCTGATGCCGCCTAAAAAGAAAGCCCCGCCAGTCGTCAGCGTACTGTCACCGCCGATGGTGCGTCTCGAATTTATCAACGCGGTCGGTGGAGTCACCGAGATCTTCAACTACGACTTGCCCCTGATCGAAGGCTTCTACTGCGACCAGTGCGACTCGCTCACCGAAGAACTGAACGACGAACTCCGCTGCCGACGCTGCAACGAAGCCGTCGAGCCACTGACCTACCTGCTCTGCGTCTGCGGCAAGGAGACGTTGATCTCGGAGTTCGACTCTCATTTCTCGGACACGCACATCGTGGGACTCTGATGATCGCCGAGATGAAGGTCGTCCTGACCTTCGATCAGCTTGCGGCACTCCTTGAGTCGTCGCCGTTCTTTCGTGAGGAAAGCCTCGCACGTGGCATACCCGCCGACGCGAAGTTTGTTGTTCTGGACGTATCGGTAAAGTATTGCCTCGACACGAGAGACGACCTGGAACGTCTGGTTATACAGGTGCGTGCCGAATGAAGAAGCTGCCCCGGCTTCATCTCAACGGAAGTCACTACGACGCCCTTACCGAAAAGCCCCGGTCGTGGATGCTCCAGTATTACGCGGTCGGCCCACGCTGCG
>Ga0105091_10000526_pt1 | contig 16041 bp, 12 predicted proteins | sample PPLLak1March2015_FD_87022 | JGI IMG/M metagenome (GOLD analysis project Ga0105091, IMG submission 87022) | Freshwater sediment microbial communities from Prairie Pothole Lake near Jamestown, North Dakota, USA - PPLs Lake P7 Core (1) Depth... | ecosystem: Environmental > Aquatic > Freshwater >... | reverse complement strand
ATTTAAAAAATCGACCGCCTGCGTCAATGACCCCACCCCGTAAACATCCAAATCCGCCACGACCGCCGCCTCGGCCGCGTTATCCAATGGCACGATTATCCCCTTAAAGCCCGCCGCCTTTGCTGTCATCGCCATGCTCAAAATCCCATTTACCGGCCGCACCCTTCCATCGAGAGCCAATTCGCCTATGATGACAAAATCTTTTAAAAGCGAGCTTCCGAAAACGTTTTGTCCCAGCAGTATCCCCAGCGCAATCGGCAAATCGAATGCCGGCCCTTCCTTTTTTATGTCCGCCGGGGCGAGATTTACCAGTGACTGCGTTTTGGGGTATTTATATCCGCAATTGACAATCGCGCTTCGCACCCGTTCGATGCTTTCCTTCACCGCCGCATCCGGCAGGCCCACAATCAGCGTCTTCTCGAACCCGCCACGCGCGACATCCACCTCAACCTCGCAGATTATCCCCTCTATCCCCTCAAGCGCAACGCTATACAATTTAGCCAGCATATCTTTCCTCTCTTAATCACAAGTTGTGACCGCCTCTTTAGTAAAGAAGTCATTTTAAGAAAGCATCATATACCCCGCAAGCATTTTAATTCCGGCTGACACTCTTTTATTAAAGCAAACTCGATTTATTATCTTCTCTGCAATAAATCAGTATCAAATAACGTCTGAACTCCTGAACTTTGAAATAACCGTATTTTAAGGGGTCGATTATGACTAAAAAAATAATTACAGGTATTACCGCCGCTGTTTTATTAATAACAATGGCTGCCTTAGCGGCACAGAAAGTAAAGGATAAGTCAGCCGACAAGCCAAAAATAGATGAAAACGCCGCTAAAGCCGAAAGGCCCGTGCCTCTGCTCGACCAGCTAAATGACGCTTACAAAGCCAACGACAAGCAGAAGATGGGCGAAATCATCAACAAGATGATGGAACGCAGGGAAAAGATGAAGGAAATGGCAAAATTCAACAAATGGCATAAATGGGCGCACCGCAAAATGGCCCGCCAGATGGCTCCCGGCTGGGGACAAGGTCCAAATCAGGGCTCACCAATGCCCGGACCTCACATGCAGCAATTTCAAAATCGATGCTGTCCCGGCTGCGGCATGCCTAAACAAAACCGTATGCCTGGACAAGGTTGGCAAAAGCAAGGCTGGGATGGTGAAGGCCGGCAGAATTTCGGCCCAAGGCAAGGTGCTTTCAATATGCAGCCGGATCAATTGGATATGCCTGGCAGGGAAAAAATGAATATCCCGCCTGCAGACTTGGGATGGTAACTATTTAAAACGATTATTAACCTCCTATCCATGAGTTTTTAGCTTTGGCTGTGTGTCCTAAAACGACTCACAGCCATTTTTTTTTGCTGGCGGAATCTTCTTTTCCTTGCCCGGCAATTAACATTTTGATATTGTCAATACTCGTGAAATGAAAAAAAATGTCATTTCGACCGAAGCCCCGATCTATCGGGGCGAAGCGGAAAAATCTTAATTTAGGATGATACCGGCATGCAAACAAAATGGGCGATTATAATAATATCTCTTTGCCTTTTCACAAGCTGTCAGCAGGCACAACAGAACAAAAAAAATGAATTTAAGATTAGCAAAACAGCTCTACAAGACAAAATAAAAGGCGGCTGGCTCGGTAAGACCGCCGGCGTCTGCGCAGGCGGACCGACCGAATTCAAGGCCAAAGGCAAAATGTTCACCGGCCCAATAAATTTATATCCGAATATGAATGGCGGCTTCAATCAGGACGACATTTATGTCCAGATAACCTTCATCGAGGCGATGGACAGAAAACTCAATGAGCCAAACGGCATATTCGCCGCGACAATGGATGATTACGGCCAGGCTTTCATGAAAAGCGGCTACGAATTATGGCACGCAAACAAAGTCGGCAGAGAAAATCTTCGAAAGGGCATAAAGCCGCCGCAATCGGGTATGTGGGCAGGCGAAGGTAACCGCTTCAACAAATGCGGAAACGATATCGACTGGCAAATCGAATGCGACTGGGTCGGTCTTATGTGCCCGATGATGCCGATGACGGCTGTAGAGATTAGCGACAGGGCAGCCCATGTGATGAATTACGGCGATGGCGTTTACGGCGGTTTTTATGTCAGCACGATGAATGCTCTTGCATTCGAATATGATGACATTCATAAAATTGTAAGGATGTCAATCGAGGCGATGCCTCGCAAATCGCAGTATTACCAGGTAATCAAAGATGTAATCGATTTCCACGACAAAAATCCCGATGATTTCAAGGCCTGCTGGAAATATATTAACGATAAATATCTAAATACCCTTCTTGATTGCAAAATGGAAAAAGATAATTTCAATATCAACGCGGCCCTTAACGGCGCATTCATAACTATCGGCCTGCTTTACGGCGACGGTGACATCCTCAAGACAATCGAATACGCGACCCGCTGCGGCCAGGATTCCGATTGCAACCCCTCAAACGCCGCTTGTATTGTTGGCGCGATGCTCGGCTACGAAAAACTACCCGCTCAATGGAAAACCAGTATCGAAAAATATCCCAACAGCAAATACAGCCACACCACCTACACTTATAACGACCTCATCAATAGTTCACTGAAGCGCGCCGAAAAGGCAATCCTTCAATCCGGCGGCAAAATTGACGGTGACACTTATATCATCAAACGCCAGTCCATCCGCCAGCCAAAAACGCTCGAACAATACGGCTTCGACCCTGTCCCCAACCCCGATTTATAACGCCTGCCCTCCGTAGCTTTTAGCGAAGGAGGGTGTCTCGGGCATCTTGCCCGCGCTTTTCGTAGCACGGGCTTCCAGCCCGTGCAATTTGCCCTGAGCCGAATTCCGATTAACGAAACGAGCCGCGTACTGTCCGGCGTAGTGAAAACGAAGACGGAACCGCAACTGATAAACGCAACCCCCTAAATTTACCTCCATTTTAGCTTGTATAAGAAGATTCATTTACACCGAATGCTAAATTTGCTATAATATTACCGTTTTGAGGAGCAGTAATGAAGGTTTCAGGAAAAAATGAGGAGATTCTTTTTTGAGACGCATTATATTTGCGATTTTGGTTATCGTTCTTTTCTCAATTCCCTCCCTTGCCAAATACTCCGGCGGCACAGGCGATCCCAATACCCCTTACGAAATCGCAAATGCCACTGACCTGATGACCTTGGCAAATGATACAAATGACTATAATAAATGTTTTATAATGATTTCCGATATTGACCTTGATCCTAATCTTCCCGGCAATCAGGTCTTTAGAAAAGCGGTAATAGGTCGCGATGTTAACGGTTCAAACTTATATTTTGATGGAAGATATTTTAGGGCCGGTTTCGATGGAAATGGCTATAAAATTCTCAACATGACAATAGATACTAATGATGGGAATGATTGTTTGGGGCTCTTTGGGTCAGTTATATATGCCACCAACAAAGAAATCAAAAATATAACATTAGAAAATATAAATATAAGAGGAGGCAATAAAACAAATTTCATTGGGGGATTAGTAGCTTATAATCAGGGCGGGATTATCAGAAATTGTTCATCCAGCGGTGTTATTAAAACTGACAGCAATTCAATGTATTTTGGGGGTTTGATTGGATATAACACCGAGAGCCCGGGCGGCTCGAAGAATAATATCATTGATTGCTGTTCATCCTGCGTTATCACGGGTGACATCAATTCATCTTATTTTGGTGGGATTGCAGGATACAGCAACTACGGCACAGTAGAAAGTTGCCATTCGGATGGAATTATAAAAAATAATGGTATTTCGAGTTACATTGGCGGCTTAATTGGCTTTAGCGCCAGTAAATCTGTAATATTAAATTGTTATTCGGAAGCTAACATTATAGATGCTGCATACCATATGGGCGGTTTAGTCGGACAGAATGACGGAAGCATCATCAATTCTTATTCGACTGGTTATATCAATACTACCAAAAATTTCACAACGCAAAATGTTGGAGGATTAGTTGGACTTAACAATGGCGTGATAGATAACTCTTTTTCTTCAGGTAATGTCAACTTTAATTTCTCATGGTATTCAGGAGGATTAGCGGGTCGCAACAACGGAAATATAAAAAGCTGCTACTCGACTGGAACAGTTTCAGGTTTATATTCATCAAGCAATCTCGGAGGACTTATAGGGATTAGCGATGGCAATATCATTAATTGTTATTCGATTAGCAGCGTCACTGAAGGAGAGACTTCAGCTTATATTGGGGGTTTGGCAGGACACAATAGAGGCAATATTATTAAATGTTTTTCGAGAGGGACTGTGCCTTTTATGCCATACTCGGGTGGATTAGTTGGAGAAGATGACTACACTCCAAAGGAAAATATAATAAGCAGCTATTTTCTTAATAATGCCGGACCTAATAACGGTAATGGAATATCGCTAACTGATGAGCAATTCAAAATGCGGAGCAGTTTTGCTGGTTGGGATTTCATTAAAATATGGTTTACGGAAGAAGGTCTCAATTATCCTGAATTAAAAAGATGTGGTCTTAGTCCCGAGTATTCCGGCGGTTCGGGAGCGGCTAATGACCCTTATCAGATTTCGAACGCGTCCGACCTTCTGAATATGGCAATAGACGTTGGGGTTTATAGTAAATCTTTCGTCCTTACAGCAGATATTAATCTCGACCCGAATCTGCCCGGAAACTTTATTTACCCCGAAGCAGTTATTGCAGCACAAAGTTGGCCGGTTTTTAAAGGTGTTTTCGATGGGGCGGGACATAAAATCATCAACTTGACAATTGACACAAATGGAATGAATACAAATTACCTGGGGCTATTCGGAAATATTTGGTGCATTAGCATTGAAAATGTTAATCTGGAAAATGTAAATATTAAGAGCGGATGGCTTTCAAAGTATATCGGTGGATTAGTTGGTTATAACTGGGCAAACGAAATTTACAATTGCTCTTCAACTGGAAATATCATAGCAGGTGAAACTTCCTGGTATATAGGCGGCTTGATAGGAGCAAGTAAAAGCAGTCATGTCACTAATTGTTTCACCGAATGTAATATTTTTGGGACAGGTAATCTGGGAGGTTTAATAGGTTACGATTATGAAAGTTTTGTAACAAATTGTAATTCAAAAAGTAATATTTCGAATTATTTCCGAAATAGCGGATCCGGTTTCGGCGGATTAGTAGGTTATGCAGAGCACAGCAATATCAATCATTGCTTTGCGACAGGAGATGTAAACGGAGATGCCTATGTTGGAGGATTAGTTGGCTATCAAAGCGGCGGGACTTCATATTGTTATGCAAGTGGAAAAGTTTCAGGCCGTTTTGAAATAGGAGGGTTAGTTGGAAACAAAGAGGGAGGAATTATCAGTAATTGCTATTCGACATGTTCGGTTATTGGAGGGGATTGGTGCGCTGGACTTGTAGGAACAAATTGGGGCGGCAATATAGATAATTCTTATTCGACTGGAAATGTAAGCGGATATTCGAGTATCGGAGGTTTCATTGGAGTAAATAATGAGGGCATAATAAGAAATTGCTATTCGATAGGTGAAGTTAATTCCAGTTCGGGGGGGGGATTTGCAGGGTATAATTATGCTACAATCATAAATGATTTTTATCTTATCAACAGCGGACCAGATAATAATTTAGGGGAGCCGTTAACGGATCAGCAAATGAAACAAAAGGCAAGCTTCATCGGCTGGGATTTCAATGATATTTGGACAATCAAAGAAGCAATTACTTATCCGAGATTGGCATGGGATAATTCAATTCAGTTTAATATTGTTTTAGACTCAAACTGGATGTATCAGAACATGCCCAATAAAGATTATTCATCTATAATGGCACAAATTAGTGATATAGATGATCCCTGTGGAAATAGCAGTTATATGTATTATTGGTCGATTGAATTGCCGGATGATGTAAATGTAGGACCAAGAGGAGGCTTTGGTGGTGTGCCATCAACCGCATTACCGAAATTCCCCATTAGTGCCCGGGGATGTGACGTGCCATTTTCGATTTCGGATTCAGGCCAAACATTCAAAGTCATCTGTGAAATAGTCGGCGATCGATACGGCAACACTGGTCGCGCCGAAAAGGAATTTGCGATTGCCCTGCTCGGGGATACTAATAATGACGGCGTGGTAAATATAGCAGACAGGTCGATAATTAACGCTTTTTGGCGAAATGGCTCGGCCGGGGCGTTTACATTAAAGGATTGCGACATTAACTGTGATGGAGTTGTAAATATCGCTGACCGCTCAATAGCCAATTCCATCTGGCGCGGCGCCCTCGGCACAAATTACGTTTCCACCCCCTGCCCTTTGCGATAACACCTTCACCGATGCTGGTTGGGTATTGCGGCGGGACAGACCTCACCGCCGATGGATTTGTTGATATCCTGGATATCGCTGAATTCTCTGAAAACTGGCTGCAGGGAATCTAAATTTTCGAGATACGAATCACGAGTCACCAGCGACGAAAAATTATCGCCAGTTATTCGGATAGAAGATTTTTGCGGCGGGGATATTGAACTTCATCGAGAGTGTCTCGACGAGTGCCTCTGCCCTTTTAATCTGTGAATTTGTCGGTTTGACCGTCTTGCCGTCTGCCACAAGGCAAACTCGAATCGTCCTGCTCGAACCGTACCATGTGTGGTCCGGTATCACCGACCATTGCTTTTGCCATTTTTCGCTCGTCAGAATCTGGCCGTCATTGCCGCCAAGCCCGTTGCATATTATAAATGGACAATGTATGTCATCAGAATTGGCCAACCCCGAAAGCGATGAGAGCTGGTCGATATTTCCCGCCTTTGTCCCGCTGAAATAAATCTCAACACTTTCCCATCTGCCCGGCACCTGCGTCACGCGCGAATCAATCGCCTGCTGTATCGGGTCAAGCCGGTAATAAGTCGAAAGACAGAACGGCCCCGCTGACGGCGGATGATTTCCAAGCGCCATCAAAACGACAGCGCCTGTCGTCATAGAGACCAGCAGCACCACCAGAACTCTGGTAACTCTGGGTCTGTCCTGAGCCTGTCGAAGTACCTGGTTTGACATAATTACCAACCCGCTAAAAAAATCAATAATGACGCGACCACTTATACAATCATTGATACATAGTTTCATCGGCTCACCTTTACCCGCGGCTATAAAAATTTTTGCGCAATTTATTAAATTATTTAAAATAAAATTACCCATTCCAACTCGCTTTTCCATTTAGTTGAAAAATTCTTGACTTACCGCTTATAACTGTTAAAAAATACCTTTTGGTCGCGATTGTGCTTTCAGCCAAAAGCCCGGTAATCGCCAGGCGCTGTGTATCGATTCCGGCCAACGTCCAATAAAAACATGAGGTGAAAATGGCTTCCAAATACCGCCCTCTGACCCCCGATGAAATATCAAAACTAACTGCACAGGGCTGCACCTGTTCCGACTGGTCAAAAGTCCAGGTCGCCGATGCTTTTAATCCACAGCGTGTAAAAACAACTTTTTTTTCAGGCGATATCCGGCTGGGTCTCTTCGAGAAAGATGTTCAATTTGAAGGCGGTCTTGTCCGTCCCTCCGGTATCTCCAATGCCGTCATTCACAATTGCGAAATTGGCAATAATGTCTATATCAATGAAGTCAAAAGCTATATCGCAAATTACCGGATAGAGGATGATGTTGTAATTGAAAATCTCGACCTGCTCATCGTGGAGGGTAAATCAACTTTCGGCAACGGCTCCGAGTGCGCTGTAATCAATGAGGCAGGCGGCAGGGAAGTCCCTATTTACGATAATCTTACAGCCCAGCTAGCGTATGTTATCGCACTCTATCGCCATCGACCCAAACTAATCGATAAACTGCGTGCAATGATTAATCAGTATGCCGCCTCTGTATCATCCTCAATGGGGCTAATCGGCGCAGGCACTAAAATTTTAAATTGCAGAACCATTAAAAATGTTTGCATTGGTCCGGCCGCAACTATCGAAGCCGCAAGCCGGCTCGAAAACGGTTCCATCAATAGTTGTCCCCAGGACCCCGTTTATATCGGACCTGGCGTCTTCGCCCATAATTTCATTGCCTGCTCCGGCTCTAAAATTAGTGACGGCGCAATCCTTGCCCATTGCTTCGTAGGCCAGGCAACCGAACTGGCCAAACAATATTCCGCCGAAAACTCCGTCTTCTTTGCCAATTGCGGCGGCTTCCATGGCGAGGCCTGCTCTATCTTTGCCGGCCCTTATACCGTCACGCATCACAAATCAACCCTTCTTATCGCCGGTTTGTTTAGCTTCCTAAACGCCGGCTCAGGAACCAATCAGAGCAACCACATGTATAAACTCGGCCCCGTTCATCAGGGTATCGTCGAACGCGGCTCAAAAACCGCTTCAGATTCATATATGCTCTGGCCCGCGAAGGTCGGCGCCTTCACCGTGGTTATGGGCAGGCACTATCGCAACTCCGACACCTCCGATTTGCCTTTCTCGTATCTCATCGAGCACGAAGATGAAAGCGTCCTCGCCCCCGGCGTTAACCTTCGCTCGGTCGGCACCCTGCGTGATGCCAGAAAATGGCCCAAACGCGACAAGCGAAAAGACCCCAAAAAGCTCGACCTCATCAATTTCAAACTTCTCAGCCCCTACACCATTCAAAAAATGCTAAACGGCCTTGATATCCTCCGCACACTCAAAACCACCAGCGGTGACTCAAGCGATTACTTCACCTATCACAGCGTCAAAATTAAAAATGAAGCCCTCGAAAGAGGCATCAAATTCTATCAGATAGGGACCGATAAATTCCTCGGCAACTGCCTCATCCATCGCCTGAATGGCAAACAGTTCATAAATGTCCAGCAGCTTCGAGCGGTCTTAAAGCCCGAAACAGAAATAGGAACAGGAAAATGGATTGACCTTGCAGGCATGTTTGCGCCTGAATCCGTTATCAATAAAATCCTCGATGACATCGAATCCGGCACACTTTCCACCCTCGACCAGATTACCGCCGCCTTTACACAGGCCCACGAAAGCTACACGCAATACGAATGGGCCTGGGCCGCAAATGTCCTCCAGCAGCGGCTCGGCAAAACCATTGATGCAATGAGCCCCGCAGACATCATTGATATGACCAATAAATGGAAATCTGCCGTCATCGAGCTCGATAATGTTCTCCAGGCCGACACCAAAAAGGAATTTACAGCCACCGCCCAAACCGGCTTTGGAATCGATGGCAATATCGCGGATCGCGCCGCTGACTTCGCCGGCGTCCGCGGAACCTTCGAGACAAATTCCGTCGTTAAGGAAATCAGGCAGCACATCGAAACTAAAACCCAGCTCGCCGACGAGCTTATTCGCCGTGTACAAAAAATAAGTTGAACTAAACCCAATACCCTAACCCAATGCCAAAAGGAGGACACTATGAGAGTTATCATCCAGCCGGATTATTCAGGCGTTTCCAAATGGGCCGCCGGCTACGTAGCAAAAAAAATCAGCGAGTTCGGCCCCACCGCTTCGAAGCCCTTTGTCCTTGGTCTGCCGACGGGCTCATCGCCGCTCGGTATGTATAAAGAGCTCGTTAAGCTCAACCAGGCCAAAAAGGTCAGCTTCAAAAACGTCATCACCTTCAACATGGATGAATACGTAAATATCGCCGAAGACCACCCCGAACGCTATCACTCCTTTATGGGGAACAATTTCTTTAAGCACTTCGACATTACAAAAGAAAACTTTAACATCATCAACGGCAACGCCAAAGACCTGCCCGCCGAATGTGAGCAATACGAGAAAAAAATGAAACAGGCCGGCGGCATAGAACTTTTCCTCGGCGGTATCGGACCCGATGGCCACATCGCCTTTAATGAGCCCGGCTCGTCACTGGCATCGCGCACCCGCGTCAAAACCCTCACCCAGGACACCATCATCGCAAACTCGCGCTTTTTCGATAATGATGTCAACAAAGTCCCCAAGACCGCCCTTACTGTCGGCGTCGGCACCGTTATGGATGCACGCGAGATAATGATTCTCGTCAACGGCCACAACAAAGCCCGCGCCCTTTGGCACGCAATCGAAGGCGCTGTCAATCACCTCTGGACCATCAGCGCACTCCAGCTGCATCCCAAAGGCATCATCGTCTGCGATGAGGCCGCCGTCGAAGAGCTCAAGTACGGAACAGTGAAATACTTCAGGGACATCGAATCTGCCAATCTCAATCCCGCCTCACTGATTTAATTGAAATATCGGCAAAATTTACAATAAGGCACGGCCGCAGACCGTGCCTTATTTTAATTTATAATGTCCCCACAACTTTTTATGAACAATTTCTCAATCCCCCTGAAATCTTTATAAACTTCCAATATTTAGTGTTGTTAAATATCTTAATTATTCGATAATAATAATGTTTCTATATTCGCTATCTTGTTTTAACGTCCTATATAGCTTTTTTGAAACGGGAAATAAAGAGAGGTAAATTCGTGCCCAAAAGACACCCATTCACCGTTCATGACGGATGCACCGCCGGTACACACCTGCCCAGCCGTTCAAAAATTACAGCTCTCCAGCTCGATATCTTCGATAAGCGCCTTGATTTCAAAATCGCCGCCGCAGGCACTGCGCGACTTGCCGATATCGTCCCTCCGGCCAGAATAATCTGTGATAAAATTGTCGATACCGCAATCCAGCAAATCCGCTGCAGCGGCAATTATATCCCCTGCATCAAAGGATGCTCGGCTTGCTGCAGTTATCTTATTTCACTGTCTGCTCCCGAGGTTTAAAAGAGAAATTTTCTGCAATCAAAAACATCATGAAAATTTTACAATGAGAAAATTTCTTAATGCCGCAAAACGCATCATGAGAAATCTGCCCCCCAATGAGGGATTAGCTTGTCTTTCAAATTTAAATAATACCGCAGAATTGAAAAATCTTTCCGATTGGTATGCCGGCCTTTATCTCACATGTCCCTTCCTTCGTAATAATAAATGTTCAATTTATATGCAAAGACCATTCGTCTGCAGAGAACATTTTGTCAGCGGTTCACCGCAAAGCTGCTCTCAAAAATCCGGCGGCGGAAAAATTATCGAAATCCCCGTTCAGATGGGAAACGTCCTGTGCAAATTAAGCAAAGAACTCACCGGGGTTGGTGATTGCGTAATAATGCCGCTTGCTTTTGCCTGGCAGGATGTAATTAAACAGATTGGCAGGCGTTCCTGGCCCGCCGAGATTCTGGCAGCCCTCTTTGCTAAAATTGTAAAGGAATCGGTTGGTGTAGGGCTGTTAAAAAACACAATACTTACAATTTGAGATTGCTTCGCTTCGCTCGCAATGACATGATAACGACATATTGTCATTGCGAGGAGCGAAGCGACGAAGCAATCTTAACTTTTTCAACAGTCTCGGTGTCCCCCTTTATACTTAATTTAAAAAATAGCAATAAAAAAGCCGGGCACCTTTTGGGTAACCCGGCTTATTTTTTTAAACTACTCAATTTTACTTCGGAGCAGACTCCACCGTCTTTTTCGGTTCCGGCGGTTTTATTTCCGATGGCTTTGATTGGCTGCCAGGTGTCCCCGGCCTCGAAGGCCTCTGCATCATCGGCATCCTTGGCTTGGGCTCTTTGCCCGGCGGGTATACGATATTCGCATCCGCCTTTGTCTTTTCCACAAACTTCATCAATCCTTCTTGTTTCTTCTGCTCGCTCATATTTTTAATAATATCCGGTTTTGCTTTCTCAAACGATGTCATTCCCGCTTCCTTGCGGTCTGTCACCTTGATAATATGATATCCGAACTGCGTCTCGACTATATTGCTTACCTCTCCGACCTTCATCGCAAACGCCGCGTCTGAAAATTCCTTCACCATTGCGTCTTTTCTGAAAAATCCCAAATCGCCGCCGTTTGCCTTTGACGGGCAATCCGAATTTTCCCTGGCAAGCTGTGCAAAATCCCCGCCCGCCTTTACCTGCTTAAGCAGTCCTTCAATCTTCGCCTTCGCGGCCGCCTTATCTTCTGGCGTCGCCGTCGGCGCAACCTTCACCAATATATGGCTCGCCTTGACCTGCTCCGGCTGATTAAAGTCCTCTTGGTTCTCTTCATAATAAGCCTTCGCGTCGGCATCGTTTACCTCTGCCGCAGGCGGAAGCTTCTCATATCCCAGCATCTTTTTAACCTTGTCCTTCACTTCGTCCATTGATTGACCCTGGGCCGTAATTGCCTCTTTGAGCTGTTCAACAGTTGTGCCTCTCTGTGTGGCAATCTCATTTAATCTATTATTCACATCCTCATCGGTAATCTTTATCCCTTTGCTCTTGATCTGGTCATCGAGCAGCTTTTCTATTATCATGCTCTCCAGCACCTGCCCATGAACCTGTATCTTGTACTGGTCAACCATATTCGGCGGAATCTGTGCCGCAGCTCTTTCCATAAAGCTATTGACCTTCGCGTCAACATCCTTTTCCATAATGTCCACGCCATTAACTGTCGCTGCCACGCCATTGCTCTCCGTAATATTCGGCTCAATCGCCTTAACCGTGGGCATAACTTCCGGCTTTGCCTCTGTCGCCTCTGCCTTGACCTCTGCCTTTACTGCTGTCTCTTTAGCGGGCGCAGTTGTTTCCTGGGCCGCCTTGGTGTCCTTGGGCTCAACCTTCACGTCCTTTGCGCCTTTGGCCGCCCCAAAAACCAGACCTGCTGACAGGCATACCAGCAGTAAAACCAGCTTAACCTGAACCTTCATAAATTATCCTTTCGTGGGAAAATAAAGTTTTATATATTACTAGTTTAAACCCGTAGGGTTAAATTACAGAAGCGTAAGTCTCCCATAATAATTACACGATGTCAATCCTACGCTTTCGATAAATATTATGTTCTGGCCATTGTGTTAAGCTTTTCCGCATCCTAAAGCATCTAAAACTTGACACTCTCGCTACTTATGTTATTCTTTGTGGCACGGGCTTCCAGCCCGTGTTTTGCAGTTTAATGTTAGCTGTTCTGGCACGGCTTCCAGCTTGCCTCGGCGAAGCGTAGCGAGACGGGCCGCCCGTGTCTGGATTTAAATCGAAAATTGGCAATCGACAATGTGTCTTGGTGGCAAAAAAATGACTTTTCCCAACCATACATCAATTAAATCAGGCACAATAACCATCCAGCCCCGCTATAGCGAGACCGACCAGGGCGGCGTAATCCATCACGCCGTTTACCCCGTCTATTTCGAAATGGGCCGCACCGAGCTGCTCCGCGCCAACGACCTTGCCTATAAGGACCTCGAAGCCGCCGGCGTCTTTTTCGTCATTGCCGAGCTTCGCGTTAAATTTCGCCGGCCGGCCTTTTACGATGAAAAGCTAACGCTCGAGACCACATGCACCAACGTCACGGCCAGCAAAGTCGAGCATAGTTATAAGCTCATCAGGCCCGATACCGGCATAGTCTTAGCCGAAGGCGAAAGCACCCTCGCCTGTGTCGATTCACAAGGCAAAATTCGCCGCATGCCAAACTTCATGTTTCCTGACGAAAGTCAGGAAACATAAAATTAAAAATTAAAAACTAAAAATTAAATTCATGATTAACTTTGGAATCACAGAACAGAAAAAACAGGAACTCCAAAGGCGCATGCTCAAATGCGGCCTGTTCGAAAAAGATTTAGAAGAAAGATTCGTCAAAAGCGGCGGTTCCGGCGGCCAGAAAGTCAATAAAAGCTCCTCCTGTGTTTACCTGAAACATATCCCCTCAGGTCTGTCCGTAAAAATCCAGGAAAGCCGCAGCCAGCCGCTTAATCGTTATTACGCCAGAAAAAGATTGTGTGAACTTCTTGAAAATAAAATGTTAGCCCTCCAAAGCCCCCAGGCCAGAAGAATTGAAAAAATCCGAAAGCAAAAAGACCGTAACCGCCGCCGCTCATCATAAAGTTTTAATCGAAATCGAATCCGTGTGAATCCGTGGTTAAAAATTCGTGTTAAATTCGTGTTAATTCGCGAAGCCCTGCGTAGTCCCCTAGCTTAGTTATGCAGAGCAGAGCGGAGCAAAACTGCGGGGGTGGTTTAAAAATTGTGGTTATCTTTGTGTCTTCGTGTCTTTGTGGTTAAAAAAACGGGACGCTGATTTTATCCCTCTTTAAATATCTATCATGTCCCTTTAACCTTCGAAATTGACTCCAAGCCAAATTCTTTGGCTAAAAGGCGTGCAGGCCTTTTGAGGCCATTTGGCCTTTGGGTCTCAGCGTCCCCATTTCTTTCATTAATTTTTACGCCCCCAGTAGCTTCGTGTTTACTTAAATTTTTGTTGAAGAATCGTATTTCTAATTTGTAGTTAATTTAACAGTGTAATCTGTGACAGGAAGCAATGCGACAAGCCCGTTTGTGGTTTAATTTTTTTTTCTCCGCGATCTCAGCGAGCTCTGCGGTAAGATGTGTGCGCAAAAAGAAAGGCAACAGGTGCAGATACTGGTATTGTCCCGCTTTAAGATTATGTCCCTTCCGGGCTGCTCATGACCTTTGGCCTTTTAAGGCCCTTGGTCCTGCAAATGCCGACCCTTCCGGGCAACTGGCCTTTCGAGGCCTTTGGCCTTTGGAACCTTTCAGCGCCTGTCTTGTTGCCTTCTATTACAATTACGGCCGTCCCGCCTTCATGTTTTCTGAATACTGAATGAAAAATAAGATTAGCCGCAAAAAGGCGCAAAAATATCACTTGGTGACAATTTTGTGCCGTTGGTGCGCATAAAAAAAGCAGAGGTGCAGGACGCTGAATTTCAGCACAGCCCATTTTCTGTACCTAAGAATTTTCAGGGCTTTGGGCCTTTCAGGCCTTTCGGCCTTCAAGACTTTCTTCCCCTTACTCCTTTTTTCAGCGCCCTCCCGTTCTGCTCTAAATTATTACGTCCCCACTGTCCCCATGTTCCTGAAAACAATTAAATATACAAAAATTCGAATTCCGTGTTATTTTAAATCTCTGTGTTCTCTGCCTGCCTCGGCGTAGCCTTTAGCGAAGCCGGGTGAACTCTGTGGCTAAATGTTTCTTTGTGTCTTTGTGTCTTCGTGGCGCAAAAAAAAAGGCAGGAGTTGCAAGACGCCAAATTCAGCACAGCCGTGCTTAAGACTTTTTCGATACGAACGCATGAACCTTTAATGATTCGGACGAGCCCGTACCTTAAGCCTTTTCGGCGTTGTCGCTTCTGCCTATTAAAGTTTACGTTAGTCCTGTACCCATGTTTCAAAAAAAATAATATTGTGGGGTTGTATCTTAACAAAGCCCTGCGTGCTTTGCGTTCTCTTCGGTGAAGAGTAGATAAAAAAAAGGTAGCAGTGCAGACGCCGGAATTTTAACTCATCTGAGTCAAGCCTTCGAGGGTTTTCGGCCTTTAGGGCCTTTTGTCCTTTCCGGCCTTCCAGCGTTGTCGGCTGCTGCCTACTATATTTTACGTCCCCCCTATACCGGCGGTTTCGAAAAATACCTTTTTTCGAAAAACATTTTATAGGACACCGATCAAATTCTTTATGTCTTTTTTTAGGTAAAAATTCGTGCGTTAGTGTTAAAAAAAAAGGCAGAAGTTACTTACGCTGAATTCACACATTTCTATGTTAGGCCTTGAAAGGTTTAACCCTTTCGGCCTTTCAGCGCTCTCGCTTTCTGCCTGCTTATTCTACGTTTATATCTTTCAAAGTTCATAAGCAAACTGCCTAAAATACCTGCCCGAATACCTACTTTTATTTCGGACCTGTCCTCCGAAGCTTTAGCGAAGGAGGATTTGGTATTTCGAATTTCGAATTAACGCTGTTCGCTATACGCCATATGCTGTCCACTGATAACGAACTACGAGCCACAAGCCACAAGCGACGAATCACGAATTCCCCTTGACATCTAAATTCTTGTAATGGACAATATTAGGGTATATTCCAGGAAACAGCTTATGGAGAAAAAAAATTCCGCAATTCCGGCCGGGTACCCTAAGGGATGCCTAACGCCAATGGAAATAAGTATGGTGTCCCTAATGGCACTAACTTAAGCGTTTTTCAACGTATTTCAGGGTTTCATCATGTTTACAAAAGACGCCTTTCAGAGGAAATTTAAAGGATTTCGTCATTAAAGAACACCATCTT
>Ga0105091_10000525_pt1 | contig 16057 bp, 11 predicted proteins | sample PPLLak1March2015_FD_87022 | JGI IMG/M metagenome (GOLD analysis project Ga0105091, IMG submission 87022) | Freshwater sediment microbial communities from Prairie Pothole Lake near Jamestown, North Dakota, USA - PPLs Lake P7 Core (1) Depth... | ecosystem: Environmental > Aquatic > Freshwater >... | reverse complement strand
CGCGTGTGGACATAAAGTGGGCTCCTGTCGGTTAAAATTAGCCACTTTCAGTAAATCACGAAAGTTGGAGAAGTGCCCGAAAACAGGGGTGCGGGCGTACGCCCGCACCCCTGTTTTCGGGCTTCCCTTAGTAATTCTGTGATTTACTGACTTTATCTTAATCCGCGCAGTTTAACAACGATTTAACGGGGGATTATTGTCTGGTAAATGTCTTGGATACCGATACACTTCCCCTTCTCTATGCAAACCTCTATTTCTTCCGCCTGCGGACCAGGCCCGATACGGCCATCACACCCAGGTATAGCCCAGCGACCGAAGCGCCCCAGGAAAGAAAATTTAAGAAAAAGGTCGACTCGACCATCTTGATTACCATCAGGAAGGGCATGGCCCATCCAAACAGGAGCAGGCCGATGGCGATGAAAAGAAGCGTACGGGGCTTTTCGTCGATCATTGGTACAACCAGCAGGCGACCAGGTGCCCGGGTTCGGGCTCGAAGTCTGGCGGTTCTTTCTCGTCACACAGACCAGCCATGAAATGCGGGCAGCGCGGGTGGAAGCGGCAGCCCGTGGGAGGGTTGACCAAGCTGGGCGGCTCACCGGGAGGCACTTCCTTGAACGTGTCCGCGTTGCGGGCATCCGGATCAGACGTAGCGGCCAGCAAGGCCAGCGTATAAGGGTGAAGGGGATTCTCCAGCAGGCGACGCGTTTCAGCCTTCTCCACCAGCCTCCCGGCGTACATTACGAAAATGCGCGCCGAAAAATATTTCACCGTCGAGAGGTCATGTGTGATATAGATGACCGATAGGTTGTGTTTGGCCTGCAGCGCATGCATCAGCTTCAGAATCTCGACTCGCACCGAAGCGTCCAGCATCGAGACCGGTTCATCGGCCACAATCAGTTTCGGGTCACGGAGCATGGCGCGAGCGATCACCACACGCTGCTGCTGCCCACCGGAAAGCATGTGCGGAAACTTGGGCAGGAAATCATCCGCGGGGTGCAGCTTGACCTCGTCCATCGCCTTTTGGATCCGTCTCAGGCGTTCTTCCTTACTCTTGACGCCGCTGATCACGAGCGGTTCCTCCAGGATGCGCTCTACGCTCATAAAAGGCGGCAATGCTCCATACGGGTCTTGCTGGACGTAACCCACCTCGAAACGATAAGCGCGCAAGGCATATCTCTTGAGGTGGGACAAATTCTTGCCATCGAAGATGACCTCGCCTTTGGTAGGGATGATCAACCCCAGGATGGTCTTCATTAAACTGGACTTGCCGCATCCGGACTCCCCCACAACTGCCACCGTTTCCCCGTGCGCCATCTCAAAGCTAACGTCGTCCACCGCTCTTACGTAACCCGCATGACCGAATCCAAAGCGGCGCAACTCGTACCAGACATGCAGATTGCGGATGGCGAGCAGGGGTTCGGATGTTCCTTCTTCTTTTTCATCCTTTTTCAGTTCGGTCGTCATGCGAACCTCGTTGGTTTGGTCAAGCATGGGATTTCTCCTTTTAATAAATATCGGAGCGGCTTTGCCTGTACTCCACAAAAATGCGATTTGAAAAATTTATTCATCCTTTTGCGTTATCTCGATCTGACGCCCGTCGGGATCCTGCCATATCCTCCGAGTGCGAAACAGGTTTGAAGCCTAGAAGACGAGGATAAAAATCCGTCATCTGTTGGACATGATCGGTAAAGAATGCAATTTCGGTCAGTTTCATGCGCTACTTTTCTCAGGTCGTTTTTCTGTTGCCGAGCCAAAACCGGTCTGCAACCCTTTCAAACATTCCATCATGCCAAGATGGCGGCAATCATGCGTAAGAAAGACCAACAGGTTCAAACGTACTATCTCGATTTTCTTTCTTAATTCTTCATCCACGTTCTCAAGACTTGGATACTTACCATCCAACCGTTCGATGAACTGCTCAATCGCATGGTAGGAATTGCGCAAATAAAGGAGCAACTCATCCCTTTTCGGGATCGGCAGATTTGCCGCGGCTTCGTCGCTCAGACCGGTGCCGACAGTCGCGTGCAGGTCAACGGGAAACCCCCATTTCTGGGCGAGCTCTTGCACCTCCCAGATCTCTTTCCCGTCTCCAAACTCCGGAACAAACAGCGGATTGTAGTTCAGGATAGCGGCTTTGAGATAGTCCGACTCGCGCGCCAGATGCCAGAGATGGAATCCGATCGAGGTGCTATAGCCGTCCGGTTTCCAATTGAGCTGCTCGTCGTCCAAACTTTCAGCCAGGTTCAACACAACCTGGTGTATATCTTTGAAGTTGTGCAAAACATCATAGATGGCCTGAGAAGACATAAAAGATTCCTAAAGCTCTTTTGAAAATTGCTCCCGCCGCCTTGAGCGTTTTTTCAGGCGTGCAACCAGCATTTGACTTTCCGGCTGCCCTTCTCGAACATAGGCGGCTCCTGGTCACATTTCTCGAAGCGGAACGGGCAGCGCGCCGCAAAGCGGCAGCCTGTAGGCAAGTTGACCAGGCTGGGCGGCTGGCCGGTGATGAAGATCGGGTCGGCGTCACTGCGCAGGCGCGGGACGCTGTCCATCAGCATCTTCGAATAGGGATGCAGCGGCGCGGGGAAGAAATCCTTGGCATCGCCTACTTCCACGATCTGGCCGGCGTACATGATGGCAACTTCGTCCGCCAGTTCGCTGGAGGTGGCGATATCGTGCGTGATCAGGATGAAACTTGTGCCAAGTTCATGCTTGATGCGCTTGAGCACGTTCATAATGTTGGCCTGTGTGAGCAGGTCGAGGGCCGAGGTCGGCTCATCGAGCACGATCAGGCTGGGACTGGTGACGAGCGCCATTGCCAAGGCCACGCGTTGGCGCATCCCGCCGCTCAGTTCAAAGGGATAACGGTTCAAAAAATCTTCCGGGACGCCCACATGCCGGAACATGCGTTTGGCCTGCTGCAAAGCTTCGCTTTTGTTAACGCCCAGGTGGATCATGGCAGGTTCCGCAACCTGGTCTCCGACTCGCAACACCGGGTTGAGGGCGTTCATAGCAGCCTGCGGCACGAGCGACATGCCCACCCAGCGCACGTTATGCCGGAATTCTTCTTCGTCTAACGCCATCACGTTTTGCCCCTCCAGGTAGACTTCGCCCGAATACTTTTCAACGTTGCGCGGCAGCAGGCGCAGGAGAGCTTTGGCCAACGAACTTTTTCCGCAGCCGGATTCACCCAGGATCACAACAGCGCGGTTGGCTCCCAGCTCAAAGTCCACGCCGTCCACGGCTTGCACGGTCCCTCGCTCAGTCTTGAAGTGCAGGATCAGATCTTCTACCTGAAGGAGTTTCTGCGGTTTCGTGTTCATATATCTCTCAGCCTGGGATTAAAGACGCGGTCCAGGGCAAAGCCGAGCATGGCAAAGCCCAGGCCGGTGATCATCAAAAGCGCGGCGGGTTCCATGATCCAGTAGTAGTAGCCGCGGTAAAGCGCGCCGTTCGAGTTGGCATCCTGGATGATCTTTCCCCAGGTCGGCAGGACGGGATCGCCCAGCCCCAGCAGGGCCAGGGAGGCTTCCAGGAAAACGAACGCAGGCACGGAGGAGACCAGTCCCGGGATTAGCAGGGGAATCATGCGCGGGATCAGATAGACAAAAATGATGCGCATGTCGCTGGCGCCATAAGCACGCGCCGCTTCGATGTATCCCGACTCCTTGACTTGCAAAAAAATCGAACGGTAGCCTTTGATGGCGCCGGTAAAGATGGTCAACAGGATGGTGGCGCCCAGGATGGTCCATATGCTGCGCGAATAAAACGTCCCGATCATGATCAAAATGGACAGGAACGGCAGAACGAGATTGATCTCGGTGATGCGCTGGATCAACTCATCCACCCAGCCGCCATACCAGGTACCGATGGCTGCGATGACCATTGTCAGCACCAGGGTACCGAGCGAGGCCAGTAACCCAAAAGCAAGCGCAACCGGCGCGCCCCACAGCAACGGTACCACCAGGTCACGGCGTGACTGGTCCGTGCCGGCTAGGCCGTAGACCTGCCCGTGCGAGACGAATTCCACGTTGATATCGGACTCCGGTTCGAACGTGGTGCCAGTGACCAGAAGTTGGTATTGGCCTTTCAACGGGACGTTTGAATCCGGCAGGGAAAAAAGGGCCGGGATCACGTCTTCCGTCTTTAAGCGCGTCCTCAGCTTGTTGTCCTGGGAGAAGCGATAGGTTTGCCTTCCACTAATGGACATATTTGCTACGCGGACCGTCCGTCCGTCAGGCGTCAGCCATTCTATGGAAATGAACGGCTGCTTTTCGCGGTAATTCGAAGTCACATACAGGAGCATTTCCTGAGGGTAAAAATCGTACGTAAAATCGTACGGATAGGATATCGTTATCGTGGAAATCTCCGGGGTATCCTGTACGACCGTCTTTTCCATACTTCCGTCGCTGGTCCGGACGGCAAAGGATTCTGCATATTTTTTGCTGGAAAAAAGGTTGAACCAGGCAGGCGGGGCAAATTTCGGATTTTGATACCATACCTCTTCGCCGCCTCGCCATAAGCGGATCGCCTCCCGGTAGGGGATTTTGATCATCGCGTAAACAGCGGTAACGACCAGCAGTAAAACGAGCAGCAGTCCTATCAATGCAGAAGGATAGTATAGGAGTTGCCGGAAGGAATTTTTGAGTGAGTTCATCTTATTTGCTGCCTACTTTTACCCGGGGATCCACCAGTGCGTAAATGAAATCCAATAGAAAGACAGTGATCGCCAGAAGATAAGCAAAAATGATCGTAGAGCCGACGATAATAGGAATGTCATAAAGACCGATAGCATGGTAAAGCGTGCGGCCTAGCCCCGGCCACAAAAAGACCGTTTCTGTGATCGTTGCACCTGTCCACAGGCCGATGATCAATAGCGCAAAATTGGTGAGGATATTTGGCAAAGTCGGCCGTAAGATATAACGCCGTTCTATATCTCGGGAGGGGAGCCCCTTTGCCTTGGCCATCTCAACATAATCTTCGCTAGAATAGATCAGGAAGAACGTCCTATAGTTGTAGATGCTCAGGAAGAATGAGCTGAGCACGAGAGACGCAGCCGGTAAAACCAAATGCTTAAGCAAATTGAGGGAATACTCGAAAGGGTTTCTTGGCGGCGGAGAATCAACCATCCCGCCAAAGGGAAGAATTTTTAACAAAGCTGCGAAGATCAGGATCAGGAAGATACCGTAAAACCAGGGTGGCACCGCCGAGGTAGGAGAAAGCGTAATAACCAATTTATCCCAAAAATTGCCATAGCGGCGGGACAGGGTAAGCGCTAAGAAGACGCTGGAGAAGAACAAAAAGAGTTGAGAAGTTCCCATCAGGAGCAGGGTGGCAGGCAGCCGTTCCAGCAGAATCAGGCGAACCTGTTTTGAGCCGGAGTCGCTGGTCATGTTGATGGCGCGCCCCAGTTTCAGAGTCAGCGCATTGGAAAGATAACGAAAGTTGCGCACCGCAAGGGGCACGTTGAGGCCCATACGGTCTTCTTCCGCTGCAATCCTTTCCTGGATCAAATTTTGTCGAACACTGGGATCCATTTGCTGTATGGTGGGATTGCCCACGAGGGACTGTGTGACCCGCTCGCGGATTTCACCCCGCATGATTTGATCGACATAGCCCCCCATATTTGCGATCATGATCGTTAGATAAACACCGATGACCACAGTAACAAACAGGGTTACCAGTCGCACAACCACAAAACGGGATGCGCGCAGGAAGGTACTATCACGATAAGTCTTCTTTGCAACTGTATTTTCAGCTGAGGGGCTTGTGGCAATTGCCATGGTTTCCTCGCAATCTGAGCTTCGGACAGGAGAAAGGCAATGCCTTCCTCCTGTCCTTGCTTCAAGCAAAAGATTTGTTTATGGGACAGCCACAAAATCGAACGAGCTGAAGGAGGGGACAGCCACCGGGATCGGCGCGGCTATCACTTCGAGCCTCGCGGAACCGGTCGGCAGTTCAGTGGTCACGTCTGGACCAAGCGTTACCTGATACTGCCCATCACCAAGTGCTTCGGGATCGCCAATGGTTACGATTGCGCCCGTTGCGTCGTAAAGGATGTATTTCACACCCTTGATGTCAGCTTGCGGGTAGGGTTGGTCTTTGAACGATACCATTACATCAAAGACTGCTTCCTCACCGGCTTTCACCTGTCCTGGCCCATCGATGACAGTCGTTGCCATTTGTGGTTCGCTGAATCTTGACCAGCGATCAGCCAGATCAGGGAAGTCAGGATTATGTTTCAAGACCAGGGACTTCTCCGTTGTGAAGACCTGATCCAGATAGTACGGACCGGTTCCAACCCAGAAATGACCGTGTTCTTCATACCAGTTCATGAAGTTGGCATAACGCAGGTCAGCCTCTTCTTTAGTAATGAACTGGCCAAGTGTCGGCTCGAAGGGAATGTAGGATTCGCCAGCCGCCTGGTCGAGATACTTCGCCAGGATCTCGAGGCTTGGCCCCCCTACCCAGCTGGTGTTCTCGATCTCGAGAGTATCGGCTTTATCCTGGCTGTAGGCGAGTTCGCCGGCAGCTTCGGCCAGGTTCGAGATCGACAGGATCGGCCAGCTATTTTCACCGGAGAGACCATATTGGGAATCTGGCCATTGCGGCAGGATATTCAGTTCTGCATCTGAGTTGTAAGAATCGGAGTAGTACTCGATCGTCAGTGGATCTGTGGAAGTAATCCGATAGCCTTTGAAGGCAACCAGGGCTGCATCGATGCTCAAGGCCAGCGATTCGTCGTAGTGAGGGCTTTCCGGCTTGGCAGGATCCAGGCTTTGGATGAAAGACATTACAAAATCGCCAACCGAGATGGGGCTGCCGTCGTGCCACTTGACGGTCTCGAACAGATCGGCGGGGTAGGTGACAACGCTCTTAATATTGGCCGTGGCGCCATCCGGGAACTTCTCTGCCGCAGTGATAAACCTTTGCTCGGCTGCATCCCAGTCTACCCAGGCATCTTCGGGGACATCGACCTGGTCCACTTCGTTGACCGTCAGCCAGTCCAGGTTTTGAGTGATGGGCAAGCCGCTCTTAATGGTCAGCTCAGCGCTTGCGATGCGTTGAGGATAGGCCAGGCCTGTGTATGGGTCTGCCATCAAACCAGCTCCACCGATGAAGTTGGAAGTCCCCATGGTGGTGGCACGCATGATAAACGCATCCCAGGCCCAGTTACTTCCAGCGACGGTGTTCCACGGTTGTGTGAAGAGGTCGTTCGTACCGATCTTCATCACGCCGCCCTCTTGGTCTTTAAAGCGCAGGTTGTAAGGACCAACATTTGTGGACTCAGGGCCGGTGGCGAGGTCCCAGGTGACATGGACGTCATTATTATAGGGTGAGTAAGTCTGCTGGTCGATCACCCAGACAAAGAGCGAATCTTCCAAGGCTAGCTCAAGCGACCGGGCCATCATCTCATCGCGTTCTTCCTTGGTCGAGAAATTGCCCTGTGCCAGGTCATCCCCGAGCTGTTGCAATTCGGGATCCGACACGGTGGAAATGTAGGGTTCGCTGGCCTGCACACTGGTATTCAAGTAACTCTGCTGAATCGTGTCGCGCTCATCACGCAGCGAGCCAAAACCGGATGGAATATAACCGGCTGTGTACATATGCCACTGCCCATCAGCGGCACTGGTCCCCTGCCAGATCGGGAAGATTTCCGAAGAGGTCTTATACTGGCGGTCCACTGTGAAGCCAAGGCTTTCCAACTGGTTCGAAACATAGTCACCTATTGGCAAACGTGTACCATCCCCATCATTACGGATGAGGAAGGTCAGCGTGATGGGTTCACCGTTAAATTGCCACTTACCGTCCGCGCCAAGTTCCGCGCCCATAGCAGGCATTTCGGCATCGACAACTTCCTTTGCCTTGTCAAGGTTATAGGCGTATTTCGCTTCCAAGGCGCGGGCAGTCTCGATCAGGTTAGTATATTCCACCAGCTGGGTGGTAATCGGTAGAAGCTTCGGCAGAGATCCCCCGGCATAGATTTCTTGGTTGACGTAGTCGCGGTCGATCATCCAGTTCATGGCTTCACGAATCTTGCGGTTCGAGAACGGATTCAAAACAGTCGTATCAGTGAATACGGCGGGATTGAGGCTGATGCCGTAATACGCGCCAAAGGATTGTGTGGTGCTCAGACCCGCTTCCTGGATGGCCGGGTAGACGTCAGAAGCCAGGCCGAAGGAATAGAAGTCGATCGTCCCGGCCTGTATTTGCGAGATCGCGGAGTCTCCCGCCACCACAGAAACATCGATTTCATCCAGCCAGCCGCCTCGGCGTTCCGTCATCGGCGCTGCGGGTTCTTCGGTCATAGCTGGCTCTTCGGTCATCGCCGGTTCTTCTGCTGCATCTGTCGGCTCCTCAGTCACGACGGGTGCCGATTCCTCCGGAAGCTGCTGGGGAGCGCACGCTCCCAAAGCAATGACAGCGATCATAAGCATGCTAAAAAGTGTATAGAGTATTTTTCGGTTCATTCTCTTATCTCCTCTTACAATATAAAATTGGATTTGCAGGTCATTTTTATGTTGGTAATTTAAGCTAAACCAATTGAGAGCAAGCACCTCCTTGTAGCGTATCCGTCCCATAAAAGTGCTACATAGAACCACTTCGACTTCGCGTATTGCTAACCTGCACCTGTCACCGTATTGAAGCAATTCCTTGCCCAGATTTGGAAAACGGTCAGCCGCACACTGACCGTTTTCACATTACCGGATGTTTCATACCGCCTTGCAAAAGAGCGATCAGCCGCACGCTGACTTCTCTATTATTACCAGGCGCTCTCCGATTCTTCCGTGAGGAGAAGAAAGAAGTTTTGGAAAGCCCATCCGGGGCACACTTTTGAAGCGGATATCTTAATTTGACAATTTTTATAATATTACGAGCAATTGCTTTGAATAACACGAGCCTTCAAACGGGTTTCCCACCCCTCGTGCGGAGGGTTGGGTTTCCCCCTCCACAGGCATAACTCCCCCACACGACAGGTATAGAAAACACGCTCGTAACCGGACCCGGGAAGGATATGCAGAACACAAAAAACCCCTCTCAAGGAGGGGGATAAAATCGTACCAGCGCTCCAATCATTCTTCACGCACTTACACTATACTGTTCTTGATAGCGCAATTTTTCCGGTATATACTCATAACGTTCCTATAGATTTGTGGTATCCTGATAAAAAGTAGCATGCGCAAGAAATATCTCTTTTTTTGTTCTCTTATCTTTGTTCTCCTGATCACTGCTTGCAGCAGCGATATTCTGTTTTCCGCGCCTACAAATATTGCTGCACCTCCTGCAACTGCTTCGGAAGAAACAGCCCCCAGTGAATACCCCGTTCCTGACGTCAACAGCGTTCTGCGCTTCGAACGCATCGGCCTGGAAGAAGGTCTATCGCAGAGCGTGGTTTACGCTATTCTACAAGATCAGTTTGGCTTCTTATGGTTCGGTACGACAGATGGTTTGAATCGCTATGATGGACATTCTTTTGAAGTGTTCCAGCCTGATCCCGATGATCCTACGAGCATCAGCGATCGCTGGATCACAGCCTTGCTCGATGACCAACATGGGAACGTTTGGATCGGTACTCTCAGGGGTGGGCTAAACCGTTATGATCACAATACGGGCAAATTCATTTCGTATGTGAATGAACCGTTAAATGCGAGCAGCCTGGCTGCCAATCATGTCACTGCTCTAATGGAAGACAAAGAAGGTTACCTGTGGGTTGGAACAAACAAAGGCCTTGATCGTTTTGATCCTAAGACAGGCAGATTCGAGCATTTCCGTAATATCCTCGGAAAGCAGAACAGCCTGTCTGGAAGCTCCATAAGCGCACTTTTTGAGGACAGCAAAGGTGTGCTTTGGGTGGGCACCGACAACAATGGACTAAGCAAGTTCAACGCAACTGACCATTCCGTCACAACCTATACTCATAACGAAGAAAACCCCAACAGCTTAACCAGCAATACCATTCATGCTATTGTTGAAGATATCCAAGGCTATTTGTGGATTGCCACCCCTGCCGGGGTAAACCGCGTCTCTCCGGACAGAAACATCTTCATCCACTATACCCACGATACCAACAACCCGAACAGTATTATTGATGATTACGTAAACACGCTCTACATAGATCATGCAGGGATTCTCTGGATAGGCTCAGAAAATGGACTGGATCGTTATGACTTCAATGCCTACAGGTTCATTCACTACCAACATAACCGCGGCGAAACGACCAGTCTGAGCAGCAACTCAATCCACACGATTTACGAAGACCGAGGCGGTGTGCTTTGGATTGGCACCTACGGAGGCGGTCTCAACAAATACAACCGCGGACAAAGTAAATTCACCTACTTCAATGCAGACCAAAACAAGCAAAATACCCTGAGTTCGAACTTTGTCTTTCCAATTGTGGTCGATGAACAAGGTATGGTTTGGATCGGCACCTATGGCGGTGGGCTGAACAACTACAACCCGCATACTGGTCTGTTCACCAGTTATCGCAATGATCCAAACGACCCAAACAGTTTGCTCAGCGATGTTGTCAACTCTGCTTATATCGATAGAAAAAGTACGTTATGGGTTGGTACTAATAGAGGGCTCTCTCGATTTGACCCAGAGAACGGTAATTTTATCAACTTCACCGCCTCGACAGAAAAGCCTGAACAAGATTCAAATGTTGTACCCGGCGCAGTTCATGCTATTCTTGAAGACAGCAATGGTTTCTTATGGATAGGCGCTGCGAATGGCTTGTACCAGTTTAAGGCTAATGCAGAGACGTTTATTCCATTCACAATCAACCCCGATCAACCGGACAGTCAGAGCAGCAATCGTATTAGCGCAATTTACGAGGATAGCGATCATAATTTATGGTTTGGCACTTCTGACAATGGACTGGATCGCTTCGATCCTACGGAGATGACCTATACGCACTATCAGTCTGAGTCAAAAAATCCCGGTTCCTTGAGCCACAACTCCATTTTGGCAATTTATCAAGACAGCCGCGGTATTCTTTGGATCGCCACTGCAGGGGGTGGACTAAATCGCTACCACTCCGACTCCAATTCGTTCACTGCTATCACTGAAAAAAACGGCCTTCCAAATAATGTAGTCTACGGCATTCTGGAGGACAACTCCGGCACCCTCTGGCTGACGACCAATCGCGGGCTTGCACGATATAACCCTGAAACCGGGGTATTTCGCAATTACACAACCAAAGACGGCATACAAAGCATTGAATTCAATCAGAATGCCTTTGCAAAAGACAGGAATGGCAGGCTCTATGTTGGCGGCATCAATGGATTCAACGTGTTTGATCCGGCTGAGGTGAAGGACAGCACCTATGCTCCTCCGATTGTGTTGACATCGTTTACGCAGGGAAGCCAGCCACTGCCAGAGCAGCCGAGGTTAGAATTACTGAGAAATGTGACACTGACCTGGCCTGATAACAATTTTTCGTTTGAGTTTGCAGTCCTCGGCTATGCAAGCCCTTCACAAAATCAATATGCTTACATGCTCGAGAACTTCGAGAACGACTGGAATTATATCGGGAGCCGTCGCGAGGGGCGTTACACCAATCTGCCAGGCGGGACTTATGTGTTGCGCCTCAAGGGATCCAACAACGACGGCATATGGAACGAATACGGCCAGAGCATAAACATCACTGTCGTCCCGCCCTTCTGGCAAACGTGGACATTTCGAATACTGGCGGTGCTGGCGGCCATCGGGTTAAGTGCGGGCGCCTACACAATTCGGGTACGCAGTATTCGCCAGCAGAACCTGCACCTGGAACAAATCGTCCGCGAACGTACCAGCGCCCTGCAGAAACGTACCACAGAAATGGAAGCGCTTTACTCCGGAGATGAAAAGATCATCCGATCTGTAACGCTTGACCAGGTCTTCCGGGCTATCGTTGAAGTCGCAGTACAAATGTTGCACGCTGACCGCAGTGTGGTCTTCGTGTGGGACGAAAAACATAGACGAGTTATGCCGCGAGTCAGTCATGGGTTTGCCCCCGAAACGCTAGCTGTCCTGACATTTGCGAAAGGTGAGGGCGTGGTCGGGAAGGTTCTTGAAACGGGAGAGCCTATCATTGCGGTTCAGCTTGATCTGGATACGTTCAGGCCGGACGTCCGGGCTGCGATCGTTGCCGAAGGCATCCACTCCTTTGTACATCTACCCATTAACGTTGACGGGCAGATCATCGGTGTTTTCAATGTCGGCTTTACACGCCCTGAAGCAATCGTGGAAGATACGGTTCGGTTGTTCACCGCCCTGGTGCAGCGGGCAGCGCTGTCCATCGAAAACATGCAGTTATTCGAAAAAACCAAGGAACTGGCGGTGATCGAGGAACGCAATCGCGTGGCGCGCGATCTCCACGATAGCGCCAAACAAAAAGCATTTGCAGCTTTGGCACAGTTGGGCGCGGTCAGTGGTATTTTGAAAAACGACCCCGCCAGTGCCTGGTCTCATCTGGGTGAAGCGGAAAATCTAGTATACGAGGTCATCCAGGAATTAACCTTCTTGATCCAGGAAATGTACCCGATGGCTTTGAAAGAAAAAGGACTGGCGACCACACTGCGTGAGTATGTTTTCGAGTGGGAAAACAGAAACGGGGTTATGATCAACCTGGTCATCCAGAACGCCCGGCGCATGCCTCTCGAAACAGAGCAGGCCATGTACCGGATGATCCAGGAAGCGCTTGCAAACGTCGCCCGGCATAGCCAGGCGGACCAGGTAAATGTTTCCCTGATCTACAACCCCGAGAACATTTCCTTGACTGTGGAAGACAATGGCCTGGGCTTCAATTCCAATCATAGATCTGGTGGAATGGGGCTGCGAATCATCAAGGAGCGTGCGGAAAGCATCGGTGGGCAAGCCTGTGTTGAAAGTGCACTGGGCCAGGGAACAAAGATCATGATTACAGCGCCATTGAACGGCCATTTGGAGTAGAAACGGAATTTCCAGGAGACAACCATGACTGAGCCAATCACGATTCTCATTGTCGACGACCATGAAGTTGTACGCAAAGGAGTGCGCTCCTACCTTGAAACCCTGCCTGATTTCTGCGTAGTTGGGGAAACAGGCTCAGGTGAAGAAGGGATTGAGCTGGTTTCGGAACTGATCCCAGATATCGTCTTGCTAGACTTGATCATGCCCGGCATGGACGGTGTCGAAACCACGCGGCAGATCAAGAAAATCAGCCCGCGCACGCAGGTGGTTGTGTTGACATCCTATCACGAAGATGTACATATCTTTCCCGCGCTCAAAGCCGGAGCCATATCTTACATTTTGAAAGATATGAAAATGGAAAAGCTGGTAGAAGCGTTGCACCGCGCTGTGCAGGGGGAAGTCACCTTACATCCCCGTGTTGCCGCGCGCGTCCTGCAAAACATCCGCGGAGAGCAAACAGAAGAACAGCCTTTGTTTACCGATTTAACGGAACGCGAATTAGATGTGCTCAAGTTGATTGCGAATGGCATGACCAACAGCCAGATCGCCGGGAAGCTTGTCATCAGCGAGAACACGGTCAAAGGGCACGTCAGCAATATTCTCAGCAAACTGCACGTCGCTGACCGTACGCAGGTGGCCGTTTATGCCTGGCAGCGGGGCCTGGTCCAGCGCGACAAAATTGTTGAAGATTAATTACTAGAGAGTTTTGAGCCCCCGCACGTGCGGGGGCTCATCAATTTAATGCTATTGTCTTGCTACGCTGGTGAGATAGCCGCTCCCCGTGATCGTTTGTGTAACAGTGGGTTTGCCTCGATATGTGATGTTGCCACTACCTGTGATGGTGACATCCAGTTCATCGGTTACCCAGACTTTACTATCACCGGAGCCGATTATTTTCATAACTGTTACCTGGCTTTGCAGATTTTGTGAATCGTAGTTGCCTGAGCCATGGATGGATAAGGTCTGGTGATTCACCACACCATGCAAAGCGCTATCACCAGAGCCGTCGATATTCATGCTTAAAGTATCGGCGATCACATCCGACATTGCCAATTTTCCAGAGCCATCAATTTCCAGATCGGCCGACTTCACGAGGACTTCCTCCATAGCGATATCGCCTGAACCATCCAATGTGACTGTAAACTGGTCTGTCATAAGGCTGTTAAAACGGTATTCACCCGAGCCGTCCAAAACGAGAGTGGTGGTTTGAGACTTTGCGGCAGCCATCAAAATCTGCCCGGAGCCGTTCAGGTCAAAGTCCAGATTCGGCGCGATAAGTTCGTCCGAACGGATGATGCCTGATCCGTTCAGAGTCACGCGTGTGAGTGTGTCCACACTCAGGGCATAGAGAATGGGTTTGGATGGATACAACTCGACCAAATCGGGTTCTATATAAATGTATAAAACATCACTTTGCACGCGGGTGTGAATGTATGGCAGCAAATTATCATCCGCTTCGATAGCCAGACCCTCATGGCCATTCTGATCAATGGTCAATTCGCCGGGGGCGGAGAAAACAATCTGGCTGTAACTATATACATCACGTGTCTCGTTGGTGATTCTTCCCGATCCTGGGATGATTGCCATCCCACAGGCGCTCAACAGCAAAATGATAATGCTGGTAAATGTAAGAAAAAGTTTGTTTTTCATCTGATATTCCTTAGTTTCTATCCTAAAAATGGGCTCGAGGCGACGTCCCCGTAGGGGGCAACTGCATCTCGAACGAAAACACCTCAGCACACTTTTAACCTACTGCGTCTGCAACCTCTTCAGAGGGGCGATCCGCGCGTTTCAGCCATTGCGCCGAAACCAGGATGGCACCGGTCAGGATCAGCATCCCGGGGACCGCAAAGCGCAGGAATGTACCATTGAAAACACTGATGAAGGAGGCGACAAAGAATCCCGCTCCCGCAATCCCGGTCAGGATCAAACCTGCTACCTTGGCGCCGGATGAACGGTTGGCCACGCCCACGATCAACAATCCCAGCCCGACAGCCAGCGGCTCGAGCGGCCACAGGACTGCCCAGGCTTCCCACAGGCCGGTCAAGTTACAGAAGGCCAATATCAGCCCGTTGATGCCGATGATCATGGCAGGGACCGCCAGCCCGGCCACGCGCATGAAGATGGCGGCCAGCGCAAAGCCTGCTGCCAGGCCTAATACTTCCAGCGGCCAGGCCAGTTCCCAGATGCTCCAGCGCTCGAACAGGCTGGCAAATAAAAGGATACCGCCCGTCGTTAACAGCGGGATGCCGGGGATAAAGAAGGAGCCAAAGCCGCGGCTCTTCAAGCCCAAAAAGCCGGGAATGGTCAGCGCAATACCGGCGATGATGACGGTCAACGGCCAGGTGCGCCAGGCCTGCACCGCCAGCAAAGTATTACCCAGCAGGCTGAGAGCACCGATAGCAACCAACGCGATACCGAAGATCAACGAGAGAGAACGTTCAACTTTCATGGGAAACCTCCAATTATTTGATACCGGCCATAGGCGTCTTGAAGCACACCACCAGGCGGCAGCCTGTGGCTCGGAAGAAGACAAGAACAAAATCAGTTTTAGCGGAACAGCGTGATGATAAAGGAGAGCCAGCAGGTACTGACCGCCAGTAACATGGCCAGAACTGTCAGAAAGAGACTGCTTGCTCCGGTCAAATAGGCGCCTCGTTCGGTGTTCTTTTTCAAACTTAACGGGACCAGGATCGCAGCCGCCACGACTATCGGCTCGAACATCCACAGGAAAACCCAGTCCTGCCATCGGCCGGTCAGGGCAGAGTACGACAGAACAAGCGCGTTCCCAAAGAGGATAATGGCCGGGGTCAGCAGCCAGGGCTTTTTGATCGCCCAGGCTAGCAGGGTGAAGAAGCCGGCCGCCAGATAGATCTCAAAGGCCCAACCGATGCTGTAAATGTTCACCCTGGTAATCGAAACGACCATCGCCGCAAACATATTGAAGACCAGGAACAGTCCCAGCCCCGTCAGGATCGCATTCAAGACGGAGGGCGGGTTCTCGATGAACCGGTTCAAGCGGGTCGCTGCGGGACCCCCCGGGCTGCTCGCCGGTATAGCGGGCGCCCTCCCGTCCGACGGGGCCATCCGGATATCCAGGTCGGTGTCTTCGGTTGCAATG